>Ga0307375_10003041_pt1 | contig 16776 bp, 8 predicted proteins | sample TR1MG_FD_202531 | JGI IMG/M metagenome (GOLD analysis project Ga0307375, IMG submission 202531) | Soil microbial communities from Risofladan, Vaasa, Finland - TR-1 | ecosystem: Environmental > Terrestrial > Soil > Coastal area > Acid sulfate soil | place: Finland: Risofladan, Vaasa | collected... | reverse complement strand
GTTGTACATCTGATTTCACCTAAATCGCCGGTAAAGAGTGGTAGCAGGAGGGAAAAGGCTGTCGTTTTTGCTCAGCTGAGTTTGACAACCGTTGCAGCTTTGTTTCCCAGGGATACGGAAATTCGAATAATCAATGATAATTTAGATGGGATAGATTTTGATGGAAAAGTCGATCTGGTTGGTATAACAACAATAACAGCTACTGCCCCCAGAGCATACGAAATTGCTGACAGGTTTCGCAGCAAGGGAGTCCCTGTCATTCTTGGTGGTATTCACTCATCAGCACTGCCTGAAGAGGCAGCTTTGCACGCAGATGCGGTTGTTTTAGGAGAAGCAGAGGGTGTAATGAAGGATTTGATTAATGATTTTAGAGATGGAAAGTTGAAAAAGTTCTATCGTTCTTCTAACAGACCGAGTCTTGCAAATCTTCCTTTACCAAGAAAGGACCTCTTGGTTGGAAATAGATACTATAAGGAGATGGATTTGATTCAAACTACAAGAGGATGTCCTTTTAGTTGTGAGTTCTGTAGCGTCTCTAACTTTTTTGGAAAGACATACCGCGTGAGACCAATTGCAGATGTAATTAAAGAAATTAAACAATCGAAGAGACGGACCTTAAGATTTTTTGTGGATGACAATATTGCTGGTTACCCCGCATATGCAAAAAAGCTCTTTAAGGCTCTAATCCCCTTGAAAATTAAATGGTTCGGACAGGCTTCCGTGATTATTTCAAGAGACGATGAATTACTCAAGCTTGCTGCTCAAAGTGGGTGTCTCTCCCTTTATATAGGTTTTGAATCCTTATCACCCGCCAGTTTAAAGCAGGTGGGAAAAGGAGTGAATTTACTACAGGATTATAAAACAGCAATTAGAAAAATGCATGACAGCGGGATTGGAATTATTGGAGCATTTATTTTTGGTTTTGATTCCGATGATATGGGTGTTTTTGAAGAAACAGTCGACTTTATAGAAAAGAATCAGATTGAACTGGCAAGTTTTGCTATTCTAACACCACTACCCGGAACAGTGCTTTATAAAAAGATGGAAGAACAGGGAAGAATAATTAATCATGATTGGTCAAAATATACGTGCGGTGAAGTTGTGTTTCGTCCTAAGTTGCTAACCGTTGAACAGCTTCAAAATGGTTATTATTGGGCAAGAAAGCAAATTTCCTCTTATCGTTCAATATTTCAAAGGACATTTCATTTAAGAAAATCCGCTCTTCTTTACCTTCCAATAAATTTTATAATGAGGAAAGCCATTCGGTCTTCCTTAAAGGATAGAGGTGGGTATCGGAAAGCTTCCCATTTTCGTTTTCAACAATTGGTTGCTCTGAAAATGAGGAAAAGACGGATTAGAGAATCATCATAATATAATTCGAATCAGGAAGAATCTCGTCTTCAGGTTTCAGATGACAGCTGATAAGTATTAGGTGCCAGGGGTTGGATATTGAATTCAAAATTTCCAATTTCGTAATTTCGCCTTTTTTGCCACTGATTTCACAGATTAACACTGATTAACAAAGTATTCCAAGGTTTTAACGAATCCAACCAATAAAACCAATTCAACAAATCAAACTCTTTTCCTCCCTGATTTTTCTGATTCCTAATTTCGTCCTTTCTGTGTTTTCGCATTTTCCAATTTCGTAATTTCGCCTATTATGTTATATTGTCTCATGTCTGCGGTTCTATTTTCCTAATTTCCCAATTTCGTGTTTGTGTTCTTTTAAGGTAACTAATATATCTCACTTTTTTATTATGGGCAGGCTATTGTCTTTAGTAAATCCAGAAGAATTTTCTTCTTAAAAAGCTTTAAATCTTGTTCTTGTAAAATAAAGGGTTCAACATCCTTAATGACCTGAGACCAATTAGCAGAATTGATACATTCGTATATAACATTCACCCAATTTGTTTCTGTTATTTCTCCACCATCATATTTTGTTTGTTTTAGAGCATTATTCAAATATTTGAAATTTGGCTGGCAATTTTTCCATCGACTGAGGAAAAACCAGATATCATAAAAATCTCTGCCTTTCGTAAATGGCCTTTGAAGAATTGCATGTAATTTGCCTGAAAGAAATGAATTCTCATCATGATGGATTACACCAAATGGAAAATATTCATTCACCATTGTAAATTTTGTACCAAATCCTTGTGGAGGGTTTGTATCAATTTCAATTCTAACGCTCAATTTCTCTTCAGGGTATGTGCTTAAATTTGCTTCAAAGAGAATGCCCTCAAACTTAATCATACTTGAGTGCACAGCACCGGTAATCTTGTTCTTATAAGTTACTTGATAGTTTTGATATTCAAGATGCTTTATGAGAGTTTCAACAATGGTTTCAATGTGAAGTCTGTGTTCCGGTACTCTTATATGGAAATCAATATCTTCTGAAAACCTCATAAGATTATGAAGAATTCTAAGTGCAGTTCCTCCATGAAAAACCAGTTGCTCCAGTATGTTTTGCTCAAACAGTTCTCTAAGTAAGAGATGCTGTAAATATTCACGGAGACGGTTGGTAGCATCTCTTCTGTTCGATTCCCCTCTGGCGATTGCTAACGCCTGTTCCTTCATTCCTGTTTCTCCTTTGTAAAATACAATTTAAGAAAGTTATTAACTGCATTAGTTACTTTGTGACTGTCGAATCTCTTGGTAAATAATTGCAGTCGCTCTTTTTTTATCATATCAAACCCCTGAAACCGCATTTCATAAATGCGTTCCTTTGTCCATTCTCCCTCCATCAAGTAAAAAAGATCGAGAAGTGTTTTTTCTGGTTCTGCCAGTAGAAATTGTTGTTGTTTTGGAATCTGTTTTTTAGTTTCAGGATATGTTCTATATCCCCAGAAACGTGCTTTTTTGATTGAATAGTATTTGAATGTACCTATTGAAGTTTCCCATTTAGCAGTTTTTCTTGTGGTTATAGCTTCTTGAACTTCTACAGCTTCAGGGATTAAACCATATATTTCTAAGGCTGTCCTCAAACTTATATAGGAAGGTCTGTAAAGGAAATTAGAAATGTATCCCAGAGATGCTTCTTGACGGTGATATTCCTGGGCAAGAAGGTATCTTTTTCGTCTGAGTTGTACAATTTTACCCTCATCGACCCAACGAGAAAGGCGAGCTTGTATCTGCATTGGAGGTTCATTAAAAGCAAGTCTTACCTCAGCAGTCTCAAGAAATGGCCTATATTGAAATAATCTCACTAATTCAATAAATTTCATTTCTATATATTACCACAATTGGTAAGTTATGTCAATAAAAAAATGATTAATGAAGTTTTGTTATTGTGGAAGTAACTTACCAGTCTCAACAAATTCGTTTTTCCCCGACATCGTCATTACGAATCGAATTAAGTAAATCCCCTCTAAAAAGAGGGATGCCTAGGCGAAGGCTCCAGCAGGTTTTAGTCCACCGAATTTTGAACGAAAGTGGAGGATTTTGGGTTGTGTTATTTAAATAGTAAGTCCCCTCTAAAAAGAGGGGATTTAGGGGTGTGTTCCTGTGGAAGCAATCTCCTATTGACATCCACCCCCACTACTTTACTTTTGCAAACTACGGTCATATGGAGCCCTTCGTTTCACTTGAGGATAAACTCCAGAGAGGGATAGCAATCTCATCTCAATTCCCCTTTTCTCTATTTTTTTAAGCAATAATTTTATATTTTACTTGATTTTTTTTACCAAAAAATATATAATGAAGCAATGACTGATAAATATAAAAATGGAGTTATAAAATGTCCCAAATGTGGATTTAATAATCCAGAAGGTTCGAAATTTTGTAACCAATGCGGAAGTCCATTGCTTCCACAATCCCGGAAGGACGGCCACCTTTCTTTGGTGAGAGAACATATACCGGAAGAATTAAAGAAAAAGATTAGCTCGGTAAAACTAAGTGGTGAGAGAAAAAATGTTACCGTTCTCTTTGCCGATATTACCGGATTTACACGCCTCTCGGAAAAGCTCGACCCTGAGGAAGTAACAGAATTGATAAACAAGTGTTTTGAATCTATGATAGATGTGATTTATAAATTTGAGGGCAACATCGATAAATTTATCGGAGATTGTATAATGGCGTTATTCGGTGCACCTATAACACATGAAGATGACCCTGAAAGAGCGGTGTATGCGGCACTGAACATAATGAATGCACTTGATAGATTTAACGAGGGGCAGGGAACAAAACTTTCAATTCACATAGGTATAAACTCTGGGGTTGTAGTAGCTGGTGGTGTAGGTTCCGACCTCAGGATGGATTATACTGTAATGGGTGATACAGTAAACGTTGCTGAAAGATTAATGGAAAAGGCAAAGGATGAAATTCTCATAAGCGAATCGGTGTTTAAGAAAACCTTACACTTATTTGAAACATCAGAACTTTCTCCTGTTGAACTTAAGGGTAAGTCTAAAAAAGTAAAATCCTTCAGGGTTATTGGCATAAAAGAAACACCCTCAAGAAAACGTGGTATTCCAGAGCTCCATTCCGATATAGTAGGCAGGAGTGATGAGATTCAGAGACTTCTTTCCACCTTAGTTGAAGTAAAAAGAACGGAAGGTTCAGTTGCATTAATAGTCGGAGAAGCCGGAGTTGGTAAATCTCGTCTCATCGAGGAATTCAGGAAAAAGATAGAAAAGGATGTTACCTGGCTTTGTGGTAAATGTTATACTTACGGAGAAATCACTCCTTTTCAGGGTTTCAGGACTCAACTGTTCTCATATTTTCAGATAAATGAGTTTGATACAAAATCCAAAATAACCAAGCAGCTTAACGATAAGATAAAAATTTTATTCAGAAATAAATACGGTGAGTATCTGCCTTACCTTTATCTATTCTTGTCGATTGAAGTTCCCAAATCACTTCAGGAAAAGATAAAATATCTTGACCCAAAACATCTACTTTTGCAAGAGTTTGTCTCTGTAAAAACACTATTTAAGGAAATATCTCGTGTTAAACCACTGGTTCTATCTTTTGAAGATACACATTGGATGGACCCCGAATCTCTTGAACTTTTGAATTTCCTTATCGGAGGATTGAAAAACTCAGCTATACTTTTTCTATTTGAGGCAAGACCTGAAAAGGCAACAGAGTTTTTTAAAATTAAGGATATTATACAGAAAATATACAAAAAAAGATTCAACGAAATAAGGTTAAAGCCTCTTTCTCAAACTGATGCCTATTTACTCATTCACAATCTTTTAGAAACACCAGGGTTTCCTGAGAATGCAAAAACATTAATTCTTGAAAAATCCGAGGGGAATCCATTTTATATAGAAGAGATAATACATTCATTTATAGACGCGGGTATACTAATTAAGAAAGAGAAAATATGGTACTTCGAGGATGATATAACATCGTTCGAGGTTCCCGATTCTATAGATGCATTAGTAAGGTCAAGAATTGATGGGCTTGCAGAGAACATAAAAGATACGTTAAGTAAGGCATCAGTAATAGGAAAAATTTTTCCGTACAGAATTCTTTCCTTTCTTTGCAGGAAAAACAAACTCGATTTTGAGCTGCACTATCTTGAGGAGCATGAATTCATTGAGTTAAAGGATTATTCGGATTATAGCTCAATGTCTTTAATACCGAAGTCTCAGTCCCCCTTTGGTGTTGAGTTTCAATTCAAACATACTCTAATAAGAGATATCGCTTGCAAAGGTTTGCTAAAAAAACAAAGAAAAGGGATTCACAAAAAAACGGCAGAATTTATGGAGAAAATACTCGGTAAAAGACTAAAAGACCACTATGAGATACTTGCCTATCATTATTATAATGCAGAAAGTTTTGATAAATCCTACGAGTACTATAATAAAGCAGGGGACTTAGCAAAGCAATTCTACAGGAACGATTCAGCAATAATATGTTTTACAAAGTCAATAGAAATTCATAAAAAACTGTTTCAGGGAGATAGGGGTGAATCACTTGCAGAACTCTATGATAAAAGAGGTGATGTAGAGGAAATTAAAGCCGAATATGAAAATGCAATCAAAGACTATCAGTTTGCCCTAAAAAATTACAGAGATGTTGAGAAAAAAGCAAAGGTGAAAAGTAAAATAGGACGTATACTTAGACAAAAGGGGAAAATAGATGAGGCAATTGCTGCTTACAAAGAAGCAATGGAAATGTTAAAAGGAAAAACATACTCTGTTGTTCTATCCGAAACGCTTATCAATTACGGTTTTGTCCTTGCTGACGGGAAAAATGATTTTAAGAAGGCTCAAGAAGCAATTGAAGAAGCACTCAAGAAATTAAACAGAAAAACGGAAAAGAAAACTTATGCAAGAGGTTTAACTACTCTTGGTAATGTTTTTTCACTTAAAACAGACTTTGAGAAAGCCCTAAAAAACCACCTAAAGGCATTGGCAATATATGATAAGTTAAACGACAAAAAAGGAATAGTCGTAACCTCTAATAACATTGGTAATCTTTACCATGATAATGGTGAACTTGATACTGCGTTGAAATTTTACAAGGTTGGATTACAGACATGTAAAGAGATTGGCTATAAGTCAGGCTTTGGAGTGTTATCGGGAAATATAGGGGTGTTATACTGGAAAAAGGGGAAATTTGATATAGCACTGGATTACTGTAAAACTTATCTATCAATTTCTGAAGAGATAGGAGATAGAGTCGGAATTGGCAGAGCTTCAAGTAAGATAGGAAACATCTATTTTTCAAAAGGCGAACTTGACAAGGCATTAAGTTATTATAAAAGATATCTTGAAATTTCTGAGGAAACAGGAGATAAGTTAGGAGTTGACATTGCATCAGATAGCATCGGCTCTGTATTTCAAAACAAGGGAAAACTCAATACAGCACTGGAATACTTCAAAAAAGGTTACAAAATTGCAGAAGAAATAGGATATAAAGATGGGGTTGGTGTGTCTTCCTGCAATATCGGAACTGTGTACTTAAGCAAAGGGCTCATTAGTACAGCAAAAAAGTATCTTGAGCTATCAGAGAGACTCTTTTTGGAAATAGGCGATAAAATAAATTTATCGTTAGTTTACAGTGCTCTTTCCAGTCTATATACAAACAAGGTGGATTTAGACTCAGCCTTTATGTATTCTAAAAAAGCACTTGCGCTCGTCAAAGAGACAGGCGCAAAACAGATTGAAGTTGTTGCTTTAAGGTCTTTGGGAAAAGCGTTAGCAGAGCTCAGTGAAGAACAAGCAAAAACCCCCAAAAACCGTAGAGAAAAATTATCATCAAGAACTCTAAACAAAGCAGTGATTAATCTAAGAAAAGCAATCTCAATAGCAAGGGCAGAAAAAATGGATATTGATTTAGCAGTATCCCTGAATGAAATCGGCAAAATCTTAAATAGAGCAGGAAAAAGAAAAGAAGCTCTAAAATATGTTAAGGAAGCAAAAACCATCTTTGCAAAGATCGGGATTGTTCCCCCACCATAATGCGCAGAGGCTACACGTCCGATAAAAACCTTCAGAGATCTTCGGGGTCAGACTGGAGTCTGTAATTTAGAAATTATTGCCATTTTCAAATTCTAATTCTCATTTTTTCGCCCAATCCTCTAAATCATCTAAGATTTTCCTGTAAAATATGTTATTCATTTCTATACCCCTCCTTAATTAACAATTTATAAAGTCAAGGCAATTTGTACCTAAATACAAAATAAAGTAAGCTCAATTTTCACCTCATATTACGACAAAGTCAGGGCAATATTCATAAACATTATTTCTTATTTGTTGATAAATTTCCGTATATATCATATAATTTTCCGAAGAGTCATTTTGCGTCGTTTTTCACATTTCTGGCTAAGATATACATTCTCATTAGTCATTCGTTATTAGGCGCTGGTCATTCGTTGTCATACCTGCGAAAACAGGAATCCAGTAGGTCGTGAAGGTAGACGCAGGCTTTACCCCGTGTAATAGGAAAATGTTTTCACATAATGGTATTACACAGGGTTAGCCTGCAAACGATGTCGTTCCTGATTTTCATCAGGACAGGTCTGAGTAATCCGTTCCATATTGACTGTGGAAGAATCTCGCTGTTTCCATTACCATATTCCTTCTTCTATTATTTCACAAAAAAGGTAACTAATATATCTCGTTTTTTGATTATAGACCCCAGAGTTCCAATAGCTGGAGTGCAGGGCATGCCTTTTTAGATCTGAAATATTCTAACGGGATCCCTCTTTTTTCCTATTGCGTTCTGAACGGAGGATTAGAATTGGAGCTAAATTTCAGTTTTCAGCCTGACCCCATGACTTCCTCCGCTTACGCTTCTACTTCTTGATTTTTTTTATCAATTCTTCCGCTAGTTTTTCATCCAAACCTTTAAGGATTTCGTATTCTTCAAGGGCAGCATCTTTATCACCAAGTGAAAAGTATGTAATACCGAGGTGAAAATGCGCTTTTGCATTGTCAGGATTAATACTGATAGCTTGCTTGAAGGCATTACATGCTTCCTCGTACTTTTGTTGAAAAAAATATGCCATACCAAGATAATCTAATGCCTTGTCATTTTTTGGTTTTTGTTGAATCGCTGTATGTAATTCATTAATTGCCTCATCCCATTTTTCAAGCTGAATATATGCAACACCCATATTGTAGTACGCCTGAACAATTTCAGAATTTAGTTTAACAGCATCTTTAAAGAACTTGATAGCTTCGCCGTATTCCCGTTTTTGACAATAAATAATCCCTATGTTGAGATATGCATTCCCATCAGTTGGATTGAGTTCTATGACTTTTTTATAAGCTTCGATTGCTTCTTGTTCGTAGCCGAGGTTCTTATATATTTTTGCAATTGCTTCGTATGCTAAGTTATTCTTCGCATCAATTTTAATTACATTTTTAAGGGCATGAATTGATTCAGTGAATTTCCCAAGTTCAAAATATACCATACCTAAATTATAGTATGCCTCTTCATATCCGATATTATTCTTAATCGCTTTCTTATATGCTATAACAGCTTTCTCTAACTTACCGAGAGCTTCGTACGCTACTCCGAGATTGTAGTTCGCGAGCGAATAATCAGGGTCTATCTGTATTGCTTTTTCATAACTTTCTATGGCTCTTTTGATTTTCCCAAGTTTGTAGTAAAGCCAGCCAAGCTTGCAGTGAACCTTTGGGTCATTGGGTTTTAAGTTTTTTGCTTTTTCATACGACTCGATTGCTTCCGAATATTTGCCAAGATTGAAGTATGCAACACCGAGATTGAAGTAGGCTTCTTCAAAATCGGGTTTGATGCCTATTACTTTTTTATAAGCTTCGATTGCTTCTTCGAAGCGCTTTAATTTATTACAGGAATATCCAATACGGAAATATGCATCAGCAAAGTCTGCTTTATGTTTGACTGCTTTTTTAAAGTAGGGGAGAGCTTTCTCATATTCCTTTTTCGCATAGCACGAAATCCCTTGATTATATAACTCTTCTGCTCGTTGATCGATTTTAGGATTTGGGGGTGAAAGTCCTTCAGCAAGAAGCGGGGAGAAAGAAAGAATACAGTAAATAAAAATGAACAATATCAGCGATATTTTATGAGCAATCAAAAAAATCTCCCCACAAAAAGGCAACCTGCTAATGTTTTTTTATTCGCTTTCGATTTCTGTTTCATATTGTCTTAATATAGAATAATCTTTGAGAAATGTCAAGTATTTATTCCTTTCTCTATTTCCTAACTGTGTTGTTTTAGCATCTCGTTTTTTACCTGTCATTCTGAGTATGCAAAAAATATTGACCTTGGAAGAATCTCGTTGTTAGGTTGCGGTCGTAACCCACCTGTTTTGTTTTTGCTTAGTGTAAAGGGGGCAAAATGAAGTCCAAATTACCCCCTTTAGAGTTTCAGTACCCCCTTTTTGGCAGTATTGCATCCTGCACTGAAAGTTAGAATTGGAGCTAAATTTCAGTTTTCAGCCTGACCCCATGACTTCTCGACCCCATGACTTCTTTTTTTTGTTGAAAAAAGTTATAAAATTGTATATATTAAAGGAAGATACTGTGAAAAACAGTATGAGAGAATATGAAAAAGACAGGGAACTCTCCTGTTCCCCCTTTGAAAAAGGGGGTCAGGGGGATTTATAGGAGGTATATATAAAAAAAGAGGTAAGATGTCTACTCAAGAGGTAAAATTCTTTTTAATATTCTGGAATGGTAATGATGGTTTAGGTAAAAGACTTCCAGGTGGTGTTTACTTTTTGAGGTTGAAAACTGATAACTTCGGTGTAACAAAGAAACTGTGCTTACTGAAAAAATGAAAAAATTGAGGACTAACTCACAAAATGATTATTCAAGAAATAAAATGTAAATCCATTCTCAATAAGTCTGGCATATCTGGCATAGACTATGCACTCAATCCATACACAGGTTGTGAGCATGGATGTATTTACTGCTATGCAGTCTTTATGAAGAGATTCAGTGGACATAAAGAGGAATGGGGTAGTTTTGTTGATGTAAAAATAAACGCTCCAGAAGTTTTGAAGAAACAACTTAGAAGAGCGAAACCTGGTTTAATATCTTTCAGTACCGTTACTGACCCCTATCAACAATTAGAATCAAAATACAGGATTACAAGAGAATGTCTGGAAGAACTGGTGGATTATGACTTTCCTGTTTCTATTTTAACGAAATCCAAACTTGTTCAAAGAGACATAGACATCCTTAAAAGATTAAAAGAGGTTGATGTAGGATTTTCTATAGCATTTATGGACGAAAGGATAAGAAAGCATTTTGAACCAAAAAGTTCAACCACCGAAGAAAGATTTAGCACACTTTCTATTCTCTCAAAAGAGGGGATTATTACCTGGCTATTTTTCAGTCCTGTTCTTCCATATTTTTCCGATACATTGGAAAATATTGAAAGACTTTTCCAAAAGTCTTTGGAGGTAGGTGTAGATTCTATTCTGGTTGATACTTTACAGTTATACCCAAAGGTTTGGGGCACAGTAAGGACTATGCTCCATAGATTTTTCCCTAATGCGCTACCTCAATATAGATACTATCTAACGCATAAGGATTTTTATAAGGAAGAACTAAAATCAAAGATAATAAAAATTGCAAAAAAATATGGTCTTACCATTGAATTTGTATTCTAATTCCTCCCAGTCATGCTGAACTGAGCCTGCCCTGTTAAAGCTTGCTTGTACGGGGTCAAGTCGAAGATGCTGAGTTAGAACGAAGTGCAGCGTCCCCAGCTCACCAATTTCGTAATTTCGCCTATTATGTTATATTGTCTCATGTCTGCGGTTCTATTTTCTTCCCGTATGTCTCAAATCGTGATGAAACATTGGCCAAGAAGTATTAGCCAGGCTACTTGTTCCATAAATTGCATAAAGCGTTCCATCTCGCGAGCCGACATAGATTGTGCCATCACTTCCAATTGCCGGAGATGACCACACTTCTTTTCCTGTAGTAAATTTCCATCTTAGTCTGCCATCAGGACTTATTGCATAGAGATTGCTATCATATGACCCGACGTAGATTGTGCCATCATTACCAATTGCTGGAGATGACCACACTTCACTCCCTGTATTAAAAGTCCATTTTCCGATACCATCAGGCATTATTGCATAAAGTTTGTTATCGTCAGACCCGACATAGATTGTTCCATCACTTCCAATTGCCGGGGATGAATATACACAATCCCCTGTAGTAAACACCCATTTTTGTGTGCCATCGGAATTTATTGCATAAAGATTGTTATCAAGTGACCCGACATAGATTGTCCCATCACTACCAATTGCCGGAGATGAACGTATCCAGTTTCCTGTAGGAAATTCCCATTTTTCACTGCCATCGGGCATTATTGCATAAAGATTGTTATCAAGTGACCCGACATAGATTGTCCCATCACTACCAATTGCCGGAGATGAACACACATCCCATCCTGTGAAAAAAACCCATTTTTCGCTGCCATCAGGGTTTATTGCATATAGATTGTTATCGCATGAACCGACATAGATTGTGCCATCACTACCAATTGCCGGGGATGATTCCACACAATATATTGTAGCAAATGCCCATTTTAGATTGCCATCAGAATTTAATGCATAAAGTGTGTCATCACTGGACCCGACATAGATTGTGCCATCACTACCAATTGCCGGGGATGAAAGTACCCAGTTTTTCGTTGCAAATGACCATTTTAGGCTGCCATCAGAATTTATTGCATAAATGTTGTTATCAAGTGACCCAACATAGATTGTGCCATCCAAACCTATAGAAGGTGAAGAATAAACATTGTCACCTGTTTTATACCCCCATTTTAACCTATCGAGTTCTTCCTCAGGTCCTGTTGTCTGTTTTCTACTGCAGGAAATAATAAGGAGAAAACCAAAAAGGATAACAAAAATAGATTTCATCAACACAGCAGCATATCTTTTCTCCATCTATCCTCCCTTATTTATTAATTTTGTCTTTGTGTTACACGCGTTCTTCTTGTAAACTTTCTCCACTTTTTCACTTCGCCATTCTGAGTAATCCATTCCATATTGACCCCGTTAGATGTTTACTATCTAACGGGGTTGACTAAGGAAGAATCCCGTTTTCAGGTGATAGGAATTAGATATTCAATTCGAAATTTCCAATTTCGTAATTTCGCCTTTTTTGCCACTGATTTCACAGATTAACACTGATTAACAAAGTATTCCAAGGTTTTAACGAATCCAACCAATAAAACCAATTCAACTCTTGCCTTTTCGCTTTTCAGGTGTTAGGTGGCAGATATTATGTCTGTGGTCTTCGGTCTTATGTCTCATGTCTGCCTTTCTGATTTTCCATTTTTCCAATTTCCCAATTTCGTGTTTTCTGCCGTTCATAATTTCCAACCCTTCGGTCCCGAGCTCAGGGTCAAGGGATTTCCCAATTTCGTGTTTGTGTTCTTTTAAGGTCGACTAATTTATCTCTTTTTTTGATTATAGACCCCATGACTTCGATTCCATATGCTGTGTTATCGGAAGTATAACAACAGGCATTATCCATTACTATGTTCAGATATTTCAATTATTATAAGATAAAAATCTTTTATTTCACTTTTATCTATTATTTTAGCTTGGAATTTTCTACTATTTAAATCCATTTCTATAGCCAATATCTTTGCAATATCTCTAGGGATAAAACCCAACTGGGTATTTTCAAACATTAACTTTATAGCATAAATGTCATAAGGGTTTTCAAAGTCTCTTTCTAATGTTAATGTATCGTTAATATTAACCTGTCCGGATAATTTTTTCCTGCTTTCTTCATATGGAATTCCCTTTACATCACACTTAACAGGCTCAAGAGTTTCTGTGGCCCATTTCTTAATGTTTAGTTTCTGAGTCAAATACAGGATGTTCCTTCTTTCAAACTCGGAAATATCAAGATTTTCTATATCAGTTGTATCAAGATTTGCGAACCAAATAATAAATTTCTCGAAGCTATTTTTTCCCGAATATATACTTGCTATCCCTAAGGATGCTTCTCTTGTGCTAACACCAATACTCTTAGTCATGCACGCAGGTATGTTGCTAAGTCCGTATTTAATAAATGATGGTAGATTTCTAATGTTTTCAGGTAAGTCTTTAAAATTTTCTGGTATGTCATCAAAGTGCCTATTTAGATGGTAAACCAAAATAAGTAGGAATACAGTAATCCCCCAAGGGTATCTATAATTCAAAAATTGGTTAATATACAACTGCATTTTATCCTCAATAGCAGTTTCGGAAAAAGAATCGTTCCACAATGTTTTAAGTTCACTAATGGGTGCCCCTTTTATCCACTTCATGGCAAAATCACTTAATATTTCGTTATTCTCTTTGAGGATATGGCTACCTAATTTTCTATCGTTCATTTCATCTATTTCATAAAAGATATTCAGACATTTTCGCAATAAAGACCCATAATCGTCATTTTCAATTATCTCTTCTAATTCACCAATATTACTCTCAATAAATTCTGAGAGTTTATTGCACGATGATAAATGAAATCCCGTTTTTCTGTATACTTCTCTTAGCGTACTATCTTCTACCTGTGAATAAAATTTTCTTCCTATAGTTAACATACCCTCAATCAAAGGTGTCATATCATATCCCGCTTTTTCTGACTGGATCATAAATAAGCTGTAGCCTAGAATTTCTTTTATAAACTCCTCATCTAACGTGTCAACTGTTTCCTCTACTAATAAGTTTAGCAAGGAAGGTTCAAAATAGTATTCTAAATATTTTTCGAAATCTGAAAAAGAAATCCGCTTGTTTACTAAGTATTCTAAGAGGAGAAATAGTAAGCTTTTTCCCTTTTCTATATTGGCTTTATCAGTGTATTTTTTAAATAAATTCTCATCCTTTTCATTAAAAACGAGAAAGATTATTTGCCCTTCAGTTTCTCTTCCTGCCCTCCCCGCACGTCCTGCAATATTCCAGAAATCTCTAATACTGACTTTTTCATCTTTCTGAGGGTTTATCTCCAAAGAACGAATAATGGCAGTTTTTATAGGAAAGTTTACCCCTTGACCTATGGTGTTCGTTGAGATCAACACTTTAAACCGTTTTTCTCTAAAATCTTTTTCTATAGACTTTCTAACAGGTTCAGGTAATGAACCATAATGGATACCAATACCTCTAATCAAACATCTGGTTACAATATCATCTCCTCCAAGCCATTTTTTCGCCATCTCTACAGATTCTATATTTTCTCTATAACTAAAGGCATCCTTAATACCCCCATGAGTTCTTTCTTTCATATCTAATAATCGTAAGAAATTTTTTCCAACAAATCTCGTCCAATCAGGTCTGGAGGAGAATATCAAAACAGGTCCCTCGTCAACAAACTTATAGGAAAGTTCTACAGCCGTCTCTGATTTATTGCTCTTACGTGGGAATCTCTTCTTATTTCTCCTTCCTGTGCTGGGATTGATATATACGTATTCCTTTTCATTAATAATGTTTGGTAAAAATGGCGGTTTTCCAAGTTCTATTTGTTCATAAGGATATACTATCTCCACCGAAGCTTTTGTTTTATACCACCTACACATACCCAATAGTTTTCTCGTTGGTTCCCAATCTTTTTCCTGTATTTTTGGTGGAGAAATAACATTATTTTCCGTACCAGATAACCATTCAGAAAACTCTTTTGCATCTAATTCTGCCATTACTGCCGACATAAATAAGAATCTACTTTCATTTTCAAGTTTTCTTCTTAACTTGACGATTAAAAATTCTAACAAAGGAGATCTTTCGCTTATATCTCCAATGACATGACCCTCATCAATAACTACCAGAGAGATATTTTCAAAGAATTCTGGTTGTAGTCTATAGAGCAAGTCGATTTTTTCTGGAGTAGCAACCAAAACGTCTGAATTATCTATCCAGAATTGCTGGAATTCATCTACTTCGTAACTACCAGTTGCACCAGATACAATAAAACCTAATTTCCCCAATCTATTAATTAAAGTTTCTTCAATTTCAGTAGTCAGCGCCCTAAATGGTGCAATGTAGATACACTTAGAATCTGGATTTTCAATAAGAGAATTAATGATTATGATTTCTGCTATAAGGGTTTTCCCTGCACTTGTAGGCATCTGTATAACGAAGTTCTTATTAGTTGATATTATCCCCTCATTTATTGCTTTTAGCTGAGATTCCCAAAATTCAAAAATTGATGTCCTTTCTTCCTCTGATTTAATTCTATTTGTATCATATATATCCAGGGAAAGTAGCTTCAAATATTTCTCCCATATAGGATTTGGTAATTTTCCTTGATTATTAATTACATCCCATATATTTCTTTCCTTTAGCAATCTCAATCTTGTTTTAAAAAGACCCATAATTTGTGATAGAAGAACATTACCGCTATAAAGCGCTTCCTTATAGCAACTTGTAATGAACTTCAAAAAATCTTTATCTGTTTTCCCCATTAATATGAAAGTAGACAAAGATTTCGCTGTCATATGATAATTTTCAAAAGTACTTCTGTAGTGAGATGATAAATCATTAATACCTTTCATATGCAAATTGTCAATTTCTTTATGAAGAAGAAAAATCTTCTTTTGTAAAAACAACTGGACAGTTTTCAAGATTTTATTTTCAAATTTTGAGATAATTTCATTCTTTTTATCAATCTCTTTCGTTCTCAGGAAATAATATGACTGCGATTTCTTTACTAACTTATCAATTAAACACTGTGCGTTTGCTTGATAACCCGAAAGATCATAGCACAGACTAGATAATATTAGAGAATACTCTTTATCGTACTTCTGACTAACATAGTATAAATTTTCATATATTTCAGCAGCTCGCTTGAGGGATACAATTCCTATTTGATTTTTGGGGTTTTCTTCTAACAGAAAAGCCCCTTTTGATGACAAATATAATGCGTATCTCCATAAGTAATTTTCATCATATTTCTCCGGAAAAACTGCGTTAATCCTTTTTGCGAATATCTGATTGTTATAGCTTACTAGTTTGGTATCTTTCTCTAAAATGTTTCTTAATTCCTCTTCTTTTTTCTGTAGGTAGTCACTCTTGTCCATTATAAACAACCTCCTCAGCCACTTCTGGGATTAATTCATATGTTTCATTAATTAAATCTTGTAAAGAATTTATTAAAACCACATTGAGGGTTAGGTTTGGTAATTTTATTTCAGTAAAATTTAAAAATTCCAAAATTTTTTCGTTCCACTTATCTTTTTCAAAGACAAGAAAAATATGGAAATCTTTAGAGTAAGAACTTGGGTCTTTTATTGCCTTATCAAAGAGGCTTACTAAATCATATTCATCCCGATCCTCCAGTCGCTTCGAGATATAATCAATTATTTCAGGAACTTCGACATTATTCTGGA
>Ga0307375_10003040_pt1 | contig 16777 bp, 7 predicted proteins | sample TR1MG_FD_202531 | JGI IMG/M metagenome (GOLD analysis project Ga0307375, IMG submission 202531) | Soil microbial communities from Risofladan, Vaasa, Finland - TR-1 | ecosystem: Environmental > Terrestrial > Soil > Coastal area > Acid sulfate soil | place: Finland: Risofladan, Vaasa | collected... | reverse complement strand
ACAACAGGCGCTGGCAGGTGGAGGTGGATCTGCGCTCGATCAAGGCTGAGATGGGCATGGACATTGTGCGCGCCAAGTCGCCCGATATGGTCGACAAGGAGATCGCCGCCTGCCTCTTGGCTTACAATTTGGTATGCGCGCTGATAACGCGCGCGGCCGCCGCTGCTCGGGTGCTCGCCCGGGCACTGAGCTTCAAGGGAACGCTGCAGTTGCTTCTCGCGTTTCAACGGCACCTACGATTTGGCGCAGGCAGGAGTGTCAGAATAATGACTGCGCACCTGCTGGGCGCGATCAGCATGCTCAAACTGCCCATACGCCCCGGGCGGGTCGAGCCGCACGCCATCAAGCGACGACCGAAAAACCATCAACTGCTCACAGTTCCACGTCGCTTCGCCCGCGCAGCAATCCTGCGTGCGCGCGAAGCGGCGGCTTAAGGTAGTGCCATGGGTATCTGACCCCTTTAGTTACTTTAGTTAAAAATGAAAGGGACAAACTAGCATGAAAACAAAAGCTAGCCGTTCATTGAAATGGTTGTACTGCCTGATACTGATTACGGCCATCTTTCCTACCGGATTGCTTGGGGCGTCGGGTTGGGTTGGTCTTGCGACCGGGGGAGGCCTGTTCAGCGGAGGAGTAGTTGGGCTGGCAATTCTGCTTGTCATATTCATCTACCGCATCGTCGTGGTCGTGCGCAGTCCGCACACGCTTGACGCCTATATCACCAGTACGCCGGTAAAACTCCTGCGGAACCTGGGAATCTTCCTGATGTTTATCGGCCTGATCGGATCGTTTGCCGTTTTCTTCGTCAGTCCGCTTGCTTTGGGCATCTTCGGCAAACCGGGAGATGCCGGGGTGGCTTTCTTCGTGGTGGGCATCGTTATCTACCTTATATCCAGTTCCGGGCTGGCAGGCCTGTTGATGTTTGAAGCAAGCCGTCTACTAGGTTTTGAAGCCAGGCTCAAGGACGAATGCAATACTTCAGACGGCAGTCAAACTCAACATGCAAGGAGCGCAGCATGATGAACATCCCGAAACGCGTTAAACGCATGACATTGGGATTTCTACTGGCCAGCATGCCGATGCTGGCCGGCTGCGGTAACAACATCATCACTTGGCAGGAAGAGGTCAAGCTGCTGGATGGGCGGGTGATTACCGTTACGCAGAAGCGGCGCATTGAAGGAAATATAGAGCGAGAGGCTTGGCTCACGTTCAAGTTACCGGAGTTTAGCGACAAGGAAATTACGTGGCATGAGAATTTGGACACGATGGTTCTGAATGTGTACCAAAACAAACTGTATATCGTGGGTATTCCGGGAACGATCATTGAATACAAGCAATATGGCCGACCAGAGCCGAAATATATTGGCTACCGTTTCGACAAAGCACAATGGACGCGCATCCCATTTAGCGAAATCCCTGTGGCGATATATGACGCCAATATGTATCCGGAGAACATGGCGTTAGCGCGCCTCGGAAAAGTGTCCATATCGGATAAAGATGAGATTTTCAAGGATGATCGTTGGCAGGCGCATCAGCGAAAAATTGACCCAAATTACAAGAGCAAATTTGGCAATCTCTAAAGGAGCAGGAAATGGCATCCTTACCCGACTACGCAGCACTGTCCGCAATTGTTTATAACGACGTCAGAAAGGACGAGAACGTTCTTTCACCGTTGCCAGGCTGGTCACCAATTCTCGCTGACACAGGCGGCTTGGGCTTCACCGCCGCAGCCTATAAGAACGGCAACGATATTGTAATTGCATTCAAAGGTACAGACACGATATTGAGGAATGCGACAGTCGACTGGCTTCTTGGAAATACTCCTGCCGGGCTAGGAATAGGCTCAACGCAACTGGTGAGTGCAGCGTTGTTTTATGAAGCAGTCAAAGCGACTAATCCCCAGGCAAACATCACCTTCACTGGGCACTCATTGGGTGGTGGCATCGCGTCTGTGATGTCGGTGTGGTTTGACAAGCAGGCGACCACGTTTGACGAAGCGCCGTTCTTGGCGAGTGCTAAGAACCCCGCATTTACCGCAACGGTTGGCGCGGTGCTTCTCTTGAATGGAATTATTGACTTAGATTTCGCAAGTTTTGTGGTGAATCCGCTGGCTGTAGGACTGCGCTCGTCCAACGTACATGATTACTTTGTGAGAGGCGAAATACTTGCTAATTTGCGTTGGCCTTTTACGGCGATTTATGGAGTGGACACTCCAATAGATGTTGGTGGTGCATCACTCCTGCCAGGTAATGCGGTGAGCAATGCGATTACTTTGCACTCAATGAACTTGGCGGCAACTCTGCTAATCTCGCAGACGTTTGCTGACGATACGTTGTCATTGCCAAATCTATTGAAAGAAATTTTCGACGACCAACTTTATGCACGCCCACCGGAAGGGAACATATCTGATTTCCTTATTCACCTTCTGGATGGCCAAATTCAAGTCGGCCTCAGCAACGATAGCGGTCTATTGAACCGCTTCGGCGGCGACATCAAAAAGTTCACCCAATACGATACCAACCTCAAAGACGGGCTACTGGGTAAGGCGCTGATCGATGTTGCCATCGCCGACTACTACTTCATGCAGTCCGGATTCACCAAAGACTTCTACAACGCCATCACCGGCGGCCTCAGCTTTGACTTGAAAGACATCGGCGCGGACTGGTCGAGCAATAGGACCGTTCGGCAGCTAGGAGACGCCATCGCCACCCAATTTCTGAACGGCGACCAGAAGGCCCGCGCCTTTCTCGCCCAGGACAACTACTGGAGCATCCAATCGGGCGACGCTGCGCTCAACGCCGTCGGCACTGGCAGCAACAACGATGCCATGATTGGCGGCTTTGGCAGCGATACATTGGATGGCGGCGCAGGTAATGATTTTCTCTTTGGCGGCGATGGAGTAGATACGCTCACTGGCGGCGCAGACAATGACCTGCTGATCGGTGGCGCAGGCGCCGACACCATGGACGGCGGATCGGGCTATGACACCTACGTCATAGAAGGGAACGACACGATTGAGGATTCCGACGGGAAAGGAATTCTCAGAGACAAGGCGGGCAACGTCATCACAGGCACAATCCTGAAACGTGAAGACGGATCGTACGTGGACCTTTCCGATCCCAGCATCAGCGTTACCAAGGACACCGATCTTACCTTGACCTTGACGGGCGGCAATGTTGCCATCATCAAGAACTTCCAAAGCGGCAACCTGGGCTTGAAGCTCGTGGATACGTCGGCGCAAGCCTCCTCCACCCTCACCATCAACGGCGACATCACCCCCACCGACATCAACACCAACGTATCTGGCATCCAGGCCGATGGCGACGCACAGGGCAATCCGATCGGCACCGCCGGCCAGCCCTACGAAGACATCCTCGGCGGGAGCGCCGGCAACGACCATATCCTGGCAGGCGAGTTGAATGACGACGTCGGTGGTGGCGCGGGTGACGACTGGATCGAGGGCGGCAATGGCAACGACTACCTCGGGGGACGCACGGGCGACGACCGCATCGAGGGTGGAGCCGGAAGCGACATTGTCTTTGGCGAAGACGGCAACGACCAGCTCTATGCGAATGCCCAGGTGGATATCGCCCCGGCAATCGCCAACGGTAATACCGACACGGGCAGCGGCCTGAAAGGCGACTGGCTCTCGGGCAACGCAGGCGACGACATCCTGATCGCCGGCGCCGACAACGACGTACTTGCCGGGGGCGCGGGCGCCGACCTCCTAATCGCGGGGGCGGGCGACGACAACATCCTCGGCGATTCGGATTATGTGCCGCAATACATCTGGGAGGCCGCCCCGCGCTACAGCATAGGCGGCATTCTCTGGTACCACAGCAGTGCCGACACGTTCAACTGGACGATTACTCCTGGACCCGATACCACGGTATTCGCGCCGGTGGAAGGCGAAACCAACCCTGTGGGCGGCGGCGCCGACGTGATCTACGCCGGGGCGGGCAACGACCATGTATGGGCGGGCGAAGGCGATGACACGGTATTCGGCGAAGGCGGCAACGACAAACTCCTTGGCGATGCGGGCAACGATGTCCTGTTGGGCGGGGCGGGCGACGACATCCTCTCGGGTGACGCTTCCTATGTGGATGTCAGCCTGCACGGCAACGACTACCTGGATGGTGGTGATGGCAACGACCAGCTCTACGGCTACGGTGGCGACGACACCCTGTTCGGTGGTGACGGCGCCGATTTCCTGCAAGGCGACAGCGGCACGGGCGTGGGCGATGGCAACGACTACCTCGATGGCGAAGCAGGCGACGACACGCTGTTCGGTGAGGGCGGAGATGACACCTTGTTCGGCGGCGATGGCGCTGATTTCCTGCAAGGCGACAGCGGCACGGGCGTGGGCGACGGTGCCGATTACCTCGACGGCGAAGCGAGCGACGACACCCTGATCGGCGAGGGCGGAGACGACACGCTGTTCGGCGGTGATGGGGCCGATTACCTGTTCGGGGGCGCGGGTTCGGACAATCTCTATGGCGAGGCAGGCAACGACCAGATCGCGGGCGATGCAGGCGGCACCGATACCGGCGGCGAGTCCGACTACATCGACGGCGGCGACGGCGACGATGTGCTCGACGGGCAGGGCGGCGATGACACGCTGGTGGGCGGCGCCGGCAACGACTTCCTCTATGGCCGCCTGGGCAACGACAACCTCTACGGCGATGCCGGCATCGACCAGCTGCAAGGCGGGGCGGGGGACGACCTGCTCGATGGCGGCGCCGACGACGACACGCTGTTTGGCGAGGCGGGCAACGACACCGTCATCGGCGGCGAGGGCGACGATACTCTGGTGGGCGACGAGGGCGCGCTTGGCTTCATCGGCGGGGACGACATCCTGGAGGGCGGCGCGGGCAACGACGTGCTCTATGGCGAAGGGGGCAACGATATCCTGATCGGCGGCGACGGCAACGACTACCTGTTCGGCGGCGCGGGCAATGACGTGCTCGACGGCGGCCTGGGCGACGACGTCTACTACTTCGACATGGGCGAGGGCAACGACCGCATCTCGGATGCGGGGGGCACCGATTGGCTGGTGCTCAACAACGCGAACTTCTCCGACATCCTGCGCCTGGACACGGGCTCGTTGAAGCTCGTGTTCACCGACGGCAGCGAACTGCACCTGGAGGACTTCAATCCGGACGACCCGCTCGGTCCCGCCGGCATCGACTCCATCAAGTTTGCCGACGGCTCGGTGATGAGCACGCAGCAACTGATCCTGGATCTCGGTTTCCAGATTCGCGGCACGCCCGGAGACGACGTGCTCTCCGGAACCGCGCTCGGTGAAACCATCGAGGCCTACGCGGGCAACGACATCGTCACGGCGCGCGGCGGCGACGACACCGTAGATCTTGGTGCGGGCGACGACTACGCCGACGGCGGCGACGGCAACGACACCATTCTCGGCGGCGACGGCAACGATGTGCTCTACGGCGGCGCGGGCATCGACCAGCTCGTCGGCGGCGCGGGCGACGACATTCTGTCCGGCGGCGCGGGCAACGATCTGCCGCTCGACGGCGGTGCGGGCAACGACACCTACCTCTTCGGAGCGGGCGATGGCCAGGATGTCGCAGTCGACACGCAAGGCGTGAATGGGGTGCAGTTAACGAACGGTCTCACCTTGGACCAGGTGACGCTGCGCCGCCTCGGCAACGATCTGCTGGTCGAGGTGATCGGTACGACCGACCGGTTTACGGCGCGCGACTGGTTCGCCAACCCGGCGGCGTGGAACCAACTCGCGCTGGGCGACGGCACGCTGCTCGATCGCGCCGGGGTGGATGCGAACCTGGTGCGCAACCAGGCGCCGATCCTCGCGCTCGATGCGGCTAACGTCTACGAAGACGGCGTGCTCACGGCGAGCGGCAACGCGCTCGCCAACGACACCGATCCGGAAGGCCGCGCCCTGCGCGTCACCAACCCGGGAATTTACACCAGCGCCTATGGCAATCTGTCGCTCGCATCGACCGGCGTCTTCACCTATACGCTGAACAATGCCTCGACCACGGTGCAAAGCCTGGGCCAGGGGCAGAGTACGACCGACGCCTACACCTACACCGCGACTGACGACGATCCGGCGAGCCCGGCGAGTGCGTCCTCATCCATAGTGGTTACGATCGCGGGGGCGAACGACGCCCCGGTGGCGGTGGGCGATTACAACGGGGTGCAGGAAGACTACACGCTCCTGGCTACCGGCAATGTGCTCGCCAACGACAGCGACATCGACGCGGGCACCATCCTGCACGTTGGCAACCCCGGCAGCTACACCGGCGCCTACGGCACGCTCACCCTGAGCCAGGACGGCGGCTACAGCTACAGCCTCGCCAACGATTCGCTGGCGGTGCAGTCGCTGCGCTATGGCAGCGTATCGGATAGCTTCAGCTACAGCGCAACCGATGGCATCGTAGCGGTGTCTTCCACCCTCGATCTGTACGTAGCGGGGACCAACGACGCGCCGGTGGTGGCGATCCCGCTTGCCGACCAGAACGCAGCGCCGAACAAGAGCTTCAGCTACATCGTGCCCGCGGGCAGCTTCACCGACATCGACCAGGGCGACGTGCTCTTCTACAGCGCAACGCTGGCCGACGGCTCGGCGCTGCCGTCCTGGCTAGCCTTCGACCCCGCGACGCAGACGTTCAGCGGGCGAGTGCCGCGCGATGCTTCGGGCACCCTCGACATCGAAGTCACGGCCGCCGACGGCCCGAGCGGATATGAAGAAACGCCGCTTTCCGCTTCGGACGTGTTCAGCCTCGCGATCGCGAACGGTGGCGGTGGCGGAGGCGGCGGGAATGGCGGCGGTGGCGGCAGCAAAGGCAATGAAGGTGTGGGCAACGGGGTAGATGCGCCGCCGCCAGGCCACGACTACAGCTTCAACGACGGGCCGGGCACCGCGCCCGGGAACCCGGGCGCGAAGGGCGGAAACGGCTACGTGCCGCCGCAGCGCACGGTGATCAATATTGCGGCTCCCGAACTGAAGCAAGCGGCCAGTGCGGCGCTCGTCTATGACTCCGCGAACAGCGGGGCGATCGGTCCGGGAAACAGCGGTGCTCATACAAACAACGGCAATCAACAAGGGACGCCGAAGCAGGCGCTGGCCGCGGACACGGCAGCGGCGCCGCAAATCGATGGTGCCGCGTCGGCGCCAGTATCCGGAGCGCAAAGTCCCGCGACCTCCGCCGCCGGCGCACTCGCCGATGCAACCCAGGGCAATTCCGCGATCAGCGCCGACAGTGCCTACGCCGGGTCGGCAAGCAGCGAGGCAGGCGACGAAGTCGCCAACGCAATCTGGGCGCGGCTCGCTCAATCGCCCACCTACGACTTCGAGGCTGTGCTCCAGGCGCTCGACGGCGCGCAGGTCGCCGGCAACAGTTCGCTGTCGTCCGCGGAGATCGCGCGGCGCTGGGCGACGGTGCGCGAGTTCGCCGATACGCTTGCGGCGGACATCAACGACGATACGCGCAAGGCCGCGCTGGCCGGCTGGCAGCACTTCGCCGTGGCGCAGGGGCCGGGCACGCTCGGCTCCGGGCTGGGCTCGGGCTTTGCCGGATTGACGGGCGCCTCGGCGCGGGGGATCGAGGCGCTGCGTCCGCTCGAAGGTCTGCAGGAAGGCTTGGCCAGGCTCGCATGAACGCGATGAAAGCGAGGCAGCATGTCACGCTGGGGTGAGTTGGCGCAGGCGTGGGCGGACAAGCGCCCCGGCGCCGAGGTTTCAATGAAAATCAACTCGTCTCTGACCCCTCTTATTTTTGGCGGCAGTGTGACGCTGAAGGACCTTCGCGACGGATACATTTGGCTGTTTGCGCGCGCGAGGGCGGAAGCGGCGAATGGCGCAGTTATCCATGTAACGCAAAGGCGGGTGGCGTGATGTTTGGGCTCATCGTATTGATCGTACTGGTGGTGTACTTGTCGCTGCTGGTGTGGGCGACGCGGCGCGGCTGGCGCTGGGCAATCGAGAAGAAAGGCTGGGCCGGGAGGAAGCGCTATCTCGGTGCGGCGATGGGGTTCCTGATCGTCTACCTGCCGGTGTTCTGGGACTGGCTGCCGACGGTGGCGGTCCATCAGTATTACTGCGCCACGGAATCAGGGTTCTGGGTCTACAAGACGCTGGAGCAGTGGAAGAAAGAGAATCCTGGGGCAGCGGAGAAGTTGATTGCCAATAAGGTAGCGCCTTCGCGATATGAATCCTACAACGATGGGCACGGGAAAAGAACTACCTACCTGCTTAATCAGCGTTTCAACTGGGTTGTGATCAAGCAAGATATTTCGTCGCTCTTCCCAATCATGCGTTTTGAGCAGCAAGTGACAGATGCGAAAAGCGACGAGGTACTAGCACGCTATATAGATTTTGCGACCGGCAATTCAATCAAGAACACGATTGGCCCGCCGGGGCCATTGAGGTTTTGGTTGCATAAAGGACATTGTGGTGGCGGAGAATTGAACGATAGTAAGTTGGCTCATTTCTTTATTGCGGCAAAGAACATAAAGGACTATGGGGTCGGCAAATGACTATTCAAACCTTGTTTCAACAGGCACAACTTGCGGAAGCTGCTTATGCCGCTTTCATTGATCCGCAAACTGGCTTTGTTTATACGGACACAACAAAGATTGAAGGAGCCCTTCAAGACCAAGGCAACAATATGTCTTTTAGCCCAAACCAAGCCTCAGACCTCGTCAAGAACTGGCGCGTGGCGGATCAATACACCGCGAGCGGTCTGTTCGGGCTGACCGACGGCAGCGGTTTTTCCGCGACGCTGTTCGAGACACTCGGCGCGGACGGTGTTGGCACAGGCCACTATTCGTTTGCAGCGCGAGGCACACAGACTAGCTTGGTGGCGCCAATTTTGGCGGATCTCTCTGCCGACGTCGGTGACATCGTGGCCGACGGGCTTGCGATGTACCAGATCGTGGACATGTACAACTACTGGCAGTACCTCACCCACACGGGAGTCTACGACGCCAAGGTGCTCGATAAAGACCTGCTTAAGACCGCTGAATTGGTGGCAGCCTATGTTGTCCCGGGAGCGGGCCCGGTTCTTGAAGCCACGATGCGCATCGACGGCTACCTCATAGACAACCCTTCGCACACGGTGCTGAGCATTCAGCCTGTTCCTTCCACGGAGTTATCCGATGTCAAACTGCGCAATGGCATAGGCATGCTCCCTGCGACGGCAGTCGTGAATGTGGATGGGCACAGCCTGGGCGGACACTTGGCGATGGCCTTCTCGCGCCTGTTTCCTTCTGCGACGGCGAATGTGACGGCGGTCAACGGCGCGGGCTTCGGCCTGCAAAACAGCAACGTCAACACCTTGTTCGCCGGCCTCAACGGCGCGTCGGGATTCGATGCCGACAAGATCACCAACGCCGTCGGCTCGGCCGCGATGAACGTGGTGTCGCAGGACTGGCTCTTGCTGCAGCAACCTGCGGGGCGAACCGAGATATATACGGAAAGCTACAGTTGGGGCACTTCATTCGGTCATGGCAGCAGCCAGATGACCGACTCACTGGCCCTGTACAAACTGTACGCAGAGCTTTCACCCTCGTTGTCTATCGAACAGATAAGCAACGTATTCGGGAGCGCGAGCGAACAGAACGTGCTTACTTTGGAACGATCGCTGGACGCGCTGCGAGTGTATTTTGAAGGCGAAACGGCGCAGGGATCGGGGCAAACGCCCTCTGAGGACCGGGACGAACTCTATACGAAGCTCTATGCGCTTGAGAAGAGCGATGGCTTTCGAGCGATGGCGGGCTCTGCAGCCGTGCGCGTAACGGCAGAACTGAGTGCGGCAGCGCTCAGTGAACAGGCAAAGCAGGATTTTGGTTACTTTATGGCGGTACGCTACCTTCTACCTATCGCGCTTGAAGGCACCTCAAGCGCCGTAATCGCAGCGAATTCCGATCTCTACGCGCGATGGCAGGCCGATCGCACGAAGCGAATTTCCGGTGCGGACAACTTAGAGTTCACTGATGCGTATCTTGCTGATCGCGCTGCGATGCTAACGTTTACGAATACGGCGCGAACGCAGGACAATCTGACGATCGCGAGTTCCACGATAGCCGGCGCTACCGAATATTTTGACCAGGCGAGCGATCTTCGAGTGCGAGCCTACAACCCTACGGCTGGTGAGTTTCGCAAGATATATTTTGGACGTGACGGCGCTGATAGCTTGTCCAGCAACGCCATCCTCATCGACAACGCCAGCGGCGTGTGCGACATCGTTTATGCCACCGATGGAATCATCACACTGGTCGACGGAGCCACCGCGCTGATCAATGGAAGCGGCAATACGATCACAGCCGGTGACAACGTCAGCCTGTCCATTTCAGGTCAAGGCGACGTAGCGAACCTGAGTAATGCCACGATTACCCTCGCGGATGGCGCCCAGGCAAGCGTCACTGGCACGGGCAACGTATTCACAGTTGGCAACGGTGCAACGTTAATATGCACAAGCGGTTCCGGCTCTCAACTGGGCAATCAGTTCACCTTGTCAAGCAACGCTACCCTCATCGACAACGCCAGCGGCGCGAGCGACACCATTCATGCCGCCGATGCAACCGTCACCCTGGGCGACGGAGCCACTGCGACGATCAATGGAAGCGGCAACACAATCACAGCCGGTGACAACGCCAGCCTGACCATTGCCGGCAGTGGCAACACCACCGAAATCGACAGCGGCACTATCAATACGTATGACCCCTTGACTGGGGTGCTCGGCTATGACCATGTGAATGCAGACGGCTCGAGTAGTGGCACCAGCAGAAATCTCGACGGCACCTGGAGTAGCTACACCAACAACGGCCAGGGCGACATCACCACCTACATTTACGACCCGGCGGAGAATCTGACGAGCGGAACGGTGGAACATCCGACCGTTGGTTATACGGAGACGTCCACCTATACCTACTACCCGGGGAACGGCCTACCGGGTGCTGCGCATGCGTACCAGTTGAACACGATCTACCATTATGTCGACGGAACGACCGAAACCGTCGAAGACTATGTCGTTCAAGATAGTACGTCCACGTTTACCTATTGGTCCACATCGACGAAGATCTACAACTACAACGACGGCTCGACCGAAGTCATTTACGAATACGCTTCTGCCGACGGTTACGCGCAGTTCGACGACAAGACCACGTATGCAGACGGTTCCTATCAAGGCCACTCGTCGTTTACCAATCCTGGGTCAGGCACTAGCGAGTCAACGTACAGCAAAATGGACCTCGGCGCGGGCGTGACCGAGGAGAGGTCGTGGAACAAATTTCCCATCGAATATCCCTACAACGGCTATGTAAGAACGGTCGACAAGGTGACCCAGTCCGACGGCTCCTATCAGGAGATTAACACTGGAAGCGACGGCGGCTATGGAGTGCACAACTACAACTCCGCCACGGGGGAGATGTGGGGTTTAGACAAATATGTGAGAGTTGATGGTGTCTACAGCGTGACCTACGACGATGTACTTCTTGCGGACGGTGCGCGCGAGGAGTACAAGAAGACGGATACCCGACCCGACGGCTCGACCGAAACCATCGCCCACGTGTGGTATTACACCGACGATACTGTCGATTACACCGACAGGACCACCAATCCGGACGGTTCCTACCACGAGAGTTGGAGCAAACGGGACGGCAGTTCGGGTACGACCGACTATAGCGCGGCGACGGGAGTGACGAGTGGGACGGTGAACGATCCGATGGCTGGTTATACGGAGACGTTCAGCACCACCAGCGTTGGGGGCGGCGCGACCGAAACGAAAGCGATCTATAGCTATGGCGACGGCTCGAGCGCAACCACCGACACGGTCAACAGTCCAATCAGCTATACGCTAGGCGCCAACGTAGATAACCTTACTCTGAGTGGAACCTCCGCAATCGATGGCACGGGCAATGCGCTCGATAACGTGTTGACGGGAAATAGCGGAAACAACGTTTTGGACGGTGGCGCCGGTGCGGACACGCTCATCGGCGGCGCAGGCAACGACACTTATGTGTTCAACTTCGGTGACGGCGTGGATCACATTCAGGACACGGCACTGCCCGGGGAAGGCAACACACTGCAATTCGGCGAAGGCATCACGCAAGACATGCTTGCGCTCAGCCTGGGCTCGTTCTTGATCAAGGTGGGAACGGGCGGCGATGCGGTGCATCTCGACACGTTCAACCCGAACGATGTGCTCGGAACGCATTCCGTTGAGACTTTCTCGTTCGCCGACGGCACTGCGCTTACCTATGCCGAGCTGACCGCGCGTGGCTTTGATCTTTCAGGGTCTGACGGTGACGATGTCATCACGGGCACCGACGTTTCGGACCGCATTGACGGCAAGGGTGGAGACGATCTCCTCATGGGTGGCGCCGGCAGCGACACATACGTATTTGGGCCGGGCTCGGGACAGGATCTCATTCAAGAGGCGCCGGTAGCGAGCGACACCGATACACTGCAACTCTTGGTCAATCCCGGAGACGTAATCGTCACGCGCGAAGCGAATAATGTTGTCGTGAGCCTCAACGGCAGCAGCGACAGGATCGCGATTGACTGGTTTACCGATGCTAGTGCGCGTATCGAGCGAGTAACATTTGCCGACGGAACGGTCTGGGATGCCGTTACTCTGGAAAATCAGATTGGCAGGCCGACGAATCTAGCGCCGGTCGTAGCCAACGGGATTAGCGACCAGATAACACAGGAAGACGTGCTCTTCAGTCTCGTCGTACCGGCGGGAACTTTTTCAGACCCGAACGCAGGCGATACGCTGACGCTGTCGGCGACGCAGGCGGACGGCTCCACACTTCCGGGATGGCTGACGTTCAACGCGGCGACCCAGACCTTCAGTGGCACGCCGCTGAATGGGGACGTAGGCACGCTCAGCCTGAGCTTGACGGCCACGGACGGGGCGAACGTCACGGTATCCGATAGCTTCAAGGTGACGGTGGCCAACACCAACGATGCGCCGACGGTGGCCAACGCGATCGCCGATCAGACGGTTGCCGAAGACAGCGCTTTCAGCTACCAGGTCGCCGCCAACACCTTCGCTGACGAGGACGTCGGTGACAGTCTGAGCTACTCGTCCACTAAGGCGGATGGCGACCCGCTGCCAATCTGGTTAAGCTTCGATGCGGCGACCCGGACCTTCAGCGGCACGCCGCTGAACGGGGACGTAGGCATACTGAGCCTGAAAGTGACGGCCACGGACGAGGCGGGCGCGGCGGTATCCGACGGCTTCGAGGTGACGGTAGCCAACACCAATGATGCGCCGGTGGTGGCCCACGCGATTGCCGATCAGATGGTTGCAGAAGACAGCGCGTTCAGCTATCAGGTCGCCGCCAACACCTTCGCCGATGAGGACGTCGGTGACAGTCTGAACTACTCGGCCAGCCAGGCGAACGGCGACGCTTTGCCCACCTGGTTGAGCTTCGATGCGGGGACTCAGACCTTCAGCGGCACGCCGCTGAACGGGGACGTAGGCACACTAAACCTGAAAGTGACGGCCACGGACGAGGCGGGCGCCGCGGTATCCGACGGCTTCGAGGTGACGGTAGCCAACACCAACGATACACCGACGGTGGCCAACGCGATCGCCGATCAGATGGTTGTCGAAGACAGCGCGTTCAGCTACCAGGTCGCCGCCAACACCTTCGCCGATGAGGACGTTGGTGACAGTCTGAGCTACTCGGCCACTAAGGCGAACGGCGACGCTTTGCCTACCTGGCTGAGCTTCGACGCGGCGACGCGCGCGTTTTCCGGAATCCCGAATGTTGCTGACATCGGCGCCTGGCCGGTTGCAGTGACCGCAACGGACGCGCATGGCGCAGCGGTCACCACGGCGTTCAATCTTGCCGTGCAATCGCAATTCGGCGCGAAGGTCAAAGGCAACAAGAACGACAACATTCTCTACGGCAATAGCGGCAACGAAACCCTCAAGGGCCGCGACGGCAACGACGCCCTGTTTGGCTTTGCCGGCGACGATAGCTTGCGTGGCGACAAAGGCAACAATCTGCTGCAGGGCGGGTCCGGCGCGGATATCCTGCGCGCGGGCAAGGGGCAGAACCTGCTCGATGGCGGTGCCGGCGACGATGTGATCAAAGGCGGCAAGGGGGCCGAACTGATCGCCGGCGGGACCGGCAATGACATCATCCGCACCGGCAAGGGCCAGGACGTGATCGCATTCAACCGGGGCGACGGCTCGGACCTGCTGTATTCGGACCACAAGAGCGACAACACGCTGTCTTTCGGCGGCGGCATCGGTTCCGACGATCTGTCGCTCGCGCGTCAGGGCAAGGATCTGATCGTCAATGCCGGTCAGGGCGACCGCGTCGTGCTGAAGGATTGGTACAAGGGCCACGATTCGGTGCTGAACCTGCAGATCATCATCGACGCCACCGCGGCGTTCGACGCGAACTCGTCCGACCCGCTGCTGAATCACCGCGTCCAGACCTTCGATTTTGCCGGTTTGGTCAACGCATTCGACCGCGCAATGGCGCAAAGCCCGGGGCTGACGAGTTGGGCCATGACCAACGCGCTGCTGCAGTTCCACATATCGGGGATGGACGGGATGGCGCTGGGGGGCGATCTCGCTTACTGGTACGGCAAGAACGGGGCCTTCACCGGCATCAGCGTCGCAGCGGCGCAAGCCGTGATCGGCGCGCCCGGCTTCGGGCAGGACGCGCAGAACCTGCGGCCCTTCAGCGGGCTGCAGGAGGGGATGGCCAGGCTCGCATGAACGCGATGAAAGCGAGGCAGCATGTCACGCTGGGGTGAGTTGGCGCAGGCGTGGGCGGACAAGCGCCCGGGCGCCGACCCGCTCGATTTCGCGCCGGCGCTGCTGCGCATCAAGGAGAAGCCGACCGCGCCGCTCGCAGGGTGGATGCTGCGGCTGCTGCTCGCGCTGCTTGCCGGGGTGATGGTCTGGGCGGTGTTCGGTCGCCTGGATATCGTCGCCGTCGCCGACGGCAAGCTGGTGCCGGCGAGCTATCTGAAGATCGTTCAGCCCGCGGAGCAGGGAATCGTCAAGGAGATCCTGGTCCAGGAAGGACAAATGGTGCGCAAGGGGCAGGTGCTGATCCGCATGGATCCGGTGATGACCCAGGCCGACGTCAAAACCATCGAGACCGAGTTTCAGAACAAGCGCCTCGCGCTGAAGCGCATCGACGCACAACTCGCGGGCGTGCCGCTCGTCCGCAGTAAGGACGATCCGGCGGGGCTGTATGCGCAACTCGAAGCACAGTATCGGGCGAACGTGCAAGCCTATGAAAACGCACTGGCGCAGGAGCGCAGCTTGCTGCAGAAGGCTAAGTATGATTTGGCCGGAGCGCAGGAAACCAAAGCGAAGCTGGAGCAGGTGCTGCCGGTTTATGTCGAGCAGGAAAAGGCATTCGACAAACTCGCCAAGGACGGCTATGCGGGTCGGCTGATGGCGAGGGACAAGGCGCGCGAGCGTATCGAAAAGGAGCAGGACCTGCGCACGCAGGAATTCACCATTCGCAGCAATCAATCCCTGATCGACCAGTCGGAACGCAAGATCGCGCAGATTACGGCGGATTACCGCAGGCAATTGCAGACCGAACGCGTTGAGGTCGCAGGCCAGCTCGACAAGGCGAAACAGGAACTCACCAAGAACAAGCGCAGGTTCGATTTGCTCGAGCTCCGTGCGCCGCAGGACGGGACGGTGAAGGACCTTGCCACCCATACCATAGGCACGGTCGCCGCTCCGGGGACGATCCTGATGACGCTGGTGCCCCAAGACGAGGACATGCTTGCGGAGGTCTGGGTTTCTAATCAGGACGTGGGCTTCGTTAGGCCCGGGCAGGACGTGAAGATCAAGCTGACCGCGTTCGCGTTCCAGAAGTACGGGATGCTCGAAGGCACGGTGCGCCAGGTGAGCGCCGACGCGACCGAGGCGCCTTCGGCGAACACGCGCTCGGACGCGCTCAGCGGACGCGACCGGCCGATGGGGCCGCTCACCTATCGCGCGAGTATTGCGCTGAAGACGCAGTCATTGATGGCCGACGGCGAAAAATACACGCTTGCGCCCGGGATGCAGGTCGCAGCCGAGATCAACCTCGGCACCCGCACGGTGCTGGAATACGTGCTGTCGCCGGTGCAAAAGGCCTTTCACGAGGCGGGGCGGGAGCGCTGACTGCGAGCGCGGCAGTCTCGCCGCGATCCGGTCGCGCTCCGCATAGGACCAGACGTTCTCTGGCCAGTGCCGCAAAACATGCAGTACGCGCAGGCATCCGACGGCATGATCGCGCACGCGACAGGAAATGCTATGTGGCAGCTTGCCATGAAAAAGGTAATCGCCTCTGCTCCCCGCATTCTTTATGAAAAGGAATTCGTCTCTCCCCCTTTTTTTCGCGACAACCCAGCTCAATACGCTGGGCGCCGCCTTGGCCGAGTTGCCGGGCGTGCAAGCGATGACCGACGTGACCGGCTTCGGTCTGGCCGGTCACCTGCTGGAAATCTGCCGCAGAGCCAGGCTGGGCGCACGGGTACGCTTCGCCGACCTGCCGCCGATCATCGATGAAGCGCCGCATTGGCAACATGGTGCCGGAGCAGGGCGTCACGATTCTATAATTGGAAACAGCCGCTTGCGCGCGGCGCAACCGATCCGGTTTCGAGTTTGGCACGCAACGCAGAAAGCCTGAGAATAAACGTTGCCAAGACGTTGTTTTTGAGAGAGTATTGTCTCGTGGCTGAGGTGCGGTGGCCGGAAAGCGGCCGTTGTTGCGCGGCTACCGGGGAGCGGGCCAATGGCAAGAATCGTTGTAT
>Ga0307375_10003039_pt1 | contig 16778 bp, 13 predicted proteins | sample TR1MG_FD_202531 | JGI IMG/M metagenome (GOLD analysis project Ga0307375, IMG submission 202531) | Soil microbial communities from Risofladan, Vaasa, Finland - TR-1 | ecosystem: Environmental > Terrestrial > Soil > Coastal area > Acid sulfate soil | place: Finland: Risofladan, Vaasa | collected... | reverse complement strand
GACGGACGTGGGCACCCAGGTCCTCGCTGTCGGCGACCACTCGCTCGTGGTCGAGTACTACGAGCACCTGGGCGATGCCGTCGCCCAGTTCAGCTATGCCGCGCTGACCTCCTGTCCAGCCGGCCAGTGGCTCGCCCAGTACTACAACGGAACAGCGCTGGCGGGCCCAATGGTGGCTGCCCGCTGCGAGGCGGCGATCAACTACGACTGGGGTATGGGTTCGCCGGCCGGAATCCCCGTTGGGCCCGACAACTTCTCGGTGCGCTGGTCCCAGACCCTGACCGTGCCCACCGCAGCCTCGTACTCGTTCACCACCCTGAGCGACGACGGGATCCGGGTCAGCGTCGACGGCTCCTACGTGATCAACGACTGGACCGACCACGGGGCGACGACGGACGTGGGCACCCAGGTCCTCGCTGTCGGCGACCACTCGCTCGTGGTCGAGTACTACGAGCACCTGGGCGATGCCGTCGCCCAGTTCAGCTATGCGGCGGCGCCGTGATGCGCCCGGCCCCTGCCCGTCCTCGAGTGAGCCAGCCGATCTTGAAAGCCCGGCCGATGTTTTGGCGAACGCTGGTGATTTCGGTGAGGAATCTGGGGCCTTACGCCTCTGAGATTTGGGGGGAAACCAGCTCCTTTGGCCCCGGCCGGTCTCGGACGGTTCGCTCGCGAACCCGAACGGCGGGGTTACCCATATAGACACCGCGCGCCTCGGCGTTCTCGAGTAGAACTGAGCCAAGCGTCACGACCGCCTCGCGACCAACCGTAACCCCAGGGGAGATCCGAGCGAACGCACCGACCCAGGCCCCGTCCTCCACCGTGACTGGCTTGACCACGAGGCCCATGCCCGGATCGGACCAGTCGTGGTTGCCCGTGCATAGGTAGGCGCCCTGGGAGAGGGCCGCGTTGGAACCGATCCGAACCCGGACAAAGTTGTCAATCCAGGCCCGCTCGCCGATCCAGACGTTATCGCCGATCTCAAGATGCCAAGGATACTTGACATGCACATTCGGCTTGATGAGGACACCGTACCCGATCCGGGCGCCGAAACGTCGCAGGACCCACCGTTTGAGCGAGTACGGTGTCACGATTGGGTTGAGCAGGACGAGCGCCTCGACGACGAGCCAGAGCGCCCGACACGCGTAGGGGCGTCCGGGGTCATAACCACGCCGTGAAGTCTGGCTCAGGTCAACGCTCATGGTCTCGTCCTCCCTGAGCGCCGACGGCGCTCTGCCCGCGCCGCTGCGCGTTCGTATGCCCGCAGATGGGCATCCGCGCTCACTTCCACGTCGTAGAGCTTCACTGCGCGCAGGCGTGCCTCGACACCCATCCGCGCGCGCGCGTCGGCATCGCCCAGAAGAACCGAGGCAACCTCGACGAACGCGTCGTCGTCCAACGGAGCCACCAGCCGGCCAGTAACCCCATCCATGATGACCTCCGACAGTGCGCCGACATTCGTCGACACGACCGGTACACCGCTAGCCATCGCCTCAAGCACTGTGGTCGAGACGCCCTCTGAGCGGGGTACGGAGGTCAGCAAGAACAAGTCGAATCCGGGTACCAGTTCCGAAACGCGCTCGCCCGGGTCGATGATACGAAGGGCGCAAGCTCGGCCAGCCGCCGAGACTTCGACCGATCGGCGGATTGTTGCCTCGTAGGCCTCCTGCGTCTCCATCGCCGAACCAAGAATGACGAACTGGATGTCGGCGCGCCTGGCATGAAGCGCCTCGGCCACTGCAACAAAGTGCTCGAGGCCCTTCTGGGGGTTCAGGTTCGCAACAGTCCCAACAAGCAGGCCTCCGGGTGGAACACCGAACTCGGCGCGCGCCGATGCGCGGTGACGCGGGTCGGGAGTGAAGACGGACGTGTCGACCGGAGGGTAAAAGGGAACGAGGCGCGACCCCAGGGCGCTCACGCCCGGATGGACTTGGGCGACACCGGTACCCGTCGTCATGACGACGTCGGCCAGTGCGATCACCCAAGGCATGAGGAGGCGTCGCAGCATCATTGGAGCTCGCGTGTCCAGCAGCTGCCATACGACCCCAGCGCCCTCGATGCGTGCCGCGATCGCAGCGTGTGGGTTGACAAGGCCGCCTACCTGCACAACATCGATGGATCGCTCTCGGATGAGCCGGCGGAGTGCTGCAACCTCTCCCGGAATGCCTGCCAAGAACCGCATCTGGAGGAGCGGAGCTGGCACCGCGCGGAGGCGGTGGAGTGGGAGCGACACAACGTCCACTTCCGCAGCGCGGAGACGCTCGGCCGCGTTTCCGGGTTCGTCGGGAAGCACGACCACTGTCGCGACGCCGCGCGTGGTCAGTGGGCGCGCGAGACGGAGGGCCTGGTTCTGCGGACCCCCGAAGAACGGGTAGTGGATGACGTAGAGAACGTTCAATTTGAACCGCAATTTCATGGGCGTAACGAGGGTTTGACGAGGGCCGTCGGCCCCGCATCGGCACCTGTGGTCGCGAGGGTCAAATCCTCGGGGCACGGCGTGGCGACACGGAGCATTACGGGGAGCGCCTGACCGGCGACGACGCGAGGATGGCCTCGACAGCCTTCTCGAACGCCTCTGCCCAGTGATCGGGCGTATAGGGTGCGATCATCTCAGCCGAGTGAGCACCCATCTGTTGCCGAAGTGCGGCGTCCACGGCAAGGCGTCGCATGGCGGCAGTGAGCGCCTCGGGGTCGTCGGGCGGCACGAGGTAGCCATTCACGCCGTCAACCACGCGGTCGTTGATCTCGCCAGCCGCCGTGGTGCTAATCACCGGTAATCCAGCGGCCATCGCCTCGTCGACAACCAGCCCGTACGGGTCGCCGAGCGTCGGAAAGACGAATACGTCGCCTGCCGCGTAGAGACGCGGCAGATCGGCTCGCTGGTGAAACCCAGCGAGCTTCACACGAAGACCCCCGGACCTCGCAACCTGTGCAATGTGGGCCTGCTCCGGTCCGTCGCCGACGAGCAGGAGGCTCGTCTCACTGGGAAGTTCACCTTCGAGGGCTGTGTACGCGTCGAGGAGGGGACGAGTCCCCTTGCCCCACCACAGCCGGCCAACGTAGACGAACACCACCCCCGAGAGGCCGAGGTCGGCGCGAATGCTGTCGCGCTTGGACCGGGCGGTCGCGGACTCCGTCGCGAAGTACTCCCTGTCGACCACATGTCGTGCGATGTGGACTCCCCGGGACGATACCCCGTACCGCATCGCGAACGCCCGCCCGTCTTGCCCCGCCGTGATGATGCCGTCTACCCGCTGGAAGACGGCGCGCTTCAAAGCCTCCTTCCAGCGGCGCCGTCGCACCCATGCGTCGAACGTCACCTCAGCCCACAGGGCCGTCCGCCATCCGCGCCACCAGGCGATGCGCAGCCCCGCCAGGAACGACGGCGTGGCATACAGGCTCACTAGGAGATCGGGGCGTCGGGCCGTCAGCACTGACATGGGCAGACTCAGCCGGTAATGGCCGATCCCTACGCGCGGCAGGTATCGATACGGGAACTCCCACGTGGACTCGTTGATGGTCCAGCTCCGGTCAGGGTCCGTGCGCGCTCCGAACCAAACCTCAAGGTCCACATTCCCCCGCCGGATGACAGCATTGAAGCGCTCGACCATGTAAGGCGCCGGAATGTTGTTCCAGTAGACGACGCGTGGACGTATCCGGACTCCCATAGGCGTTCCCGCTGCCCCAGCCACCCCCAGATCGGACACGTCACTGCGCACGCCGCCTGGCGTGATGGCCTTCGCGATCACGGAGCCATGGCTCGGCAGACTGTGGCAAGCCCCTCGTCGACGGACCGAATGTAGCGGTCGAGTGTGAACTCCGCTGCTCGGGACACCGCGGCAAGCGACATCCGGCGCAGCTCATCGCGATCTGACGCGAGACGCGTTAGAGCAGCGGCCACAGCTTCCGAATCACGCACACGCACGCGGAACCCATTTCGACCGTCTTCCACGACGTCCCCACAGCGGTCAGTTGCGACCACGGGGAGGCCGTAGCTCATCGCTTCGAGTTGTGTTAGCGCAAATCCGTCGGATAGCGTTGGCAACACGAGGATATCGCTGGTCCTGTATAGGGCGAGCGCTCGTGCGCGCGACACGTGCCCGTCGACTCGTATGTTCGAAGGTAGCGTCTGCAGCGCGCGTGCCGAAATGCGAACTGGGCCCGCCACGGTGAATTGGATTCGCTCGTCTCGGACGAGACGCGCCGCCTCGACGAAGTAGGGGAACCCTTTGCGCAGGTTCACCTGGCCCAACCAGAGGACCCTCAGGTCAGCCCCCGACCCAACCTCGTCGAGCCGGAGCGCATCCGGCGTTTCTGGCTCATAGGCGAGTGGCACCACAATGACGCGGCTGACTGGCACACCCGCAGCCACGATAGCAAGCTTTGACCACTGAGAGTTCACTAGAACGGCCGTGGCACATTGCCATTCGGCCCCGAGGCGGTCCCAGTACGCGGATGGAATTCGCCCTTCGTGTTGTGCCCAGCCAGGCCACCGCTCCATCTCTTCGCGAATGGCGGCCTCGTCTGCTTGTGCTGGATCGACTTGATCAACTATAGACGGCACGCCTCGGGCAGCCGCTTCGCGAAGTAGCTCGAAGGCCCCGGTGTTATACGCGAAGACAGCGTCCCGGTCGGACACTGGTCGATGGGCGGCGAAGACTTCAGCGCTCCATTTGCCGAAATCCGCACCAAGAGCAAGCATCCGCTCGTACGAGTCACGGACTGTCAGTTGTCTTGGCCTTCGGACGGTTCTCTCAATGAGCTCGCGTGCGAGCGTTCTTGCAGTACTTGACTGGACGAGAGGTGGATGCAGATCGCGTGACGTGTGGTGGGCGAGACCCGACAGAGGACCTGCGTGAGCGAGCCGCTGGGCCACCGCGGGCGGAAGCCATGCATCTGTGAGCAGCCGCTGCAGTCGTCCGTCTCGCTGGAAACCGACGGCGACGCGGTAGCCCTCGCGAGCCCCCATTTGGGCGACGGTCCAGACGCGATTCCGACCGTTCACGAGGGCCCAACCCCAATGCTCATCATGCCGCGCCGCGAACAACGCGTCCGACAACGACTCGGTCGGGGGACCGGGTACGTGCATAGAGAACACCCAGGAGGATCGGACCGAGCAAGATCGCCTGCCGCTGGTAGTCCGTACCCAGGCCGCCGCGGATGTAAATGAGTAGGAAGGGCAGACTCACGGCGAAGATGGCCTGAGCGAAAGGACTCTTGGCCGCTCGCTGAAGCCATCGAAACAATGCGGCCCAGAGGGTTCCAAACAACAAGCCAAAGATCGCGACTCCCGGTATGCCGAGATTCATATAGGGCTCACTGAAACCGGAGAATGAGAAGCTGACAACTCCATGCAATTCCGGCCAGATGGTGTCCATTAACTTGGTGTCGGCCGCCACGGGCTTGCCGGGCCAGAGGGCGCGGGGAAAGGGTCGCGTAAGCGCTTCTACGTACGTGGTGCCCAGTTGGTACGGAATGACCTGCGGGATGTACTGGACCGCCACGGCTAAGTCAGCCACCATCGCAGTGTCGCCTCCGGTGAAGAAGTCGCCCGTGGCCTGGTTGAGGTTGCTGACGGTCGCGGCGACCGTGTCAGGCCTGGACGATGCGTTGCGGTAGGCGCTTGGTAGCAGGACGCCCATTACAAACGCGGCTGCGAGAAGCGCGACGATGGTCCGGACGGCCGGCCGAGTGCCACGTCGCAGATACCAGAGCAACGCGACCGCGGCCGCCACCGGGAGTGTCCACGAGCGGCTTCCGTCGGCGACATTCATGACCTGCGAGACCAGGAGTAGCACTAGGCCCGTCAGCGCACGCCGCGAACGCCATGAGGGGCTGAACGCAAGGAGCAAGATCCCGACCGACGAGAGCCATTGGAGTCCTGAGTACAAGTACCCGAGTGGCTGAGACAGGAGGCTCGAGGCATCGGCGGACCGTCCCAGGAGGAGAGTTGACAGGGCCGAAATGCCACCGGACGTAACCAGGAAGGCGCCGTAGGCAGCCACGCCCAGTATCACGACCACGCCCGCGAAAACTGCAAGTGCGGCAGCCTCGAGCGACCGCGTGGGCAATGGCACTCGCCTCGCGATCCGCTCCCCGAACCGGCTGTAGTACCCGCTGTAGAACGCCAGAGCCCCGACAATCGCAATCAGCAACGCAGTGGCGTAGCCGGCGGACGGATCGCGGCCGGCCACTAATGGTATGCCGCCAGTGGCTGTCAGATCGAACGCGGGGCGGATCGCGAACAACACCGCGTAGCTCACGGCGAACAGATAGACAGGCTCGAAAGGATCAAAACGGCGCCCGAAGAATAGCGGGACAATCGGCCCCGCCGAAAGAAGGACGGTCGCAGCGACCAGGCCCACCATCGGCCCGGGGGACGCGAGCGCGACCGCGCTGCCGACAAGAACGAACATTCCGGCGACCGCGACCCTCCGCGCCCATCGCACCAACCCCACCATCCGGACGAGGCGGCCCAAGCAGTCGACCCCAGCGAGTTGGCGAAGCTTCCCGACCGGAGCGACGATCAGCCGCGCCAACGCCTGGGCTACGTGCCAAACGAGCGCGACGTCTTTGCGCCCAAAGCTCAGGAGGTCGCGCAGTGGAATACCCGCGCGCACCACGAGCACAAGAGACGTAAGCAGTGCGACTATGTAAGACGCGCCTATTGAGAGCGCTGCGCCCGTCACGCCGAACCTTGGAACGGTCGCGAACAGGCAGGGGATAGCCACGGCGAGGGCGATCATCTCGACGAAGGACGCGGTGGCCGGGCGGCTCATCCCGCGAAGGCAGTCGCCGAGAACCTGTCGGAGCGACGCTGCCACGACGCCCACCGCGAGGATGCGGAGCACGGGAGCCGCGGGAACGTAAGCGCTGCCGTAGACCAGCATCAACAGCTGGGGCGCGAGGGCGGCCACTGCGAGCGCCAAGGCGCCACTGGTGAGAAGGGAGAGGCGAAACAGCGTACCGACGATATCCGCCTTTGCCGACGCGTTCGTGAGTGCCGCAACAGAAGGCATGGCAACCATACCGAGTGCCGTTCCCTGAGCACGAATCAGCATTGCCCCGGACACCGCGACCGCGTACAAGCCGACGGTATGCGGGTCGAGGAATGCAATGACAACCAACAAGTCCAACTGGAATGAATCGACGGGGGTGAGGTTGCCGACATGCGCCTTGAGCCCATACGCAAGCCCGCGCCGCATCCATCGCGCATCGAACTGGGGAATAATCGAGCGTGGCCGCACGCCCGTGGCGGCCGCCAGTAGGGCCAGCCCGTTGCTGACGAGGTAGACGAGCAGAAACGGCAGCACCGAATGCGCGCCAGCCACTGAAAGGACTGTGACGCCGACGACGCTCGAAGCTTGGACCGTGATACGAACCCTGTTGAACCGATCGAAACGGCCTTCGCCCTGGTGAATCGCGTTGAGATAGCGGGTCAACAAGTTCACGGGGACGAAGCCCACAAGATAGATGAGCGCCAGAGGGATCTCCTCTGGGTGCGGTTGCAGTGCCACGGCGAGGACTGGTGCGCCGAGTGCGAGCAACGCGACGCCTTGGACCAAGGCCGACGCGACGGCGATCCCGGGCAGGCGCCCCTTTAGGTCTGGAGAAGATGCCGCAAAGTACGCGATCGCCATGGAACCGCCAAGGTCACCGACGTATGCCACGATCGAGGGCCAGAGGATCACAGCGGCAAGGATCCCGCGGTTCTCGACACCTAGGGCGCGCGCCAAGAGTGCACCGCTGAGGACACCAAGACCCTGGATACCGACGGTCGCTCCGAGTGTCCTCGCAAGCCCCGGCGCGATTCCACGGCCGAGCTCCGCGGGATGCTGAAGCTCCGCGGAGATCATGAAGCGTCCCGCGGGCGGGGAGGCGTACGGATCTCGAATGCATTCCCATTCGCGGCCCCGCCGGTGGCTATCACCCGTCGGCCGTCCCACACACGGGATGATCCTGTAGCCCCACCGAGGTACTTACCGGCCTCGAGTTGGTCAACTCGGAGCAGGGTACCAGCCGGATTGCTCGGTGTACCGCAGATGGAACCGGGCTTGCGCCCACCAGCGCGCCGGCTCCGTCAACAACAATCCAAACCGGCGTGCGTACCGGCATGTTCGCAGGTTGCATTTCCTCGGTGCCAGCTTGGGCTTCAACTCGTGACCTTGGTGGCGGCAATCGGCCTCAGATTACGCATGCGCGCGGCTTGAGCAACAGGGAAGAGCACTCGACCAGTCGGTCACTGCACGAAGCAGTTAGCTCGCCGAAACGTCTCAAGGGTGGGGAATGGCCGAAGCTTGGTTGGACTGGGCCTGTGCCGATTGGTAGCATTCGATCGCCCTGCGCAGCCCTTCCTCCCACGGCATGCGGGCCTCGAACCCGAACAACTCGCGCGCCCGACTCGTGTCGAGCGCGCGGCGCGGCTGCCCGTCCGGCTTCGTTGCGTCCCAGCGGATCGCGCCGGTGAAGCCCGTCACGTGGGCGATCAGCTCGACAAGCTCGCGGATCGTAATCTCCCGCCCCACGCCCAGGTTGACGGGTTCGGCGCCGTCGAAGCGCTCGGCCGCAAGCACGATCCCTTCAGCCGCGTCATCCACGTACAGGAACTCGCGGGATACGGCACCGGTCCCCCACACGTCGATGTGGTCCGCCCCACTCTCGAGCGCGTCGACGCATTTCTTGATGAGTGCCGGGATGACGTGCGAGCTGCGCGGATCGAAGTTGTCGCCGGGGCCGTAGAGGTTGACCGGCAACAGGTAGATCGAGTTGAAACCGTACTGCTGGCGGTACGCCTGTCCCTGGACCAGGAGCATCCGCTTGGCGAGTCCGTAGGGGGCGTTCGTCTCCTCCGGGTAGCCATTCCAGAGGTCGTCCTCCCTGAACGGCACGGGGGTGAACTTGGGGTAGGCGCAGACCGTCCCGATCGTGACGAACTTCTCCACGCCGGCGAGCCGCGCCTGCTCCATCAGCTGGATGCCCATGATTGCGTTCTCGTAGAAGAACCGACCCGGGTTGTCCCGGTTCGCCCCGATCCCACCAACGACGGCGGCGAGATGGATGACCAGTTGCGGCCGCCCATCGGCGAGGGCGCTGTCGATGCCGCCCTTCGTCCGGAGGTCGTAGTCCCGCGAGCGCGGCACGAAGATCGAGTCGGCGCCGCCCGCCTGGAGCCGGCGCACGACTCCCTGCCCGAGGAAGCCCCCGCCGCCTGTCACCATCACCCGGCGGGCCTGCCAGAACCTCGTCATCGTCGCGCTACCACCAAGTAATGCGTTGCGAGATCCTTGTGGTTTCCGCGGACCATCAAATCCTCGACGCGCAGGTACATCGCCTGCAGCGGCGGCAAGAAGCCGAAGTATCCCGCTCCACGATAGCGCGGCACGATCCGAACGTCCAACCAGTCGCCTAGGGTTCGCGAGAGCCCGGAGTAGGTGCACCGGGCGTACGCGGCGGGGAAGACTGTTTCAGGGTCGCGGTGCAGGAATTGTCTCATCGTCGCTTTCGCCACTCGATGCGGGACCATCCGGTTGATCAGGGCGAAGGCCGATCTCCCGCCACTCAATTGCGCGACGAACAACCCGCCGGGACGCAGATAGGAGTGGATGTTGGAGACCGCGACCTCTATTGGCGCGACGTGCTCCAGGACCTGCCAGGACACGACCAGATCAGCACAGCCGTCCAACTCGGATCGGTGTTCTGTGACGTCGGCGACGATTACCTGGTCATAGGATCCTGGTGGCGCCGCCATCAGCTCGCGCGCAGACATGTCGAGGCCGATATACGTCGCCCCAGGCGGCAGATCGTGTCGAGCGATCGCCGGACTGCGGCCGCCGCCGACGTCGATGACGACGGAGCCGGGTCGGAGCTCGGGCTGGATCGCCGCTCGAAACGGGTCGAGCCAGTCGTCGAGGTATCGCGGATGACCAGCGATTGTGCTCAAGACAGCCCGCTTCCTGGCCATGGCACCTTCGCATCGGCCAGGTCGTGCTCCAGCATCAGGCGGACCAGGTGCCGGAACGTCGTGCGAGCCTGCCAGCCGAGCGTCGTCGCCGCCTTCGAGGCGTCCCCGCAGAGTTCCTCGACCTCGGTCGGCCGGAAGTACGCCGGATCCACGCGGACGTACTGCTCCCAGTCGAGGCCCGCGAGGCGGAAGGCGACGTCGCACAGTTCGCGAACCGTGTGCATCTCGCCTGTCGCGATCACGAAGTCGTCTGGTGCGGGCTGCTGGAGCATCAGCCACATCGCCTCGACGTACTCCTTCGCGTAGCCCCAGTCGCGCCTGGCATCCAGATTGCCCAGGTAGAGGTGCTCCTGTTCCCCCTTGAGGATCGCCGCCACGCCACGGGTCACCTTGCGGGTCACGAAGGTGCCGCCGCGTCGGGGCGATTCGTGGTTGAAGAGGATCCCGTTGCTGGCATGGAGCCCGTAGGCTTCGCGGTAGTCGACGGTCATGAAGTGAGCGAACACCTTGGAGACCGCGTACGGCGAGCGCGGGTTGAACGGCGTGGTCTCGCGCTGGGGAGACTCCAACACCCTGCCGTACATCTCCGAGCTGCCGGCCTGGTAGAAGCGGATCGGCCAGTCCGCGGTGCGGACGGCCTCCAGCATCCGGAGCGTGCCCATCGCCGCGGTCTCGGCGGTGAACTCCGGCATCTCGAAGCTCACCTTCACGTGGCTCTGGGCGCCCAGGTTGTAGACCTCGTCGGGCTTGACCCGGTGGAGATGCCCGATGAGGCTGGAGCTGTCGGTGAGGTCAGCATAGTGAAGAAGAAGACGCGTCGGCGCCTCGTGCGGGTCGCGATAGAGATGGTCGATCCGGCCCGTGTTGAAGCTACTGGAGCGGCGGATCAGCCCGTGTACCTCGTACCCCTTCTCCAGCAGGAGCTCCGCGAGGTACGAGCCGTCCTGGCCGGTGATGCCCGTGATGAGGGCCTTCCTGCCGTTGGGCGTTCCGGGCGTCATGCGGCGATCTCGTCGATCAGGGCGGTCCCGCGGGCGAGGCAGGCGGCCGCGGAGGTGTTCGCCGCCGCGTAGGCGGGTCCGGCGGCCGTGAGCTCGGCGACGAGCGCGGGTTCGGCGCGCAGACGAGCGAGTGCCGTGAGCAGCTGCTCCGGCTCTTCGGCCGGGACAACGAGCCCCGCCCCGGACCGTTCGACCTCCCGGGCCGATCCGCCGCCGGGTGGGATCGCCGCGACGATCGGCCGGCCGGCGGCGAAGTACGAGGTGAGCTTGCTCGGCAGACTCATGTCCATCTGGGTCTCGCGTTCCGACAGAAGGAGGACATCCGCGGCGGCGAGCAGGCTGGCGTGGATCCCGTCGGGCTGCACGCCGAGGAGGCTCACGTTGGGCAGATCCCGGGCCGCGGCCCGGATCGCGCCGGCCTGGTTCCCGCCTCCGGAGAGGACGAACCGCACCGGGTCCCCCCGTTCTGCGGCTGCGCGAGCCGCCTCGACGACCTGCTCGAGGCCCTGCTTCAGGCCGATGTTGCCCGCATGGAGGACGATCTGGTCTCCGTCCGCCCAGCCGAAGCGGGCGCGGGTCTCGGGCACCGTCATCGCCGGTGCCGCGAGGCGAGTCCAGTTCGGGACGTGGATGATCCTTCCTGCCGGGACGCCCAGCGAGGCGAGGTACGGGGTGAACGCCTCCGCGACAACCCCGATGGCGCGGGCACCGCTCGCCGCCCATGCCTCTGCCGCGGCGGTCGCCTTCGCGACGGCGCCCCCGCCGGCGATCCCGGACTGGCGCGCCGCCGGGCCCATGAGGTCCTGGAAGAGGAGGCCGTACGGGGCGCGCAGCCGCTCCCTGGTGAGCCGAGCCAGGATGCCGCCCGACAGGCTCGGCACGACGCCGAGGATTGCGTCTGGACGCGGCAGGGGGAGGCTCGCGAGGAGCCCGGTGAGCCCGAACGTCCCCTCGTAGGACGCCCGCCGGATCGCCGACTGGGTCGCCGGGACGTAGTGCGCAGCGCGGATGACGGTCACGCCACGGACCGTCTCGCGGCGCAGGAGCGCGCGCCGTGTGCCGCGGGCAATCCGCCATGCCGGGTAGTGCGGCAGGCCGGTCAGCACGGTGACCTCGTCGCCCCGCGCGGCAAGGTGCTCGGCGAGCCCCGCGGTGTACGGCCCGATCCCGCTCGGCTCCGGGCGGTAGTTGATCCCGATGATCAGCACCCGCAGCCCTGACCCTGCCGTTCGCTCGCGCGTCGCCGTCACGCGCGTTCGTCGCCCGTGCCGGCGGACCGCGCCCGGGAGCGGATGGCGGCAACCTGGCGGCGGAGCTCCATGGGCTGCTGGTTCCCCTGGCGGCTGGTGGGAGCGTTTCGGCCCGAGTATAGGCGGATGGGCGGCGCCCGCAGTGAGTTTCGGCCCCCCGCCGTTGGCCGGATGGCGCAGTACCCTCGTCCCAGGCGGCAGCACCTGTGCCGCGGACTGCCCAACTGCCGCGATCGTGCCGGGCCGCATGAGCGCGACGAACCGCACCAGCCAGTACTGGCCAAGCGCGAGCTCGACGGCTCGCGGCGGCTCGCCCCGCACTGCAGTGCGTCCACCGCCGACGTGATCCAGCATCCGCGCAGCAAGCCCACCGCGGCCGCCAGAGTCACGTTCGTGGCCCAATTGCCGGGGCCGTACTGCGACCAACGGCCCCGTCAGTCCACTGGCGGTCCTAGCTCCCAGTATTCACCGCGCTACTTCTCGACGAGCTTGAGAATGTCCTTTTCGTTGAGAACCCGACCCAGACTCAGCCCTGGGAACGAGACGACCACAACCTCCGCAAGGTAGAGCACCCGGCACCCATTCTCGAAGTGACCGGCAAAGGCCTGCTTCGTGTTCGCGATAACCCCGTGAAGATGTGGGACTCCATCTGCGATCACGCCTTGTACAGACGCGAGTTCGAGAGGCTCGTCATCGCGCTTCTCGTAGTAGATATCGGGCGGGTAGCCCGTGGTGGTGACCATGTGCAACGTTGACTGATCGAGTGTGCCTGCGCACGCGATCACGGCGCCGGTCGTGATGTGTTCCCTATCGATGAGCGCCTGGATGGACTCAAGGAGGAGGTCTCCCTGATCCAGTTGGAGGACATAGGTCTTCATGGGAGCATCGGATCCGAAATACTTCATCGAGGATCTCCTTCTGCGTTCTCTGAAACACGCCTAATCGGGGACCGGAGCCCTTCCACCCCGGGGACGGTCAGCCGCTGCGTCTGCCTACGCCTACGGGACCCGCCTCGTCGTTCGAGAGCCGCGCGGCGTCAGCAAACAACGGTCGGAGCGCTGGGTAGAGGCTCCGATACAGGGCGTATCTGTTGGTGTATCGAGCAACGCTGTCGGATGACGCCTGGACGCACGTGCCCTCGCGAACAGTCGCCATGCACGCTTCCGGCACGGAGGAATAGACACCGGTCCCGACGGCCGCAAGCAGGGCGGCTCCAAGCGCAGGCCCTTCATGGGTCGACGTGGTTGCGACTGGCAGACCCAAGACCCCGGATAGAATCTCGCGCCAGAGCGGGCTTCGCGCCCCGCCACCCGTGAGGGTGACTTGTCGCGGGCTTGTTCCCGTCGCGGCGATGATGTCCAGGCAATCGCGCAGGCTGAAAGCGACTCCCTCCATCACAGCCCGGAAGACATCGCCCCTCTTGTGGGCGCTTGTCACCCCGAACAGGACGCCGCGTGCGGCAGGGTCGAGATGCGGTGTTCGCTCCCCTTGAAGGTAGGGCAACCAGAACAGTCCTTCGCTTCCGAGCGCGGACTCAGCCGCCTCTGCCGTCATCACGTCGTATGTATCGCGGCCCTGGGCGCTCGCGAGCTGCGCTTCGGAAGCAGCGAACTCATCGCGGAACCAGCGCAGCGACAGCCCCGCCCCCTGGGTGACCCCCATGAGGTACCAGCGATCCGGCGCGGAATGATTGAAGGTATGGACCCTCAGTTGGGGATCCAAAGTCGGCATGGCGCTCGGGGCGAGCACGATCCCTGATGAGCCAATGCTGACGAGTACCTGCCCGGGTTCAATAGCCGCGTTGCCAACGGCGGCACAACTGTTATCTGCTCCGCCGGCGACGACGGGAAGTCCACGTGGCAGGCCCGTGAGGGCCGCTGCTGCTGCCGTGACGTACCCCACCACATCCGCAGAACCGCGGACCTCGGGCATGAGATCCGGAGAGATGTCCAGCAGCGCCAACATCTCGTCGGACCAGCACAGGTGGGCAACGTCAAAGAGCGCGGTGCCCGCGGCGTCGCTGACGTCGGTCGCCAGGCTATCGGTGAGACAGAACCGAACGTAGTCCTTGGGCAGCAGCATCGTGCGAGCACGCGCCCACACGTCCGGTTCGTGACGGCGCACCCACAGCAGTTTTGGTGCCGTGAAGGCTGGGAACACGCCATTCGAGGTCAGGCTAACCAGCCGGTCGCGCCCAACCCGATTGACGATCCAGTCACACTCTTTATCCGAACGCTGGTCGCACCAGATGATGCTCGGTCGCAGCACCTCACGGTGCGCACCCAACAGCACCAACCCGTGCATCTGGCCGGCCAGCCCCACGCCGACCACGCTCGTCGGCTTCACGCCCGAACGGTTCAGGACCTCCCGCACAGCCGCGGTTGTCCCCAGCCACCAATCCCCAGGATCCTGTTCCGCCCACGTTGGCCGCGGCAACGAAAGCGCCCAAGGCACGAACGCACTCGCGACCGTGGCCCCGCTACTATCGAAGAGGACCGCCTTGGCTCCGGTGGTCCCGATGTCGATCCCCAGCAGGTGCTGCATAGGATCAGTCAACCTTCTTGACGTGGCGCTCAGTCGATGCGCGTGCCGCCATCAACATGCGAAACCTCCCGGATGATCCAGTCAAACGGTCGATGGCCAGACGGACGCTGGCCCGATAGAAGCGCGCGTTGGCGGCGCCCAGGGTTGCCCCGATCCGGCTCGCCGACTCCGGCCGGAAGACCGCTGCCGAGCTGTCTCCTGCCCGAAAACAGCCGGCAAAGCGGACCGTAGAACTGGGGCGTTCGCCGTGGTCCCTGTCGCAATGCTCCACGCGCGCGTCGGCGATGCATCCGCCGATTTCAGACGGGGGCCGCCTGGATTGCGGTGTCAGCGCCGGTAATCGCAGCGATGACGGCCGTCGCACTGGCGCCCTTGGTGAATTCCGCGGCATTGCGACCCAAGCGCAGCACCACGATCCGGTCCGCAACCTCGATGACCTCCGCCAGATTGTGGCTGACGATCACAACTCCAAGCCCCTTTTCGCGCAGCGTCCTGATCAGGTCGACCACCATCTTGGTCTGGGAGACGCCGAGCGCTGCCGTCGGCTCATCCAACAGCACGACACGTGCCGACTCGCGAAGGACGGCGCGAGCCACGGCCACGGATTGTCGTTGGCCGCCCGAGAGCGCGGCGACCGGGCTGTGGACGCTCGGCAGTCGGATCTGCAGTCCCTCCAGGAGTTCGACTGCGCGCTGCTCCATCTCAAAGCTGGCGAGGCGCCCCCGAAAGCCCTTGAACAACTCCCTTCCGAGGAAGAGGTTGGCGACCGCACTCAGGTTGTCGCACAGCGCGAGATCCTGGTAGACAGTCGCAATCCCGAGATCGGTCGCGCCCTTGGGACTTCGGATGGAGCTGGGACGTCCTTCGAACAGGAACTGCCCCGTGTCGGCCTGGTTGATGCCCGAAATGATCTTGATGAGCGTGGACTTTCCGGCGCCGTTGTCGCCCACCAAGGCCACGATCTCGCCCCGGAAGACAGAGAAGTCGACGTCCTGAAGTGCTTCGACGGCCCCGAAACGCTTGGAGATCCCTCGGCATTCGAGCAGGGCTGAACCTTCTGACATCGCTCGCTACCTCACCGACCCGCGTTGACCCTGCTGCGACGCGCCAGCGCGTCGACGATCACAGCCACGAGCAATACGACCATCTCCACAACGTACTTGATGTCGGGGGATTCGCCGGTGAGGTCGAGCCCGTTCGCCAGGCTCGCCATGACAAGGGCACCGAGCGGAGCCGCCCAGACGGTACCGCGCCCGCCGAAGAGGCTCGTGCCGCCGATCACCGCCGCCGCAATGGCCTCGAGCAGCAGGGTTCCGGCACCGGTTTGCGTGCTCGCCGCAAAGCTGCGCGACACGGACATCACGCCCGCCACGCCGGCCATCAGCGAGCACATGGCAAAGATGGTGACCCTGACGGCAGCAACGTTGATCCCTGCCCTGCGGGCGGCCTCTGGATTACCTCCCACGGCGAAGACGTGCCGTCCGAAGCTGGTCAGCGTAAGCAGGAGGTCGAGAGCGGCGATCACCAAGAGCATGACCACCGCTGCCAGCGGGACTCCGCGCCACTGATTGAGGACGCCGACCGAGACGAGGACAGCGACCGCGACCAGGGCGGGACGCAGCAAGAGTCTGGGCCACGGCATCGTGCTGAGATGGAGTCTGCTGCGCTGCCGATTCGAGTAGATCCGCACCCCAGCGTAGGCCGCAACGAGGCCAACTCCACCCGCCCATCCCAAGATCGGCGGGACGTAAGCGGTGAACAGAACGGTCAGGGTGGGGTCCGAGACGTTGATGGAGCCGTTTGGGCCGAGAACCCACAACTGCACTCCCAGCCAGCCCAGCATGCCGGCTAGGGTGACGACGAAGGCGGGAACGCCGATATATGCGGCGATAGAGCCTTGCGCGGCCCCAATCAGCGTGGCAACCATCAGCATCACGACGACGGCGAGCCACAAAGGCAGATGTTGCTGCACCAGGAGCACGCCGAGAACAGCGGACGACAGGCCGACCACCGACCCGGCAGAAA
>Ga0307375_10003038_pt1 | contig 16778 bp, 18 predicted proteins | sample TR1MG_FD_202531 | JGI IMG/M metagenome (GOLD analysis project Ga0307375, IMG submission 202531) | Soil microbial communities from Risofladan, Vaasa, Finland - TR-1 | ecosystem: Environmental > Terrestrial > Soil > Coastal area > Acid sulfate soil | place: Finland: Risofladan, Vaasa | collected... | reverse complement strand
TGCGCGCCTTGCCGCGTTTGGCGCGATGTCCGGTGATGGCAAAGCGATGCGCTTCATCGCGGATCTGCTGGATCAGGTGCAGTGCCGGATCGTCGCTGCGCAACTGCCGCGCTGACCCATCCGGGTAAATCAGTTGTTCCAGACCGGCTTTGCGTTCCTCGCCCTTGGCGACGCCGACCAGGGCCAGATCATTCAAGCCCAGTTCGTGCATCACTTCCATCGCGATATGCAATTGCCCGAGACCGCCGTCGATCAGGACCAGGTCGGGTCGGGTGCTCTCCTCCTTCTGGCCATCTTCGGCCAGTTTCTGGTAGCGGCGCGTCAAGGCCTGGCGCATCGCCGCGTAATCGTCGCCGGGGGTTATTCCGGTGATGTTATAGCGGCGATATTGCGACGAGCGCATGTCGAGATTTTCATAGACCACGCAGGATGCCTGCGTCGCCTCGCCCATGGTATGGCTGATGTCGAAGCACTCGATGCGCTGCAGGTCCGGCATGTCGAGCAATTCGCGCAGCTTGTCCAGGCGCAGCTTTTGTCCGCCCTGCTGAGCTTTGCGCTGTTGCAAGGCCAGCAGCGCGTTGTGTTGCGCCATTTCCAGCCACTGCTTGCGCTCCCCGCCCGCCGCCAGGCTGATCTTCACCGGGTGTCCGGCCTGTTCGCCGAGCAATTGCGCCAGCGTTTCGTCGTCACACTCGGCATCCAGCACCAGCAGCGGGGGCACGCTGCGATTCAAATAATGCTGTGCGATGAATGCCTGCACGATCTCGCTCGCGGTCAGATCCTCGGCATGCTCGGGGAAAAAGCTCTTGTCGCCCAGATGCCGCCCGCCGCGCACCATCGCGAGATTCACGCAGACCAGACCGTCCTGCAGCGCCAGCGCGATGATGTCGGCATCCGTCGCACCGCCGGTGGACTCGACGAATTGCTTCTGCTGCACGGTGTGCAAAGCGCGCAACTGGTCGCGCAACATGGCCGCCTGTTCGTAATGCAGCCCTTCTGCCGCCTGCTCCATCGCCGCACGCAGGGTCTGCTCGACTTCCTGGTGGCGGCCTTGCAGCAGCAGCACCGCATTGCGGATGTCGGCCTGATAATCCTGCGCCGAGATCAATTTCACGCACGGCGCGGTACAGCGGTGGATCTGGTGCAACAGACAGGGACGGGTGCGATTGTTGAACACGCTGTTTTCGCAGGTGCGGATGCGGAATATACGCTGCAGCAACTGCATGCTTTCCTTGGCCGCATACGCATTCGGGTAAGGCCCGAAGTATTGATGCTGGCGGTTGGGCGTGCCGCGAAAGTAGGTCAGGCGCGGAAATTCATCCCCGGTCAGCACAATATACGGATATGACTTATCGTCACGAAACAATATGTTATAGCGCGGTCTTAATGATTTTATTAAGTTGTTTTCCAGCAGCAAAGCTTCTGCTTCAGAGCGCGTCACCGTGGTTTCGATACGTGCGATGTGCGACACCATGAGCCGGATGCGCGGCGAGACATTGGTTTTTTGAAAATACGAGGTGACACGCTTTTTCAGCTGATTGGCCTTGCCGACATACAGCACCTCACCCTTGCCGTCGAAAAATCGGTACACACCCGGCAGCAGCGGCAGGCTGTCCAGTATCGGCTTGGGGTCGAATTCGCGTGATGCACCGCTCACATCAGATCCTTCAGCCCGGCAGCAAATGCCGTCGCCCCCCCGTTGGCGGGATGGCGAACCGAACCTGCAATCGGTATGCCCATATCGCGCAACAGTCCTTCCGACTTCTTGCCCACGGCAACGATCCTGGCAGCCGGGAAGGTTTCTATCAGTATCCGCAACGCGGGTTCGCCCAGTTTGATCTCATCCGGGGTAGGCGTCCTGTTCGACCAGAGATTATCCGGCCGGTAGGGATGCAACTGCATCGCATTCCAGAGCAGGGTGCGATCTGCAATGCCAAGCCGATAGAGTGTCTTCCAGACGATGGTGGCCGAAGGCTCGGAAAACGGCAATCGTCTGGTCGACAATCGGCCAGTCAAGGCGGGAATACGCGGTATGGCCCCCTCGCCCAGCAAACGTTCGCTGGTAAAAGCGATTCCGCTGTAACGACAACCCTGATATCCGGGCGCTTCCCCGGCAAGGATGAATTCCGGATGACAGTCCAGATGAAGCGCCAGCCGATTCAGCTTCTCGGCAGGACCATTTCCGGCCGCATCATGCGGACAACGATCACGCCACGGATTGAACAGCCCGGCCACGCCGGATGGAAGCGTTTCAACCAGGTTTCTGGCCAGCGATAATTTTGAAAATTTCATGTCATGAAGTATAGACTACAGTTGTGCAAAGCGCCTGAATTCAACTGTTATCAAGCCTTGCAGCCTATGTGAAATCAGGCACGGCTGATTGTTTCAACCCGGATTGTCCATTAGCCTTACAAAGCCAATCATTACGCGGTAGGAGCCCGATTTAACCAGCCACTTACCCATCGTTTTTTTGATGGATTAGTGGATTGGCTATGCAAGGCCATCGGGCGATTGATCTTTACAACAATCGCGCAGTAGCGGATGTCATTGCGAGCGAAGCGCGGCAATCCAGTCATTGAAAATGCCTTTAATGAAATCTGCTGGATTGCCACGTCGCTACGCTTCTCGCAATGACCACAGTTTTGGTTCCGGCTCGTCCGGCTTAGGTTACAAAACCAACCATTGCGCGCAGGAGCCCGATTTAACCAGCCACTTACCCATCGTTTTTTTGATGGACTAGTGGATTGGCTATGCAAGGCCATCGGGCGATCGATCTTCAAAACACCGTAGGAGCCCGATTCATCGGGCGATTGATCTTCAAAACAATCGCGCAGCACCCGTAAAGGGTACGCCGGAGGATGCCCCGCTACTTCGCAGCGGATGTCATTGCGAGCGAAGCGCGGCAATCCAGTCATTTACAGGTTTTGCGCGTTTTGATGAAAAATCAAAACGGGCTGATGAACAATTCGGGTTTAAGCATTCTCCTGGTATTCCAGCACGAACCCGCCCTCTCCGTTCCGGCCCAGCACTCTAACCAGATAGGGCATCACCTGCTGCAGCTCGGCATGCAAAGTCCAGGGAGGATTGAGGATGAACATCCCGCTGCCATGCATGCCGAAACCGTCTGCTCCGGGCGCTTGCACGCTGAGCGCGACATGCAGCCAGCTTTTCACCGGCAGCTTTTTCAGCTGCTCGGGCAGTTGCCGCGCCTCGGCGCGCTGCAATTGCGGATACCAGACCGCATACATCCCGCCGGCGAAGCGCTTCAGCCCCTCGCGCAACGCCGACACCACGCGCTGATAATCCTGCTTGTCTTCATAGGGCGGGTCGATCAGCACCAGCGCGCGGCGCGGCGGGGGCGGCAACAGGGCTTTCAGCGCGCCGAATCCGTCGGCGGTCTGCATCAGCACCTGCGTGCCATGGCCGGCAAAATTCTGCTGCAGGATTTCGCTGTCGGTCGGGTGCAGTTCAAACAACCGCATCCGGTCCTGCTCGCGCAGCAACTCCAGCGCGACCAGCGGCGAACCGGGATAGAGCTTCATCTGCCCGTCGGGATTGATGTGTTTCACCAGCGCCACATACTCCGCCAGGGATGCGGGCAGATCGTCGCGCTCCCACAACCGCGCAATGCCGCTCTGATACTCCGCGTTCTGCATGGCATAGCCGCTATCCAGCGAATAGCAACCCGCTCCTGCATGGGTGTCGATGTACCAGAACGGTTTGTCTTTCTGTGCCAGATAGCGCAGCAACTGCACTTCGATGTAGTGTTTCAGCACATCGGCGTGATTGCCGGCATGGAAGGCGTGGCGGTAACTCAGCATGGGGTTTGCATCAAAGATTTTTCAGGACGCGATTGTGCCACGCCCGCAGAACGCGGCAAAATATTCCGGACATTAGTCTCTTACCAGTTAAATGATGTCAAAAAATGACAAGAATGTAACCTTGCAGCGGATGTCATTGCGAGCGAAGCGCGGCAATCCAGTCATTAAAATGCCTTTAATGAAATCTGCTGGATTGCCACGTCGCTGCGCTCCTCGCAATGACCACCTTTTTGGTTCCGGCTCGTCCGGCTTAGGACTTGCAACAAGTCAGTGCGGGAGGATCGCCTGACTTTGTCGGGGATTTGAATTAAAGCGCGGACTCGTTGGTTTCTCCGGTGCGGATGCGGACGACCTGCTCTACCGAAGACACGAATATCTTGCCATCCCCGATTTTGCCGGTATGCGCGGACTTCACGATGGCATCAATTGCGCTTTCAAGCATATCGGTTGCGACAACTACCTCGATTTTGATCTTGGGCAGGAAGTCCACCACATATTCCGCGCCGCGGTACAACTCGGTGTGTCCTTTTTGCCGGCCGAAACCCTTCACTTCGGTGACCGTCAATCCGCTTATGCCCACTTCGGAAAGTGCTTCGCGTACATCATCCAATTTGAAAGGTTTGATTACGGCTTCGATTTTTTTCATGGCGGTTCCCTTAATGCGTTGCTTGGTTTTTGGCTGGACAGGAATATCGTACAGGTATCCGGGTTGTTTGGCTCAACCATTATTCCTTGATTGATCATTTCTTATCAGGTTTGCAACATAACAAACTTCCGCTACAGCGTAAAGCTTCCGCCAAATCGCATGCCAACATCCGGCTGCAACGCTCAATCCAGCATGCAATAAATGACGCTGACCACTTCAAGCTCGTTGATTCCGGTCGGGGTGCGCAGTGTCGCCACTTCGCCCTCGCTCAGTTTAAGCAGGGCCCGCGCCAGCGGGGAAACCCAGCTGATCCGGCCGGCTGACACGTTCGCTTCGTCCACACCCACAATGCTATAGGTGCTCTCACAACCGCCGGAATCGCAAACCGTCACCGTCGCACCGAAAAACACCTGATCACACTCGCCGCGCTGGGCCGGATCAACCACCTCGGCCAGTTCCAGCCGCTTGCGCAAGAATCGCACACGGCGGTCAATTTCGCGCAGACGCTTTTTTCCGTAGATATAGTCGCCATTTTCCGAGCGGTCACCGTTGGAGGCCGCCCAGGTGATGGTTTTAACCAAAGCCGGGCGCTCCACTTTCCACAGATGATCGAGTTCTTCCTGCAACCTGCGGTGACCGCTCGGGGTAATGTAGTTCTTGACACCCACGGGCAACTCCGATGCCGGCAGGTTATCCTCCTCATCGACGGAATCTTGTTCGCGTGTGAATGCTTTGCTCATCTTTTATTCGGGACTACAGGGAATCATTAATGTGCGTTGGAGGGAAATCTGCGGAAAAGATTCACCCTTGAAATTTTCGGACAGGCAATAAACCGTTGTTTCGGGTGGCATTCGGATGCCGGACATCATGGTTATCAAGCCAAAACAAAATAACCAGCCGAAGCTGGTTATTTGGTTTTGTTTTGTATTACGCTAGTGGGTGACAAACAGCTGCTTAAGCATCCATACGGAAAACACAACTGCCGCCAATGCGGTGCCCACTGCAAAAATTGTCGTAATCATAGCCATTTTTTTCTCCCGTTAGCCCGATAAATCGTATAGTACTCACCAAACGTATTTCATCGTAGCACAATTTTTTGCGCAGGCAAGGACTTTACAATGCAATCATGCCGGGTACTTTTCCCGGGATCCCGGCCGCAAATGAGTGTCGCCAAGGCGGGCATGCTGCACCAAGAGGCAGATGCCGCGGCGGCGCAACTGCGCATTGACGGTGCCATTGCCCGGCGCGGTTCCATGCTCGGTACCTGCCAGTGCCCATGAAGCCACGGGGTATCAGAATTTGAAACTTCCGGGTCTGTCCTGACCGGAACAGGAAAGAACGCATGACTGAATTCAGCATCATCGCAGTATTTTTTGTCGGCTTGCTCGGGGGTGTACATTGCCTGGGCATGTGCGGCAGTATTGTCGGCATCCTCACCGGGCAACTGCCGAAAGACGGTGCACGCTGGCCGTTTCACCTTGCTTACAACAGCGGACGCATCGCCAGCTATACCGTGGCAGGCGTTTTGGTTGGCGCGATCGGTCAGGCAGGTTTGCTATTTCGCGATGCGGTGCCGATGCAGCATCTGCTGTTTGCGCTGTCCAGCCTGATGCTGGTCGCGCTCGGCTTGTACCTCGCCGGGATATGGAGCATGGTGCGGCGCATCGAGCAGATCGGCAGCGTATTATGGCAACGCATACAACCGCTGACGCGCCTGGTGTTGCCGATCACGTCCCCGCTGCGGGCGCTGTTGCTCGGCATGTTATGGGGCTGGTTGCCGTGCGGGCTGGTGTACAGCGTGCTGGTCACGGCATTGGCCAGCGGTCACCCGCAGAGCGGTGCGCTGATCATGCTGGCGTTCGGCCTGGGTACCCTGCCCAATCTTCTGGTCATCGGGCTGTTCTGGGAACGTTGCCGCCGTTGGGTACAATCGCCCAGAGTCCGGTTATTGGCCGGCCTGATCGTGATGGCATTCGGCGTCTATGGACTGGTAAAGGTAGGCTATGTTTTTGCTGTGTATGGCTGGACAGGAAGCTGTCATGTTGATGCATGATTGCCGGCAGCTCATCACCATAGCCCGTGGCGGACCACCTATCTATTGCATTCTTTCCTCATGCGCCACTTCATTTTAATTTCATTGCTCTTGTTGTTGAGCGCGTGCGGCAAGCCCGAGATGCCCTCGCCCTTTCATGCCAAAGACATCCCCTGGCAGCATGGACAAGCTGATTTTCAGCTTGCCGATTTTAATGGCAAGCTGCGCAGCCTGGCGGGATTCAGGGGGAAAGTGGTGGTGCTTTTTTTTGGTTATACCCACTGCCCGGTGGTATGTCCCACCACGCTGGCCGATTTGGCGCAGGTGATGCGGCTGCTGGGCAAGGATGCGAACCGGGTACAGGTCCTGTTCGTCACACTGGATCCCGAACGGGACAGTCCCGAGGTGCTCGCGAAGTTCGTGCCGTCGTTTGATCCTTCGTTTCTGGGTTTGTACGGGGATGCGCAGGCCACCGCCCAGGCGGCCAGGGCATTTGGCGTGACCTATGTAAAGCAAAATGACAAGCACGGCGGCTATACGCTGGATCACTCCGACGGAACCTATTTGCTGGGCATAGGCGGCAAACCCATGCTGCTTTCTCCTTACGGGCAACGCGTTGACCTGCTGGTGCAGGACATCAGATTGCTGCTGGCGATCGCCCGGTAACAAATATTTACATAATACAACTCAGCTTTACTCTGCAGCCTTCCTCCCTTTTCCCTGTTTCTTCTTCTTGATCAAGCTTGAATTATCCCGCAAAGTTTTGCCATTACACCGTTAGTTTCACCTTTCAATTTTCCCGCTTGACTAATGAATACCAGTCCTTATAACATGCATAACATATATATCATTTAGTTTTTGTTGTCCTTGCAGAAATTAAATTTTGACCCTATTAGGACTACGGGGATATACTGCCGTCGCGTTACATTTTGATACACTCTGATACATTTCGAGATACTTGGGAAACAACCTCGACTTTGTCGTTTTCCTTGTTTGCAAATTAATTGTTTGACATTACAGATCGGTTTAAAAGCTGGAATAAACGGGCGTGTCATTTACTTCTTCAGGTCAAGACACCGATTATTACTTTAGCTCAATAGGGAGAAATACTGTGGAAGCAACTCAATCGATACCAGTCAAGTACGATATGGACGTGGTCAGGTGGTTTACCATCGCGGCCGTCATATATCTGGTCGTAGGCACATTGCTCGGTGTGTATATCGCATCCGAATTGGCGTGGCCGGTCATGAATTTTGATATACCTTACATCACCTTTGGGCGGCTGCGCCCGCTGCATACCAACTCGGTGATTTTCGCGTTTGGCGGTTGCACCCTGATGGCCACCGGATATTACATCGTGCAGCGCACCGGCGCGGTCAAGCTGTGGAGCAACGGCCTGGCGTGGTTCACCTTCTGGGGCTGGAACCTGATCATCGTGCTGGCCGTGATTACTTTGCCGCTGGGAATTACCCAGGGTAAGGAATACGCGGAGCTGGAATGGCCGCTCGATATCATGATCGCCGTGGTCTGGTTGGCATTCGGTCTGAATTACATCATGACGGTCGCAACACGCAAGAGTTCGCACATCTATGTGTCGAACTGGTTCTTCATGAGCATGATCATCATGATCACTTATCTCCATGTGGTGAACAGTCTGGCGATCCCGGTCAGCCTGACCAAGTCCTATTCCATCTTTTCTGGCGTGCAGGATGCCATGATTCAATGGTGGTGGGGCCACAATGCAGTGGGGTTCTATCTGACCGCGGGCTTTTTGGGGATCATGTACTACTTCGTGCCCAAGCAAGCCAATCGCCCGGTCTATTCTTACCGTCTGTCCGTGTTGCACTTCTGGACCCTGACCTTCGGTTATGTATGGCTGGGCGCGCACCATCTGCAATACACCGCTTTGCCTGACTGGGCCGGCTCTTTGGGCGCAGCGATCTCCCTGGCGATGATCATCCCGTCCTGGGGCGGCGCGATGAACGGAATGATGACCTTGTCCGGCGCATGGGATCGTCTGCGCACCGACTACATCCTGCGCTTCCTGGTGGTGTCTCTGGCGTTCTATGCGATGTCCACTTTCGAGGGACCGGTGATGTCCATCAAGACCGTGAATGCGTTGTCACACTACACCGACTGGACCATCGGTCACGTGCATTCCGGTGCGCTGGGCTGGGTCGCGATGGTTTCCGTGGGTGCGATCTACCATATGATCAAGAAGCTGTGGCGTACCGAAATGTACTCCGACCGGCTGGTGAATGTGCATTTCTGGATGGCGACTATCGGTGCCGTGATCTACGTCGTTGCGATGTGGGTGTCGGGCATCATGCAGGGTCTGATGTGGCGTGATTATGACGAGTACGGCGCGTTGACCTATACCTTCGTGGAGTCCGTATCCGCCATGCATCCCTACTACGCGATGCGTACCATCGGTGGCGTTATCTACAATCTGGGTGCATGGATCATGTTGTACAACGTGGTGATGACTGTGCGCCAGGCAAGTGGTGCGCGCAGTACCAACGCCGTTCCTGCCAAAGCTTAAGGAGTGTGACATGTCTGATCACGGCAAAATTTATTCAACAAAATTTCAGGACACGCTGGAACGCAGCACCATCAAGCTGGCTGTCATGATTGCACTTGCGGTGGCGGTGGGAGGCCTGGTGGAAATCGTGCCGCTTTTTTACCTGGACACGACCATGACCCATCTGTCGCCCAACGTAAGAGAGTCGCAGAAAAATGCGGGAGACACCTCCCCCATCGTCTGGAACCGCAAGCCGGGGGAATCCCTGGATGACTGGAAACCGGGCGACGGCGTACGGCCGTACAAGCCGCTGGAACTGGCCGGAAGAGAGGTTTTCATCCGCGAAGGTTGCTACCTGTGTCACTCGCAGATGATCCGCCCGTTCCGCGATGAAAAGGATCGTTACGGTCATTACTCGGTGTCTTCCGAGTCCATGTATGACCACCCGTTCCAATGGGGATCCAAGCGTACCGGTCCGGACCTTGCCCGTGTCGGGGGCAAGTATTCGGATGAGTGGCATCGCCGCCATCTGAGCTATCCACGCGATGTCGTGCCCGAATCCGTCATGCCCAACTTCTTCTGGCTGGCTAACAACAAGGTGGATCCGGCCAATGTGGCCAAAACCATGAAAGTGATGCGCGAGATGCCTTTCTACCCTGCACCCTATACCGATGCAGACATCGCCAGTGCAACAGCTGCAGTGGAAGGCAAGACCGAGATGGATGCAGTCATCGCCTACCTGCAAGGACTGGGCAATCAGATCAAATTCAACGAAGGCGTGGATTACCGTGATTAAGCTGATGGGATACCTGGGCATGGACGTCGGGTCCATGACTATGAATGACTGGCTCGGCGTATATTTTGCCGCAATTGTGTTCGTCGCCATGGTCTACGTTTATTTCATGGTGTTCCGTCCTGCAAACAAAGACAAATTCGAATCAATGCGCAGTATGGCGCTGGATGACGAAGAACATTTCCATGTGGGAGAAAAATAATGAGTGAAAAGCACGATGCAAATGACCCTACAACAACCGGGCACGTGTGGGACGACGATCTGGCCGACTTTACCAATCAGCCGCCCAGGTGGTGGATGCTGGCCCTGACTGCCAGTGCGATCTGGGTCGTGGTGTATTGGTTGTACTATCCATCCGTTCCCATCCCCACTTCCAACACCTTCTTCAAAGGTGTGGGGGGATGGACGGCAATCAAGGAAGAAGCAGCCGACAAGAGCGAAGTCGACACGGTGCGCGGCAAATATGAAGCCAAGATCAAAAATCTGGCGCCGGCGGCTATCCTTGCCGACAGTGATCTGACCGAGTATGTGAAACGCTCCGGCAAGGTGCTGTTCGGCGACAACTGCGCGCCGTGTCACGGCACCAACGGTGTTGGCACCAGGGACAAGGAAGGTCTGTTCGCGCCGGTTCTGGACGACGACGATTGGCTGTATGGCGGCAAGATCGACGACATCTACACCACGGTTTCCGGCGGGCGGCAAGGCATGATGACCGCTCACAAGGACACTTTGTCCGCACAGCAAATCGGGGATGCGGCCAAATATGTCAAGGCGATGAGCGAAGAGGGCAAGGGTATAGCGGATGCTGATCCTGTGGTTGCCGCCGGCAAGAAGGTGTTCATGGAAAGTGACTGTACCGGTTGTCATGGCGCGGATGCCAAGGGGATGCAGGCGATGGGTTCGGCCAACCTGACCGACAAGATCTGGCGTTTTGACGGATCATTGAAGGGGATTGAACGCACCATCACTTATGGCGTGAATTCCGGCGATCCCAAGGCGCGTGTCGCCATCATGCCCAGTTTCACCGCTACCGGAAAATTGAGCGATGCCGACATCAAGAAGTTGGCCGTCTATGTTTACAAGTTTGGCGGCGGTCAACCCGATGAACCCGCAGCGCCGGCAGCGCCTGCCGCTGCTCCGGCAGTGTCGGCAAAGTAATCTCCGTATGCATGCACGGGGCATCATGCCCTGTGCGGTGATCTTGGATCTTGACTGGGGAGAATGCAGATGAATCACGATGCGGTGTTCTGGGGTGTCATCATCGGTGTAGCATGCAGTGCTGCGGTTGTGGCCTGGTTGTTTTATGTGTTGTACAGGAATGCAACCAAAGACAAAGACAGTCAATAATAGAATCTTATCGCTGTACGAAAGGAGGAGTGTAATATCTCCTCCTTTTTTCACTTTGTTTTCTCAGCCTGTTCTGACAAGTTGATTTGCATGAGGGCTATACAATTATTTCTTTAGCCGGATTGGCTAAATGTGTAGTCTGGATATTAGTCTCTTACCAGTTAAATGATGTCAAAAAATGACAATAATGTAACCTTGCAGCGAATGTCATTGCGAGCGAAGCGCGGCAATCCAGTCATTAAAATGCCTTTAATGAAATCTGCTGGATTGCCACGTCGCTGCGCTCCTGATGGAACTACTAGCCATTCGACTAAGCCAGCAAGCTGGCAAGTCGCTGGTTATCGCAATGACCACCTTTTTGGTTCCGGCTCGTCCGGCTTAGGAATTAATGTATGAAAAAAGAGCACCAACAGAACGATACCGGCAGCGTCACCGACATCTATCAGGAGTTCGAAACCTGGAACGTCAATCTGGGTGACCAGACCATTCATGCCAAGCGTATGCCGGGATTTTACCGCTCTGTGAAATACCTGACCGGTTCCCTCTGGCTGATATTCTTTCTTGTCCCCTATGTACGCTGGAACGGCAAGCAGGCCATCCTGTTCGACATCGGGAACCGTCAGTTTCACTTTTTCAATCTGACGGTACTGCCCCAGGATATCTGGATGCTGTCGCTGCTGCTGCTGGTGTTGGCGATGACCTTGTTTGCGGTGACTTCCGTCGCTTCCCGGGTATTCTGCGGCTACTTCTGTTTTCAGACGGTGTGGACGGATGTGTTTACCTGGATAGAGGAAAAGGTCGAAGGCAATCCCTCGCAGCGGCGCAAACTGGATAATGCCCCCTGGAATATCAACAAGATCCGCTTGAAATTGATCAAGCATTCGATCTGGCTGGTGATCGCGGCGCTGACCGGTATCAGTTTTTCAATCTGGTTCGTCGACGCCTTTGACTATTGGCACAACCTGCTGAACTTCCAGTTGCCGATGGTGGGCTGGGTAACGCTCACGATGTTCATTGGCGGAACATATACTTTGGCCGGATTGTTGCGTGAACAGACCTGCTTCTGGCTGTGTCCCTATGCGCGTATCCAGGCGGTGATGACGGATAGCCAGACCATCATGCCAACCTATGATGTCAGGCGCGGCGAGCCGCGCGGCAAAATACAGCGGGGTGCCCAAGCCGGCGCGCACGAAAAAGGCGACTGTATCGACTGTTTTCAGTGCGTGCAGGTCTGCCCGACCGGAGTGGATATCCGCGAAGGCCAGCAGTTGGGTTGTATCACCTGCGGGCTATGCCTGGATGCCTGCGACTCCGTCATGGACAAGATCGGCCGCCCGCGCGGATTGATACGCTACGCCTCGCTGGATGAAATTGAAGGCAAACCGGTCAAGAAACTTTACCAGCACCCGCGTACCTGGGTTTACATCGGCATCATCATCATCGCGTTGAGCGGCATCGTATATGGGTTGACCCATCTGGGTGCGATAACCCTCAGGGTGATCCCGGAACGTCAGCCATTATTCGTCACCATGAGTGATGGTTCTATCCAGAACAAATACGAATTCAAGGTGCTCAACAAGACCGACAAGGATCTGCATGTGAATGTCACGGCCGAACACGGCGTGCCGGGGCAGATCATCATCGGTGCCGAGCAGCCGCTGCTGACCCATCATGGTCGCGGCACTTCGTTTACGATCTTCGTCAGGGCACCCGGTCAGAACATTAAAAAGGAAGTGACGCGGATCGAGTTCCACATACGAAGCACGGAAGATCCAGCCATCGAGGCGGAATACGATTCCAAATTCAACGCTCCCAAGCCCTGAACAGGGTTCGACAAGGAATGGACAAATGATTTCACAAGAAAACAAGGACAGCTGGCACAACCCGTGGTTCCTCGGCATGGTCGGCGTGGTTGTCACGGCAGTACTGGTGAATGTTGTGCTGATCGGGTACGCCCTGCACGGCCGCTCAACTTTGGTGTTTTACGAGTACAACACCAAGGATCGCAAGTCCGATACGGAAACGATAGGCAACATAAAGACGCAAAAAGCCCTGGCCTGGAAATTCACTATCAAGCTGCCGAAAACGGTCGTGCTTGGCACGCCGGCCTCCTATGAAATCGACGTGGACGATCGCCTCGGTGCGCCGGTCAGCGGGGATATGAAAGTGGTAGCCTATCGCGCTTCCGACGCAAGCAAAGACTTCCCGATCACCTTCAGGGAAGTCTCGTCAGGCAAATATCAGGGCTATATCAGCTTCCCGCTCAAGGGCTACTGGGAATTGCACATGCGTGTCACACGCGGCAACGATGTGTTCGACGCACAGAGCAGCAAGGTTCAGGTTTCAGAAACAGGGGCCGCAAACTATTGATACTTCCATAATTCATGACATCCTTGCCGTCATTGCGAACGAAGTGAAGCAATCCAGCGAGTCAAAGATGCATTTTGTTTAAACCATCTGGATTGCCACGTCGGCTACGCCTCCTCGCAATGACGAGGCATTTTGGATTCCCGCTTGTCCGAAGGACAGTTTATCCTGAGTCCATCGAAGGACAGAAACGACGTGCCGACTTTTTTATTTCTCCTTACCGCATCCCGAAAGATGCGTCACTGTCATCAAATATGGAAACCTCAATAAGTCATTAATGAATCAGCAGAACGCACACAGCACTTGCAACTGCTTTCATTGCGGCTTGCCTGTCTACGCCGGGACCAGTTACCACGCCCTGCTGGAAGGCGCGGAACGCGACTTCTGTTGCCTGGGTTGCCAGTCGGTATGCACGGCCATTTTCGAGGCCGGATTGCAAGGCTATTACCAGCGCACCCCGGAAGGCGTGCTGCTCGCCCCCCCTCCGGAACCGCCCAGAGACATCGATATCTATGACCTCGACGAGGTGCAGCAGGAGTTCATCACCCGTTCCGGCGACCTGCGCGATATTCACCTGCTGGTGGAAGGCATCCACTGTCCCGCCTGTGTGTGGTTGATCGAACGCGCGCTGCAGCGCGAACCCGGTGTTCTGTTGGCCAATGTGAATCTGGCCGCCAGGCGCATACACCTGCGCTGGGACAACAAGCTCAACAAACTTTCCAGCCTGATCCGTGCCCTTGCCAGGATAGGCTACTCGGCCGTGCCATACGATCAGGAAAATGCGGAAGGCGTCATCAAGAAGTCCAATCGCAGCATGCTGTTTCGCCTGTTTTTCGCCGGCTTTGCGATGATGAACCTGATCTGGATCTCGATCGCGCTGTACAGCGGTGCAGATAAAGGCGAGTTCCGCGAGTTCTTCTACTGGATGGGTTTCGTATTGGCGACCCCGACCCTGCTGTATTCGGGTTATCCGTTTTATCGCGGCGCAATCGGCGGGTTGCGCGCCGGGCGGCTCACCATGGACTTGCCGATCGCGATCGGCCTGAGCGTGACCTATGCCTATTCGACCTATATCACGGTGACGGCGAACAGGATCGGCGCAGTCTATTTTGATACCGTCACCAATCTGATTTTCGTGATCCTGATCGGGCGCTATCTGGAAGGCATGTTCCGCCACCAGGCACTGTCTGCCACCAGGCGGCTGACGGAATTGCAGCCGCGCGTGGCAACCGTCATGCAGGATGGCAAGGAGCAGATTACACCGACACGCGCAATCAGACCCGGCGACCATGTGCTGATCAAGCCCGGTTACAAAGTGCCCGTGGACGGGATCGTGCTGGAAGGCCAGAGCGCGGTTGATGAATCCATGCTGAGCGGAGAATCCGCGCCGGTTAGCAAGTCCGCCGGCGCAAAGGTCACCTCCGGAACGGTTAACAGCAATGGTGCATTGCTGGTTGAGGTGAGTTCGGCATTGCAGGACACCACCCTGGCGAAGATCATCCGGCTGGTCGAAGAGGCGCAGGCATCCAAAGCGCCGATACAACGCCTGGCCGACACCATCGTGCCCTGGTTTGTCCTAGTGACGCTGATTTGCGCGGCGCTGACTTTTTTGATCTGGTACGGTAAAAGTTTTGAGCTCGCGCTGATGGCGGCGACTTCGGTGCTGATCATCACCTGCCCTTGCGCGCTGGGGATGGCGACGCCGATGTCGGTGGCCGTGGCCTCGGGCCTGGGAGCCAGGCACGGCATATTGATCAGGAATGGTCTGGTGCTGGAAACCCTGTCCAGGGTCACACATTTCGTGTTCGACAAGACCGGCACGCTGACCGAGGGCAAGATGAGCGTGGCTGTTATGCGTTCCGTCTCCGGTATTGAAATACCGGAAATATTGCGCAGCGCGGCCGCCGTGGAACGTTACAGCGAACATGCTGCCGCCAGGGCCATCATCGCCGAGGCGGAAATGCGACAGTTGAATTTTCGCAATGTCGCTGTGCAGGGATTTCATGCCACCGCCGGGCTGGGTGTGCAGGCACAGGTGGACGGAAAAACCGTGTTGCTGGGCAGCCTCGAGTGGCTGACCCGCAACGGCATCAATCCGGATGCGGGATTGCAGGCGCAGGCGCTCGAACTGGAGGCACAGGCGATGAGCTGTGTGCACTGCGCGCTGGGCGCTGCGCATGTGGCCGTGTTCGCACTGGCGGACAGATTGCGCGGCGATGCGCAGCAACTGGTGAACGAGTTGCGCGCGGCGGGCATAGCCATGACCCTGCTGAGCGGGGACCGCAGGGCGGTGGCCGAGTCCATCGCGCGGCAGCTGGGCGGGATGGAAGTGATCGCAGAAGTGTTGCCGCAGGACAAGGACAGGGTGATTCAGCGCTTGCAACAGTCCGGCGCGGTGGTGGCCATGGTGGGTGACGGGGTCAACGACGCGCCGGCCTTGATTCGTGCCGATGTGGGGATCGCGCTCGGTTCGGGAACCGATGTGTCGGTGGAAAGTGCCGATATCGTGCTGATGCACAACGGGCTGGACAAAGTGCGTCTGGCTACCCTGCTGTCGCGCCGCACCCTGCGTACCATCAAGCAAAACATCGGGCTTTCATTCATATATAACGTTATCATGGTACCGCTGGCGATGATGGCCAGGGTGGATCCGCTGGTGGCGGCGATCACCATGCCCATCAGTTCATTGGTGGTGATCGGCAATGCTGCACGCATCCGCAACCTGTTCAACCATGAAAAACCATAGGAGATGACATGAGCGTGATTTACAGCCTGATTCCCGGCATGATGTTCCTGGGGCTGGTGTTTTTCGTCATCATGATCTGGGCAGTCAAACACGGGCAGTACGAAGACATGGAAGGCGATGCCAACCGCATCCTGCAGGATGACGATGAAGACATGATGCCGTGACGAACCACCTGTCTGAAAATACCCATTCCCAAGCGGGACGAGCCGGAACCCAAAAGGTGGTCATTGCGATAACCAGCCACTTTGCCACCGTACTTTGGTGGCTTATTGGATTGGCTAGTCGTTTCATCAGTCGAATGGCTATAACCAATCACTTGCTGCGGTTTATGCAGCTTAGTGAGATGGCCAGTAGTCATATCAGTAGTTCCATCAGGAGCGCAGCGACGTGGCAATCCAAATGTTTTTATTCGACAAGGCTCTTTGACCAAATGCCTTTTTAATCCGCTGGATCGCCGCGCTTCGCTCGCGATGACAGCCACCCCCCGTCATTGCGAGCGTAGCGA
>Ga0307375_10003035_pt1 | contig 16786 bp, 6 predicted proteins | sample TR1MG_FD_202531 | JGI IMG/M metagenome (GOLD analysis project Ga0307375, IMG submission 202531) | Soil microbial communities from Risofladan, Vaasa, Finland - TR-1 | ecosystem: Environmental > Terrestrial > Soil > Coastal area > Acid sulfate soil | place: Finland: Risofladan, Vaasa | collected... | reverse complement strand
GATGTTGGCACAGCCCCTGAAGTTGAAACCTGGCTACCGGGGGAAACGCTGTTTAGTCTTGTGAGTCGCCAGCATGCCCTCTTAGTCCACGCGAAGCCAGCAGACACTTGCCTGCATTGGTTTGGACATTCACGCATCGGCTCGGCGCATGATTTGCCAGCACGTATCGCAACCTTCACCGAGCGAACCAAAGGACGTTTTGGCTCGATTTCTAGCGTGATCTACAAACACACACTGTTACCCTATTACCTTCCATTTCGCTCTGCACAAGATAGTGCCAATGCCGTAGCTGCCATGTCCAGCGAATCGATAGGTGCTCTAAAAGCACAACTTGGAATACTCGCGACCCGCTTCGGCGCAGCACATCCCCTAAAAGCCTGTAAACGTTGTATCGAACAGGACGAAGCCAACCATCATGTTGCCTACTGGCATGTGGAACACCAACTGCCTGGGGTGTGGATTTGCCCGTGGCATAGGGAGATGCTTCTGGTAGCAACAGTCAAATGGATGGGGGTGGAGCGCTTTGGGTGGCACCTTCCAACTGATTCTAATCTTTCGCTGGCGGCCGCTGTTGATCAAAACCAACATCCTGATAAGGAAACGTTGCAGCGTCTTGCAAATGCATCTATCAACTTGTGGTCATTGCCCGCAAAATTTCATTTTTCAAGCGAACGACTGTTTCTGCTATACCGCCACGAAATGATGCGAACAGAATTGTGTTCCCAGTCCGGCAGAGTCAATACTTCGGCGTTCAGTGATGCAATCTACAAGATAACGATGGCACTTTCAGGTATTCGGGAGTTTTCATCACTACCCCATTCTCCTGAAAAAATTGCGCTCGCATTCGGCCGCCTAATTTCAAATCCACGATCCGTCCCCCACCCTCTGAGACAGCTCATCGTAATTTTGGGACTATTTGGCAGTTGGGACTCATTCTTTAAGCAATATCGTGAAATACAAAGTTCATCGACTCGAAAAATCGATGACTCTAATGGTGAACCATTAGTCGCACATCTTGATAGCGCTGCCACGGATACAGGCATTCGTTCGCAATTCATTGAGATGTTGAAAGCACCGAACAGGTCAATTCGCGCTGCTGCAGAAAGCGTGGGAATTACCGTATCGACCGGTATGGCTTGGGCAGCAGCGGCTAACATCACGGTTAGACGGCGTGGCAAGATTCTAAAACCAGAACGACGATTGCAATTAATCCGCACGCTGCGCCGTGGTGTAAGCAAAGCCGCGGCCGCCAGTGCCTTTGGCGTTTCGATTCAAACGGTAACAACAACCCTCCGAACTGAAGTGGGCCTGCATGAACGTTGGATACAAGCCCGTTTTAAGTATGCTCAGAAAGAAGCACGCCGGGCTTGGAAAAGAACGGCATCAGGCCTGCCAAGCGTAACAGCCAAAGCATTACGAACTCTGCAACCAGCTGCTTTTGCATGGCTGTACCGCCATGATCGCGCATGGCTTGAATCGTTTGCCGCCAGCCTTCACCGAGTGCCTAGGACTAACCACGCAACTCTGAATTGGGATAAACGAGATAGCGAACTGTCTCAAGCCATTCATAATGCGGCATTAGCTTGGCATGAACAACATCGCAAGGGATATCTCACCAATGCAAGGCTCTGCCAGCTCGTCCCAGAGCTTAAGTCCAGGCTTTCAAGTCTTGATCAAATGCCTCTTACAAGGACAGCCTTAGCCCAAATCTCACGTAAGACGACTAAGAAGGAAGAGCCTATCACCCGAGAAAAGCTCCTTGCCTAGCTGATGCAATGAATCGGCACCTTACTCAACCCGTGACTGTGTGCCAGGAGCAGAACTCCAGTGAGGGAACCCCGGCAGTCCGGTTCTCGGCCTTTGCGGAAGTCCGGCGTGCTTTGTCGAGATGTCCGTTCTACGCAGCTAAGCGGACTTATTGATTTTGCGTCTCACGTCCGCATCGCTCACATTGCGGACTAAACAATTTTTCTGGAAAAAATCCCTCCGCAACGTCCGCTATCTAAACCACGGATGCGTACTATCGACACAAACCAGTCGTTCAAGATTCGAAAGTAACTGGATTGCTACGCAGTAAAAACGAAAAACCGGGCCAGGGTAATCAGTTGTGATTACGTGCATCGGAGAGCAATCGTAGGGATTCGTTCTTGACTACGCTGTAGCATTCACAAGACCGAGATTCCAATTTCGACCGATCAAGTACCGTGATGTGGCCACGTCGGTAACTGATCAAACCCTCATGCTGCAGATTCCCAGCCGCTTCCGTGATACCTTCGCGGCGCACGCCGAGCATGCCGGCAATCTGCTCCTGTGTGATAGTCAATTCATTCGAAGGCAATCGATCGAGGGTGGACAACAGCCAGCGGCAAAATTGCTGCTCCACCGAATGATGCCGATTGCAGACCGCAGTCTGGGATATATCTGTAATCAGCGCCTGGGTGTAACGCAGCAACAAATCGTGCAATACGCCGCGGCGGCGTCCACCGTTACGATTGAATTCCTCCATCAGGAACCGGGATGTCAGCCGGTAGCAATAGCCTGCATTCTGCACGGTGACCCTGCCGGGTCTGGTAATCCCGCCCATGAAATGCGAAATGCCGAACATGCCCTCATTGCCCACTCCCATGATTTGAGCCGATTCACCAGTCTCCAGGAAGTAGTACATGGACAAAATGGCGGTTGTCGGGAAATAGACATGATGTAACTGAGCGCCGGATTCGCAGAGGACTTCACCGAGCGGCATAAAGACCAATTCCATATTGAAGGAGAGTCGAACGAGTGTTTCCGCAGGCAAAGCGGAAAGAAGGCGGTTTTGATGTGCGCCGGCAATCCCCATATCAGGATTTAATTTTTTTAAGCGGAAACCTTGAACAGGTTTATGAAGATTCGCTTGTCGAGTATCAATCGACATTATCATATTCATTTTAATTTATCCCCTTGAATCAGGATGCGTAACCAAATGAGCTTATCAATTGACTGAAAGCCTCATGCCAGAAGCATTTAAGATTTTAAGTGATTACTGTTTACTTGTAACAATTTGTAATAAAGCAAGATACGCCCCTCAATCAATAAATCAACCAAGTAAATTACTCATTTATTATTGGTTTATATTGCATCGGGAGGCAAATCGAAGAGCAGTCCATAATTCCGCTTTTGGCACGTATGCGACCTTGTGAATTGTTCCAGTTAGCGGTCATTGTATGTGATTCGTGTGTCTAGGCAAATGTCCGCCAATGAATGTGATTTGCAGAGCCGCGACCGGTTACCCAGGCGCGGCTCAACTTCCTTCAAATTTCAATCTGCTCTGCAATCTCCAACGCATCGTCCACTTCTATTCCGAGGTAACGCACCGTACTTTCCAGTTTGGTATGACCGAGGAGCAACTGAACAGCCCTCAGGTTTTTGGTGTGGCGATAAATTATAGTTACCTTGGTCCGGCGCATCGTGTGTGTTCCATAGTTGGTGGTATCAAGCCCGATCTCGCTCACCCAACGATGCACAATACGGGCATATTGACGGGTGGTGATGTGGTCTGACCTGTGAACTCGGCTAGGAAAAAGATAATCATCCATCTTCATCCTTTCGGCTTGAATCCATTTTTCAAGGGATTCTCGTGTTTGTGTCGTTATTTCGAATTGAACCGGGCGATGTGTCTTTTGCTGCACTACGATTGCCCTGGCCGCCACACTAGCGCCATGAGTCACATCCTTGACGGTCAGTTTAACCAGGTCACACCCTCGTAACTTGCTATCGATTGCCAGGTTAAACAGTGCAAGATCCCTGAGTCGCTTCGACAACTGAAGCCGGACTCGAATTGCCCAGATGTCCTTTTGCTTGAGTGGGGCCTTCTGACCTACTGGCCTTCCCTTGTTCCATGGTTCGAAGTGGTTGTGAACATGATCTGCTTCCATGATGAGCTCCTTGTAAATTAAAGGGACTCAAACTCTGCGCCTTACCCGGGTAGCTGACTATGGCTTATAGGAATACAATCATTGTGCGTTTCCAACAGCGGACGATTGTATGAAATTGCGGACGATTATTATTGGCTGCTTTGCGGAAAAATGACAAAGGTCGCATTCGTGCCAATTCCAGTCACTCTAAATTAGGAATTTTTGCATGATCCGCCAGATATTCTGGGGCAAGTTTAGTCTGCATGGGTTGTTACGTTCCAGGTCGCCAGCACGAAATATATAGACCTTTCGGCATATAGAAATTCCAGTGCATTGGGTGTATGGTACGGTTCGCAGCTCTGAACCTAACTAATAAAAACTGAGCGAGGTCTACTTCATGCTAATAGATCCCCCCCCCCCGCAATTCCCTTGTAGTAATTCTCCTCGCATCACTTTTGCAAGTGTTTACCGCTGCCTCTGAATGTTCGGCATTGGGGAGCAAAAAATGAAAAATTCGGCGTTTGGGAATACACCTACAGGTATATCGGTGCACAATAAAATTGAGCAGGCGCACCATGAATGGATGACTGCACTGGACGTAGTGGATGACCCTATTTTCCTGCACGACAAAGAGTTCCGTATCCTGCGTTGCAACAAGGCTTACCAGCAACGTGCCGGGGTTCCCTTCAAGGAGATTATAGGCCAGCCCTATTACAAGGTCTTCCCGAAAACCACTGCTATACCGAATTGTTGCTCCCGTGTGATAGAAAAGACTGAGCCCGCAACAGACAAAGGGGAAATACTGGTCGGGGATATAATTTATCGTTTGCGTGCCGTATCTGTGAATGACAAGCAAGGGGATTATCTCTACTCCGTGCACATCCTTGAAGACATTACCGATCGCAAAATGCTTGGGATTGAGCTGTGGAAGAACGAGCAGTATTTTAGCGGTGCATTTAATTACGCAGCCATCGGCATGGCCCTGGTCGGGCTCGATGGGAGCTGGCTGAAAGTCAATCAGGCACTGTGTCAGATGCTCGGGTATGCGGTGCCGGAATTACTCGCATGTACGTTCCAGGACATCACCCACGCCGACGATCTGGATGCCGATCGGGCCTATGTTGCCCGGATGTTGTCGGGGGAGATCGATCACTATCAGATGGAGAAACGGTATCTCCATAAACTGGGACATTTGGTGTGGGTTACGCTCAGCGTTTCCCTGGTCCGGGACAAACTGGGCAGGCCGCTGTATTTCGTTTCCCAGATCGAGGACATCACCGAACGCAAGCAGGCGGAATCTGAGATTCAACGTGCCAACCGCGCCCTGGCCACGCTGGGCGCAGTGAACCATGCTCTGGTGCATGCCACCGATGAGAACACTCTATTGCAGGCAGTCTGTGATGCCATCATCGAGCAGAAAGGCTACTGGATGGCGTGGGTGGGCTATGTGCAGCACGATGCAGCCAAGTCGATCAAGATCATGGCGCGCGCCGGCCATGAGAAAGGCTATCTGGTTATCCGTGAGCTTACCTGGGCAGAGAGCAAAAATGGCATGAGACCGTGTGGCCGCGCCATCCGCAGCGGTGAGACGCAGTTATGCCAGAACATCGCTAACGATCCGCAGTACTTGCCGTGGCGCGATGAAGCGGCGCAGCGCGGCTATGCGGCCAGCATCGCGCTGCCGTTGACCGGGAAGGATGGCGAGGTATTTGGTACCCTGGCCGTCTATTCCGATGAAGTGAACGCCTTCAGCCCCTCCGAAGTCAGCCTGCTGGAAGAGATGGCCGGTGACTTGGCGTTTGGGGTGCGCAGCTTGCATATCCGCCATGAACGCGATCTTACTTTAGTCAAAAACCAAGAGCAACTGGTGCAACTCGTCTTTCAAAATGAAGAGAAAGAAAAACGTGCAGCAGAGTTAGCCATAGCCAACAAAGAGCTCGCCTTTCAAAATGAAGAGAAAGAAAAACGTGCGGCAGAGTTAGCCATAGCCAACAAAGAACTCGCCTTTCAAAATGAAGAGAAAGAAAAACGTGCGGCAGAGTTAACCATAGCCAACAAAGAACTCGCCTTTCAAAATGAAGAGAAAGAAAAACGTGCGGCAGAGTTAACCATTGCCAACAAAGAACTCGCCTTTCAAAATGAAGAGAAAGAAAAACGTGCAGCAGAGTTAACCATTGCCAATAAAGGACTGCAAGACAGCCTGGAAGATACCGTGCGGGCGATTGCCACCATCGGAGAAATGCGCGATCCCTATACCGCTGGTCACCAAGTCAGGGTCGCAGACTTGGCTACGGCCATCGCCAAACAACTGGGGTTGCCCGATGAACAGGTACACGCCATCCATCTCGCCGGTATGGTGCATGACTTGGGAAAGATCAAAATTCCAGCGGAGATACTCAGCAAGCCAGGGAGAATCACCGATATTGAATTCAGTTTAATCAAAGTTCATCCCCAAGCGGGCTATGACATTCTGAAAGGCATTGACTTTCCCTGGCCGATCGCACAGATGGTATTGCAACACCATGAACGGCTCGATGGTTCGGGCTATCCGCAAGGGCTAAAGGGCGAGGCCATACTGCTCGAAGCGCGCATTCTCAGCGTGGCGGACGTGGTCGAGGCGATGTCCTCGCACCGCCCCTACCGCCCCGGATTGGGGATAGAGGTTGCGCTGGAGGAGATCGCCAAGCAACGCGGCATATACTTCGATCCGGCAGTGGTAGATGCGTGTCTGGCGTTGTTCCGCGAGCAGCATTACTCTTTCAAGAGTTGACGTTACATAAGTCGTTAAAAATTGGGAGTTCGATTACCAGCTATTCGTTTGTGCTGAGTGGAGAGACAGTTACCCTCGAACTTCCAATGACGGCTTTGTGTCGATAGTACGCATTCGTGGCTACCAAAGCGGACTAAACGTTAGTATCTTTCCAAGAAAAATAGTTTGGTCTGCAATTTGTGCGGTGCGGACGTAACCCGCAACATCATTAAGTCCGCTTAGCAGCTTAGAACAGACATCACGACAGACAGCCCTGGACTTCTGCTAAGGCCGAGCAACGGCCAGTCTCTTTCTCGGCCAAACCGGACGCTCGAAATGTCGCGTAATCGCTGACAGTGGAGGTCTGCTATTCAAAATATCCAACAGGTATTTTCGACACAATATAACAGAATAGCAGACGCCTATTTGCTTCAGTTATTCATCCTGAATATTTCAATAAGCAAGCCTTGTAGATATGTTTGTCACCGCGTCAATAACCTGACCAATACGGTTAGCAGCTTTGCCCGAAACCATGAGTCCGAGTTCAAGAGAATACTGAAACGACCATTTGTTCATATTGGCCGACCCTACATACGCCTTCGCGTTATCAGCAAGCACAACTTTCGCGTGGAAAGTTTCCATACCGAAGGCTTCCCCTTTATCTAGTCGAAAATTGAATACTTCGACGCCGAGAGCGGACAATTGCTCAGTAATTGCCAGATATCCCGCAGGTAAGAGACCATCTGTAGTTGCTCTTATGATTAGTTGCTTTCGAACAGATGGCCGGACGTGCTGGAAAAGTGCTAGTAAAATCTCTCCCCCGACCTCATCAAGGAAGGGTGTCATCACAACAAAACGCTCAGACGCATTCTCGGCAATTGACGGTAGAACCTCTCGGGTATCGAGAAGACCCCAAGTACCCAGAAGCATGCCTTCTAGCGATGTCGCCAACTGGCTAGGGCTGAGTGGCTTGGTCAGGACAACCTCAACTGTGTCAGCGTCTTGGTGGATTTCCGTGCGATAGACATGGATTGCCTGAAGCATTGGCGCCAGTTCGGCGAGTATTGCGGCTTGGGATACTCTCCAGTTCAGATCGCTTATTTTCTCGACCAACCTTAGGCCTCTGGCTGCCATCAAAAAATTTAGCGCTTCCCCAGATCGTGCTTGTGCGATACCAGACAAAGTGCAGATTCGACGAACATCCATCGTTCCAGAGAGATGTCCATCAGACACCGCACTGCAGATTAGGCTGCCCACAGCGCTGTGCGCAGATAGAGCCTTCAACGCCTCATGTAGCTGTGGACTAAACTGCCCCATTTACAATCTCCAAGTAGCCCGGAATTCGCTGATTCTTGTGGGTAGTATCCTCACGCGGAGCAACGCCTCCACGCAACACTGCCCTGGATAAAAGTCGGTTCTGCGCGATGCATGAAGTTTCAGGAACCATGATGCAGTCAGGGCAAGCTCCGCCTCCAAAATCGCATAGGCTACCGGAGTTACAACGATGCGTCGAAGGTTCCAACAAGTGCGCCAAGAATCGGTTATTTTCGTTTCTCCATAGTGAGGATAGGTTACCCAAGTCCATGGTTGTGCCGTTACGATAAATGACAAAAGATAAGTCGGCCGGGAAGATGTATTCACCAAGGGAGCCGAGGTCTAGTCCGGAGAACTCGGCAACCGCCTTCATGAACAAATGAGCGTAGCTGTGTAAGAGCGTATAGATGTACCGATACGTGGCTGCCTCTGCAGGGTGCAATTCCGAGAAATAGCGACCGAACGGTTCGGCACTTTCAAGAATACGGCCCCCCAGTTTGATGTCACCTTTTTGATCCCAGGGCGGAAGGTCGATAACCTCGACGGCACGTAACCATTCATAAACTTGTTCGGGTTTCAAACTGACATAAATTGCTTCGTTCGCCTGTGTAACTACATAGATTGGACGTTTGTTGCTTCTCAACGGCTCGAACAAGCGCAGTCGGACGGGCACGTCTTGCCCTCGCTTCTCCATTACAGGAATTGCCGATACACGCGAGTAGCCATGTGTAAATCGACACAGTTCGAACTCTCGAATCAGTCCGAATTCAGAAAATCCCAGACGACCCATAAGTTCGAATGTCTTGGCCTCCTGTGCAGCCTTGACCTCGGCATTCTTTGGCGCTAAATCTTGGTCGAGGCGATAGAAACGTACAAAGGGTGCGCGTAAGCCTTCCTCGGCAGTCCGGCTGACCTTGCTACGCAGAAGCGCTTCGTGCTCGACTGCCAACACGAATGGGTCATACCTGCTGGAAAAATCAGGTCTAAGTACCATCAAGGTCCGAAGCCCTGCCGGCAATTCGCTCTTGACTGGAACTAGCGGCGGCTCCGAGTGCAACCATCGGTGAACAAGCTTGGTTAGCTCAGCTTCCGTGGCCGCGATTAGATTGGCGTCTTTCATTCCCTTGGCAAAGCCGAGCATTTTCTCGAATGTTTCGTAACTCTCCCATTCCTTGTCATGCCCCCCACGTAAGAGGATTTCTTTCATTTCATCCGGTGTCGGAAGGGTGCCCCCAAAACCGTACTTGTTGGCGATAAAGTTTTCAAGTTCTGATTCGTTGCCCTCCATGAGCAAGGTCATCAGACACTGATCTCTTTCCGAGAACATGACGAACTGTTCAGCCTGCACATAGAAGGCGGACGATGCTCGATATGAAATTGGTTCCATACGTCGCTCGCCGACACGCTTGCCGCCGTTCTCGCGGAAAACTTCTGTTGTAAATGGATCATTCTGCAGCCAGGTTGCGCGCTCACGATTGCCACACGAGGCACACTCGAAGCCCCATTCGCCGATTCGGGGAGATTCTGTGCGCAATAAGAAATGCTTGCTACCGCACATGGAGCAACCTTCACCAAACAGTCGTTTTGAGTTGTCTTTACCATTCCACTCCCACATGCCAGGAGTGGCAGGCTGCCACTCGCCGGACCAATGCACGAATATCACGTCAAGTTGTCGCCATTGGCACTTGCCTTTTTTCTTTGGGTTCGGACAGTGACCAGATTGAAACGTACTGGAATCCCTCGATACATCTGAGACTGTCTCATAGGCTCTGAACATACCGCATGTGTTGCACACAAAAGTTAGTGGCGCTGGCGCATAGCCCATGCGAAGCGGATTCAAGAACTCTACGCGGTCGCCACCCAGCGGATTTAGCGTTGTGTCCCTGAGCAGCATGTCGTCAATACATTGCCTTGCGGCAATTGGCCTAGCCGCGCTATTCAAGGCATATGCGCGCATAAACCAACTTTGCCAAACCTCCCGCAGGCGAATCATAATTTGCTCGCGTGTCTGGTCACTGATAGGTGCTTTGTCAGGCGAGTCTGATTGGTCTGGAAGGGAAATACATGAACCCAAGCCGCCTTCGAACGTGAAAAACGAGCCAGGTGCATAGGCTGACGCAAGTTGGTTACGTGACCGACTCATCGTCGGCGCCTTCAACTGCTTGTCGTCTTCGTCTGAGAAATATCCACTATTTGCCATGTCAGCCCTCTTCGTCATCAGTCTCGGCGACCCCGTGGCGTACGAGATCCATCACATCGAGCACCTCGACCGGCTTTTGGCGCCGACCATTAGGGTCTCGATACGACATCTGTATCAATCCGCCCTGATCCACGTCTCGAAGAGAGGTCATTGGTTTACGCATCGGGTCGCTTTGCGCTTTGAAATAGGCGTCAAGAGGGCCGTTCCCATACAACTTGCTGCTGGCCCACGTACTCAGAAACTCGCGTGTCGTTTCATTAATCATTTTTCGATAGTGATCTGCGCCTTCAGGGCAATAGCCATCTCTCAATCCAATCGCGAGTTCGATGAACAATGTAATTTCGTTAACGAAGGCTGTGCCGCGCTCGTTGAACTCTTTAGTGATGTTCGGGATGTACGTAAAGTCCGGGACAGACCTCTTCTTGTCTTCATCTAGCTCAATCAACTTGCGGCTCGGTACCACGCCGGTAAGGAAGGCTTGAAACAGGCTTGGGAACACGCGCTCCACCGCCTTTTCTGCCCAACGATCAATTGCCGCAGGCTGAACCATGCGCTCCAGAAAACGGTGGAAGATGTCGAAAACTTCGACGATATAGCGATCTCGTCGCCGCTGAGGGGTCGGCACAAGGACGATAAAACCGATGTGAGTACGGCCCACACGAGACGATGCCTGAATGTACTCGGCAATATCGGATGGCATACCGGCGAAGAACATCGAGTTGAATTCTTCAACGTCAACGCCGTGTGAAATGGCAGAAGTGGCAATGACCGACCTCAGCACTTTCGAAAGTGGCGTGAATTGTTGTCCCGGTGCATCACGGTCCTGCGCCAGGCGAACAACCTCTTGAATCTCGCCTTGTTCAACGGAGCCTGTGATGAGTCGAGTATCGAGATTCCCCAGATCAATGCCCGCGTTGAGATGCTTCTTGCGGGTTTCCTCGGCCTCGGCAGCCATAATCTGGTCGCCGCCCTTCTTGTTCGTGACATACGTCAGGGCAATGCGATGCAGGTCAATGACTGTCGCCAGATCGCTAGTGCTTGCAGTTGCCAGTGCGTTTCTGTGCAACCCATGGAGCGGCCCAGGACTGATGCAATCAACGAGGCTATTTCGAATCAGCGAAATCTCAGCATCGCTCCCCATTAACAGCCCATCGAACAATCGGCTGATGCAAAGATGGAAGCCGGACAAAATTGCAACGCTAGTCGCGGTGTGCGGCTTGCCATTGGTCATGAAGGCACAATAGATGCGTGCTTGCCGTGCTCTTTGTTCTGGCTCTGTCAATTTCAACCGTTCGACCTCTGAAGAATCCGGCTCTTCCGGAGCCGCGTAGAACGATTCATATAGTGATGGGCCTGGATGCGGAAACTGAGATGCGGGAATCTCGCGCTGATACAGGTGCTCGAGTTGGCGTTCTGGCTCGGAGACCGTTGCTGATGCGGCGATAATCTTGGCACGACGGCGTCTGCCCATTTCATCCTTGGCGACGATATCAGTCAACGAGCGTGACAAGTGCGCAAAAACTGCATCGAGCGTTGACTCGAACAACCCGGCAAAGGTGCCCAGAGATTCATCAAGTAGATGTGCCTCGTCCTGAATTAGAAGGCTAGGGAATGGGTCGAGAAAGAGTTTTTCGCCTGAGGGGTAGGCTGGATAAAGTGTTTCGCAGCCACATGCAATCGGCCCCCGCTCTAAATCCTTGGCGGATGGAATTCGCAAGCGCTTAGTGGCGGTGTCTCGCCACGGGGCAGTGCCCAGCATCCCGTATACCCGGCGAATGGTTCCAGCGGAGTGCCCAATCAGCGCAAGCTTATCAACCGTGCCCAGCAACACGGATGGTGCTAAATCATAAATATCTTCATCGCAAATCAGGAACGGCAGGGGCTTCCAAGTCCCTTCATTGCTGGCGCAATTGATGCTGGTACAAACATGCGCGAGGGTACCGCCCAGCTTGGGAAAAAGACGCAGCGCTGTAGCGGTGTCACAGAAAGGGCAACGGGGTATCTTATTCCAGGCGCGCACTGCGGCAGCGTACTTGAGGTCATTCTCTCGCAGCTTTAATTCTGAGGCCGTGTCCGTCGCAACACTGTCAATTTCCTTGATGCTCGAAACGCCCTTGGCGTTAAGTCGGTTTGGCGAACCACCACTGCCGACCCAGAAACCGATAGAAAAGGCATCCCCGCCGTAGCTGTAAGCGCGGCGCACTAATTCAGCCTGTGCCAACACACGGGCACATCGCTGGGCTTGCTGAATCGTAAGCAACCGGAGCGGATACCGCAGCATTGCAGTGACACCGGTTCTTTTTCCACGCAAGCGATCCAACATCAGGTTGAATACCAGTAAGCCGAAGAACGCTTCTGATTTCCCGCCGCCAGTCGCGAAATAAAGCAAGGTCACTGAATCATCACGTGCGGCATCATAGTGATGCTTGAGTTCAGGTATTCGCGACGCAAGGGCTGGAATATTGGCAATAATGAAAGCGAGCTGGAATAAACGCCACTCACCATCGTCATTGCCAAATCGGGCCTGCATGAAATTGGCCATGGCTTCGTTCATGCCTAGCCAGGCTTCGAAGACACACGCCAACGGGTTCGACTGCGGGCCGTGCGAAGACCAAACGGCTCTGGACTCTTGCAGAATAGCGATTCCTGCAGAGATAGAGGCCAATTCGTTGCCCCACTTCTGCATGTCTTCGTTGAACTTGCTTGTCTCGCGTTCGATACCAGTGGTATCTGATGGATCCAGGCCGTCCGCCGGATTGACTTTTTTGGGCTGCTCATCCAGCCAATGCCTCATTTCTTTGGTAATCGGTAATACTCCATCCAGACCTTCTGGTACGCTGAGCTTGCGCACTCCGCACAAAATGGAATTGCTGGTGCTAGGCACAATCCGTGGCTGAACGAAACGCGGAGTCCAGGTCGACCGCAAAGAAATACTTGTCGAAGTGCGGTTCGTGACCTCAACGCCGCCGTTGTGTCCCATTGCCGGGTATTGGAGGTAACGGTTATAGCGATAGGACGGTTGAACTCGCTCAAGTCTCAAAAATCTGTGCAGTATAGGTGCAAGGGTCGCCGTTACGCTCACCAAAAACACGGCTGGATCAGTTTCGTCCTTGTGCTGGTGAGGCTCCTTACTCTTATTCTCCAGAGCGACCAACATATTGGCTTTCTTGGGGTCGAGCCAATCCGGCGCAAGCTCCAAATCCCATCCAAGTTCGATAGTGGGTAACGCAATGGGATTGGAGGACTTACGCGCATGCTCCAAGAACTCTGGCCACTTTTTGTACTGGCTGGGGCGAATCTTGAGTTGGCCCCTATACCCCCAAAGTTTCCCACCATGGTCAGGGTCGGTGCTATTCGCCCAAGTAGCCAGGAATTCGGCAATCGTCTTGTTCATCAATGCGGAGTGAGCAACCGCAGCCTGTTCAATTGCAGAGCCACCCTTGCTCGGGTCGAGGCGCAGTTCCGGCAACGGAATATCCAGTCGTAACCACTTATGGGGAACTGCCAGCAGCTCGAAGTGCTCATCCTGAATCGTCAGTTCAGATGCACCTGCCTTGACCGCTAGACCTTCTTGTACTTTTTCCGCTTGTTCCCCTTCTTCCGTGACATCTCGTGGTTCTTCGCTATCTAGTGTTACAAGGTTTTTGGGAATCCCCTTGGCCTTGTATATTTCCTCTCGGATATCTTCGCGAATTCGACGCCATTCAGGATGCTTGAATCTCGAGGTGTAAGTACCTTTAACCTTTTCCCATTCCTGATCTTCGCGAGCCTTACGTATTATCTTCAATTCGTCCGCAACGTCCCGTTTTAGTCTGAATGTTGGGTGACAGTTGGTTCGGTTGAGGTCCTCTTCCTTGGGAAGTACGCGAACGTATACTGACACCTGTGGTTGAACCAAAATTTCGGACGCCACACCAGAGGCAATCTGAACCTGCAGACCATGCGAAGAAATCCAGATAGGAGATGTTACTTCGTCGCCGCCCTCTGCTTTCAGTTCTGGCAAGAGAAAGGCAGAGTTAAGTAGGGTTCTGGGTCGCGCCCCAAACAAGTACTTTCCGAACTCGCCAGCCCCGCTAACCTGAGCATGCGTCATGTTGATGAGCGCATCAACAATTGCCTCTTTAACGGTCGTCGAAATTTGCGATGGATTCGAACGTAGGACTGGACTAAGCATCAGTGCTTCCCCCCCGATGGGGGTCTTACGTTCTCAACAACGACTATGCTCTCGCGAGCCTTTTGAAACAATATTTTCAAGGTTTGCCGCGAAACTTTTGAGTGAAGCATTGCGGCCTCAGGCTGCAACAGCATGTAGGAATATAGGTCGGATACATGACGCCCATCCAATCGCCTTGCGTTGCGAATGGCCATGATAACCCGTTGCCAGTAGTAAGCTGTCTGCAGGCTATTGAAGCCCAGTGCCTCGGCGAATGCTGCGAAATGTGCTTCCTTCATTGGTGCTCGCGGTTTAAGTTGCTCAAAAGGTGTGTCGACTGAATCACCGAGGCTGACCCAGTATCGAACGGACTGCTCAGCTGGGAATTCGTCAGCCAACTTCTTGTTGTGCTCCAATATTACCATCCGCAACTGGCGAACCTGTTCTGCGAGTTTCATGCATTGAAAAAGACTGTTCAAACTCTTGATCACATTTTCATGGTATTCGCGCAGCGCAGCCTCGAAGGTCTTGTCATGTTCAATTGGAACGCCAGCTTCCTTGAGTACGGCCTCAACGAGCTCACGCAAATCCGCTGACATCACAAACAGCTTGTTGCCGGGCTGGAGCGAGGAAACCTCGCAGGTGCGAAACCCTCTATCTGACGCGTCCGTGCTGGCAGGGTCATATACGAAAACGTTGTGTGTAGGCTTCCAGTAAAGCGTAGTACCGTCTTCCAAGGCAACGCTCCATGCTTCCGGATCCAATGAACCATCGGCGTTACTAACTTCTGACGAAAGTTCCATGCGAAAAGTTGGCAAAATAAAGTCGTCCAGAAACATAGTTTGGTCGTCTGGCAGGCTACTGAGCTGTCGCAGAAACGATTCCATTCGAGGTTTCAGTACCTTGAATTCAGCAAATTTCTCATCCAAAGGCTTGAGCATGCCGCGCAAGAATTGCCCAGACCTCTGCGTCATCAGCACAATGGTATGCTTTGGCACCCGGTTGTCGGTCATGGTCAGACGTAGCCCTTCGTCGTCGAGCCCAACAAAAATCAGTTGGGCACCATCGAGATATGTGAGTTGATCTTCTAGCTGTGAGGAAGTAGTGAAAATGGCCCTGTCCGAGAACTGTTCAAATCTGCCACCGTCTGGATAATCAAACTGGGTGAGAAAGCGTTCTGCAAGGCGGCGGTAAATTGCGCTTGTGAATACGATTACGGTGCGGTGTCGGCCAGATTGGGCGTGTTGTTCCACCAGCTTAGCCAATCGAAGGGCTAGAGGCGTTGCCGTGTAATAGTTTTCGTAGAGCCTTGTGCCTAAAGCAAGACATTCCTGAATGGCGGAACGTTCGGCTCCCGCGTCATCGCTTCGCTCGAATTCGGTCAATGTAGCATGATACGTCGCCCAACTGTATATGCGTCGGGCATGGTCAGAAACTGCAGATTGCGTGAGCCACTCAACAAGAGTAGAAATGCCGCATGGCAACGCAGCCAAGCGCGAGAGGTAACTTGCGGCTTCATATACCGGTCGACCAGAATCACGGCCATTGGGCAGGCGACCGCCAATTCGATAAAGGCGGTTGATGACGCGGGCTGCCTCAGTATCAACGATTTCGAGTTTGAATTCTCGGGGCACAGGTACTGCCAGTTCAGCCATCCCCGGAGGAAGTAGCCCATCCTCCTTAACGCCGCTGCAGATACCCGTTATCCAAAAGTCCTTGCGGCTGTACCCATGCGGATTTTTTTTCTGTTGTGTGCTCTGCTCAGTAAAATTATGCCGTATCTGAAAAGCAGCATTCGGATCATCTGTAACTATCAAAATGCCGGGGCCATTTGCGCCAAACGCTTCATCAATCTCCAGGCAGACACGGCTAATTAGATTGACCCATCCTCTGTTAGATAACCGAACAGATCGGGTAGCGTTTACAAGAACGACTTCTGGTATTCCAATTTTCTTTAGCGCAAGGAGCGCTGCACGGCGCTCTTCCTTTGACATGCGAGTATCTAGCGCAAACAGCGCATCAGGAGCAGTTCTTGGCGCGCCTAATATGTCACAATTTGAGCGCAGGGCTATCTTGTGGGCACGTTTAAGTTTTGCTCCGATGTGTTCGAGTAGATGTTCAGAGCAAGACTCCCATTCTTTGAACCCTTGCCCAGCAAAAAAATGAGGAATAAGTTCGCTCATCGTCGGGTTAAAGACTTCACTAGCCGTCGATTTAAGGCTGGCCAAAGAAAAAAGAAAGCTGTCTTTTTCTATCAGTTTTCGCGTAAGTAAAGTGTTTTCCTCGCCCGGCATCTCGAGCAGTTTCTGGGCATAGGAAAGCAGCACCTCGCGATCCAGGTACAGGTGATTCAAAGGGTGAAACGCATTTGTTTTGGCAGGAAATGCCAACCCCCGAATCCCCTGCTTATCACCAAGAGCCCATCGCTCAAGGGTCGCCAAGATATGAACGATGACCAGTGATCGAGGAACCGCAGGCCA
>Ga0307375_10003034_pt1 | contig 16789 bp, 13 predicted proteins | sample TR1MG_FD_202531 | JGI IMG/M metagenome (GOLD analysis project Ga0307375, IMG submission 202531) | Soil microbial communities from Risofladan, Vaasa, Finland - TR-1 | ecosystem: Environmental > Terrestrial > Soil > Coastal area > Acid sulfate soil | place: Finland: Risofladan, Vaasa | collected... | reverse complement strand
TATGCGGCTGGAGTTGACGGGAAGTCTCCTAGTTCTACTGTGTTATGAAAGTTATGGCATGATCACGCCATCTTCGAGCAACACGCAAAGAGGTGGGTCATGGGCACGAGTCTGGAAGCACGCTTTGAGCGGTATGGTGAGGCGATAGTGTCGGCCTTGGGGCACGCGGATCGGGCGGCGCCGGCAAGATGGTACCTGCAAGGGTTGATGCTGCCCGGAGGGCGCAAGAGCGTGGAGCCGATGGCGGCGCGGGTGCGGCCCCAGGATGTGCGCTCGACCCATCAGTCGATGCACCATTTGGTGTCGACTTCGGACTGGAGCGACGAAGCCTTGCTGGCCACGGTCGCCGAGCAGGTGCTGCCGGTGCTGACGCGCGGCGGCGCCGAGCCGTGCTTCTGGATCATCGATGACACCGGCTTTCCGAAGAAGGGCACGCACTCGGTGGGCGTGGCCCGCCAGTACTGCGGGCAGACCGGCAAGACGGACAACTGCCGGGTCGCGGTGAGCCTGTCGCTGGCGACGGACGCGAACAGCCTGCCCGTGGCTTGGCAGCTCTACCTGCCGGCCGAGTGGACCGACGATCCGAAGCGATGCGCCGAGGCCGGGGTGCCCGCGTCGGTGGGCTTCCTGACCAAGAACCAGATCGCCGCCGCGCAGATCCGGGCCGCGGTCGCCGCGCAGGTGCCGCGGGGTGTGGTGCTGGGCGATGCCGCCTACGGCGATGACTGTGCGCTTCGCGATGAGCTGAGCGCGCAGGCGCTGCTCTACGCGTTGGGTATCCGGCCGCTCACCACGGTGTGGTGGGGTGCGCATCAACCGGCCACCGCCCCGCCGCCGCCGGCCACGGGTCGCCCCCGCGTGCGGGTGGTGCGCGATGCGGCGCATCCACCGATCAGCGTGCGTGCCCTGGCGCAGGCGCTGCCGGCACGCGCGTATCGCACCGTCACCTGGCGGCAGGGCGCCGCGGAAAAGCTGTCCGGCCGCTTTGCCCGCGTGCGCGTGGTCATCGCCCACGACGATCGCGTCCGCGCCCCCGAATGGCTGGTCATCGAATGGCCCCGCGGCGACGCTGAACCGACCCGCTACTGGCTATCGACGCTCCCCGAAGACATCGCCTTCCACGACCTCATCAACGCGATCAAGGGGCGATGGCGCATCGAGCGGGACTACCTGGAACTCAAACAGGAACTCGGTCTGGGCCACTACGAAGGACGCAACTGGCGCGGATTTCATCACCACGCCAGCCTGTGCATCGCCGCCTATGGTTTCTTGACTCTGGAGCGCTTGCGCGGCAGTAAAAAAAACCGTGCTCGATTCAAAGCACCTGCCGTACCCGAAGGCTTCCGCCCGCGTGGGGCTGGGGCCGATGCAGCGGCATCAGCCGTGCTCGATCGCGACCTTCCACTTTCGTCTCGCCCGCGTGATCGCGCGCCAGCTGTCACGCTGTCCATGCTGCGGCAGGGCGTACCGAAGTATCAGGCATGGTTGGTAACACAGTAGAACTAGGGTTTGGCTAGGTGTTCGCCTGGCAGCTTGACCATTGTAACTGTGCGTTTCAGTTCGCCCTGCCCACGCTGGGGGGAAAGTATCGTGAGCGGCAACCCGCTTTTTGCCGCGATCAACCCGGCCCAGATGCGCAGCGACACGTCCAGGATACGGGCGAGGCACCCGACAAGAACCCGTCTCGAGGAGGCAATGTCCTCATGACAAGGCAGGTCGGCCTGGGTACGACTCAAGCCATCTTGACTGACTTGGGTACGGCGCCGGCGATGGATGAGCCCAGTCGCCCTCGGCTCCAGCCATCGACGAAGGTGCGTAGTTTGCCACCCACCATGGTCACCACTGGGCGACCCGTCAGGCGCATCGACTGCGACACCGCCGGCGAATTGGCCAGACCCAACTGGTGTTCGGCCCGCATCCGCGCCGCCTTGGCGACGAACCAGGCGCGTGGGCCGGCCAGCACGCGCGAATCCGACTCGGCCTGACGCGAAGCCACGATGGTCTGGCGCAGATGGGACAGGTGACGCGCACTGAAAGCATCGCTCAGCGCGGCGACAGAGAACGGAGAGGCCACGTATTCGTCCAGCAGGCTGCCCAGCAGCTCCGCTACCTGCATCGCGATCCGGCGATTGGCCTGCATCACATGTCGTGCAAGGGCTGGTGTCTGATAGGCGCCTTCCACCGCAGCGACCAAGCTGCGGAACTCGGCCTGGTTCAACGGACGACATGCCAACGGCGTATTGCGCCGATCGATCAGCCAGGCTTGGTCGGCGCCAGGCAAGGCGTGCGAACGATGGCAGGCGCGATCCCGTGCCTGATCGATGGACAGGCCTTCAGCGCTCAGTTCGGCCGCAAGTGCTTCCTGGGTCAGCGGCTGTTCCCGCACCTTGCCTTTGTCGTCATGCCAGCGACGGTGTTCCAACGTGCTCGTATGAAACAAGCCCCGCGGCGGCTGCACGGTGGCGCGGGCCTCCGCGGCGTAATCCAGTGTCGGCGCCATCGGTCGCAAGCCGGCGGCACGGGCCGCCAGTACGCGATCGAGCAGCATCTCGGCGTTGACCAGGTGCTGATGGTAGGGAGCCTGGTGATCCGTGCTGTCTTGTGCCGGGACGTAGACGAAGCGAATCCGGGTACGTGCCGACGTGGCGCATGCACGCGATGAGGAAGCCAGCTGGCCCTGTGTCTCGCCATGGCATCCGTGGCCAACGATGCGGCGGCCGATGGGCGGGGCGCCGTGGGCTGTCGGCATATTGCTCAACATGCGTTCAATGGAGGTAGTCAAAACAACAACAGGCTCGATCTGAGCCGCTTCCTGCAAACCTGCTGTTACTGGATCGTTCGCACGCACAAAGAAACCTTCTCGCTGTGGGCCATCGCAACGCTCGACTCCGCCAGCATTGCGCCCCGCCCGGATACTGCTGTTGCCCGTCCCATCTGGAAAGGCCCGATTGCACGTTGTCACAAACGGTAGGCTGCAACTGTGCGCCAACCGGCAATTCTGAACTCCCGCACCTGCCCGGTTCGGCCTGATACTCGCCGGACGTGATCCGGAGGAGACGGGTGCCGGCAGGCCAATTGCGCCGAACCCGGTGTAAAAAAGGCAAAATAGGCGGCTGGCAATACGCGACCCCGCCTTTCACGGCGGCCCCGGCAATTGCCCTGCCCCCTTGACCATGGACAAGCACTTGACCACCACGCCCCTGCCGGAAGACGGCGACACCCCCTTGCTGGAGCGCCTGCGCGCCGCCGCCAACCTGCTCGAAGCGGTCGCTGCCGACCGGCAGTTGCTTGATGGGCTGCCGGCGGAGGAGCGCTCACGCCTGCACCAAGCCGTCGCGCAGCTCTACCACCCCGACCCGGGAGCACGCCGGATCAAGCTGAAGGCCGCAGAAAAGGCGCGCCACACGGCCAAGATCCAGACCGAGGATGCCGTGCTCAACAACACCGGTATCCGCGCCTTGCGCCGGCGAGCCGTGTTCACCACGCCGAACGCCTTTGTGCCACAGGACTTCGAGCCCGGCGATATTCCGCCCGAGCTGGATGCGACCCAGCCACGCGAGTCGATCGAGCCGCAGCATTGCTACGTGTGCAAGCAGAAATACTCATCGATCCATTTCTTCTACGACCAGCTGTGCCCGGACTGCGCGGCGTTCAACTACGCCAAGCGCACCGAACTGGCTGACCTGCGCGGACGGGTGGCGCTGCTGACCGGTGGCCGCGTGAAGATCGGCTACCAGGCCGGCCTGAAACTGCTGCGTGCCGGTGCAGCGCTGATCGTGACCACGCGCTTTCCGCGTGACTCGGCCGCGCGCTACGCGGAAGAGCCTGACTTCGCCGAATGGGGCGACCGCCTGCAGATCTACGGCCTCGACCTGCGCCACACACCCAGCGTGGAGGCGTTCTGCCACGAGCTGGTCGCCACCCGGCCCAGGCTGGACTTCATCATCAACAACGCCTGCCAGACCGTGCGCCGGCCACCGGACTTCTACGCGCACATGATGGAAGGCGAAACCGCCGCGCTGCACGACATGCCCGAGGATCTTCGCAAGCTGGTCGGCCACTATGAAGGCCTGCGCGGCTCCAACATCCTGCCGGAGTCAGGTGCCTCCTCGTTGGCCCATCGGGGCGACGCAAAGGTACCGGGCCTGACCCGCGCCGCCGAGCTGTCGCAACTGCCGCTGCTGCCGGAAGAACTGCTGGCGCAAAGTCACCTGTTCCCCGAAGGCCAACTCGACCAGGACCTGCAGCAAGTCGACCTGCGCGAACGCAACTCCTGGCGCCTGCTGATGGCCGAGGTGCCATCGGTGGAGTTGCTGGAGGTGCAACTGGTCAACGCGATCGCGCCATTCATCATCAATGCGCGACTGAAGCCGTTGATGCTGCGCACGCCCGAGCGCGACAAGCACATCGTCAACGTGTCGGCGATGGAGGGGCAGTTCTATCGCAACTTCAAGACCACCCGCCACCCGCACACCAACATGGCCAAGGCCGCGCTGAACATGATGACACGCACCTCGGCCACCGATTACCACAACGACGGCATCCACATGAACAGCGTCGACACCGGCTGGGTGACCGATGAAGATCCGGCGGCACTGGCGGCACGCAAGGTGGAGCAGGAACGCTTCCACCCGCCGCTGGACATCATCGATGGCGCGGCACGCATCGTCGATCCGATCATCAGCGGCATCAACACCGGCGAGCATGTGTGGGGCCAGTTCCTCAAGGACTACAAGCCGACCGACTGGTGACGCCTGACGGCCGATGGCGCCATTCACATCGTCTTGCGCGCCGACGGTGTGCACTGGCGCCTCGATTTGTCGAAGCAGATTTCATGCGTCATGCGTCCCGTTCAACCGTTCTCATCCTGACCGCCTTGATGGGTGCGCTGTTGCTCAATGGCTGTGGCGGAACCGCCACACTCACCGTGCGCGACAGCATGGGCGCACATCCGCAGCTGCCCGCACCGAACAAGACCCTGCTGCCGACCATGAGCATCGCCAAAGCCGTGGGCTGGCCGGCCGGCACGAAGCCGGATGCCGCAACTGGCCTGAGCGTGGCGGCGTATGCGCATGGCCTGGATCATCCGCGCTGGCTTTATACGTTGCCCAACGGCGATGTGCTGGTGGCCGAGACCAATGCACCGCCGAAACCGGATGACAGCAAGGGCATCAAGGGCTGGATCGGCAGAATGATCATGAGCCGCGCCGGGGCCACCGTGCCCAGTGCCAATCGCATCAGCCTGCTGCGCGACACCACGGGTGACGGTGTGGCCGACACGCGCACGGTGTTTTTGAAGCACCTCCATTCTCCCTTCGGCATGGCCCTGGTCGGCAACACACTGTACGTCGCCGACAGCGATGCACTGCTGAGCTTCCCCTACCGCACTGGCGAAACGTCGATTGGCGTCGACGGGATGAAGGTGATCGACCTGCCTGCTGGCACCATCAATCACCACTGGACCAAGAATGTGATTGCCAGCCCCGATGGCACCAAGCTGTATGTCACGGTAGGCTCCAATAGCAATGTGGGCGAGAACGGACTGGACGCTGAAAAGGGTCGCGCGCGCATCATCGAAGTCGATATCGCCAGTGGCCATGCCCGACCCTTCGCCACCGGCCTGCGCAACCCCAACGGCATGGGCTGGCAGCCCCAGACCGGCGCCCTGTGGGTCGCCGTGAACGAGCGTGACGAACTGGGCAGCGACTTGGTCCCCGACTACATGACGTCGGTGAAGGATGGCGGCTTCTACGGCTGGCCCTACAGCTACTTTGGCCAGCACGTCGATGATCGGGTCAGGCCACAGAACCCGGCGTTGGTCGCCAGCGCCATGGTTCCCGACTACGCGCTTGGTCCCCATACGGCGTCGCTTGGTCTGTGCTTCTCCGGCGGCCAGCTGCTGCCGTCGCGTTATGCCGATGGTGTCTTCATTGGCCAGCACGGTTCATGGAACCGCAAGCCGCGCAGTGGCTACAAGGTCATCTTCGTGCCATTTGCGAACGGGCAGCCGGCTGGAGCGGCCGAAGACGTGCTCACCGGCTTTCTCGACAAGGACGGCCATGCCCGCGGCCGTCCAGTGGGCGTCACGCTGGATGGCAAGGGCGCGCTGCTGGTGGCGGATGATGTGGGAAATACCGTGTGGCGGGTGACTCCAGCGGCATCGCACTGACACCGGCCCTTTCTGCCGGGATCCATGCGGCCATGGGTCGCATTTACCGTGCCGCTGTGACGACAATCCGTTTCCCCCATGCGCATTTCAACCGGCGCGGCCCGCCCCTATGTTGTGCGCCAGGCGCCAACCGGCGCAATGAATCCACGGGAGTAGGTCATGATCGATCGCAGAGCTTTCAGCACCCTGGGCAGTGCCAACCACGGCTGGCTCGATGCCAGGCACCACTTCTCGTTCGCCAGCTACCACGACCCGAAGCGCATGGGCTGGGGCACGCTGCGGGTGTGGAACGACGACACCATCGCCCCGCAGACCGGCTTTCCGCCGCATTCGCACGCCGACATGGAAATCATCACCTACGTGCGCGAGGGGGCGATCACCCATCGCGACAACCTCGGCAACGAGGGCCGCACCGAGGCCGGCGACGTGCAGGTGATGAGCGCAGGCAGTGGCATCACCCATTCCGAGTACAACCTGGAGCCGGGTACCACCCGCATCTTCCAGATCTGGATCATGCCCGACAGCCACGGCCAGCCGCCGGCATGGGGCGCCCGGCCGTTCCCCAAGGGCGATCGCTCCGGTCGGTTCGTGGCACTGGCCAGCGGCTCCAGCCAGGACACCGACGCCCTGCCGCTGCGCACCAACGCCCGCGTCCTCGGCGCCACGCTGAAAGCCGGCGAAACCACCGAGTACCCGCTGGACGCCGGTCGCCATGCCTATCTGGTGCCGTCCACCGGTGTGGTCGAGGTCAATGGCACCCGGCTGGAAACTCGCGATGGCGCGGCCATCCGCGACGAGTCCGTGCTGCGCATTACCGCGATCGAGGATGCGGAGTTGGTTCTGGTCGATACGGCCGCATAACAGCAAAACCCCCAACCCCACGGAACCACCATGACCACCATGCAAGCCATCGAGATCACCCGGCCCGGTCCCGCCGATGTCTTGCAGCTCACCACCCGCCCGCGCCCGCAGCCAGGCCCGGGCGAGGTGCTGATCAAGGTGGCGGCCGCCGGCGTCAACCGCCCGGACGTGTTCCAGCGCCAGGGCAACTACGCGCCGCCGCCGGGTGCGTCGGATCTGCCGGGCCTGGAAGTGGCGGGTACCTTGGTTGAGGGTGATTTCAGCGGCGACAACCCGTTCGGGCTCAAGCGGGGGGATGCCGTGTGCGCCCTGCTCGCCGGGGGTGGTTATGCCGAATATGCCCTCGCTCCGCTGGTGCAGTGCCTGCCGGTGCCGGCGGGGTTATCGCTGCTGGAAGCGGCGACGCTGCCGGAAAACTATTTCACCGTGTGGAGCAACGTCTTCGAACGCGGCCAGCTCGGCCGTGGCGAAGGCGGCGCGGCGGAAGCCCTGCTGGTGCAGGGCGGCTCCAGCGGCATCGGCGTCACTGCGATCCAGCTTGCCCATGCCTTCGGTCATCGGGTATTCGCCACCGCCGGCAATGCGGAGAAGTGCGCCGCCTGCGAGCGGCTGGGCGCGGAGCGCGCGATCAATTACCGCGAGGAGGATTTCGTCGCGGTGCTGAAGCAGGCCACCGCCGGACGCGGCGTGGACGTGATCCTGGACATGGTCGCCGGCGACTACATCCCGCGCGAGATCGACAGCCTGGCCGAGGGCGGCCGGCTGGTCTTCATCGCCACCCTCGGTGGCAGCAAGGCCGCCATCGACGCGGGCGTGCTGATGCGCCGCCGGCTCACCCTGACGGGCTCGACCCTGCGCGCGCGGCCGGTCGCGTTCAAGGCGGCGATCGCCCGCGAGCTGCATGCGAAAGTCTGGCCCCTGCTCGAGGCCGGCACCCTGCGGCCGGTGATCCACCAGGTATTCGCGGCGGCCGATGCAGGCCAGGCGCATGCGCTGATGGAAAGCAGCGAGCACATCGGCAAGCTGATGCTGCAGTGGTGATCGGGCGGCGGTGATCAGGTTGCGCTGAACCCGCATGGCGATCGGTATTGGGAATTCGAGCGCAAGAGTCGGGGTGCCTGGATTCATGACGCTCGTCATGCTGGCCGCCAAGCGATAACCTCGTGCCAGGTGCAGCCATGAAAGTCTCCGAGAAAAACGCCGAACGTGCCGCCGCGGTCGCGAACGACCCGCGCTGGGCCGCCGTGCTCAATCACGACGCCCGTGCCGATGGCCGCTTTTTCTATTCGGTGCGAACCACCGGCGTGTATTGCCGCCCGTCCTGCGCGGCGCGCGCCGCACGCCCGGAGAACATCGCCTTCCATGCCAGCACCGAGACGGCGGCACGCGCCGGCTTCCGCCCGTGCAAGCGCTGCAAGCCCGATCAAGCCTCCCTGCCAGAGCAACAGGCGGCCTTGATCACCGCCGCCTGCCGCACGATCGAACGCGCCGAGGCGGCACCCTCGCTGGAACAGCTGGCCAGCGCGGCAGGCCTGAGCACCTTTCATTTCCACCGCGTGTTCAAGCGCGTGACCGGGGTAACGCCCAAGCAGTACGCCAGCGCCCATCGCGCCCGCCGCGTGCGCCGCGAGCTCGCCCGCGCCGGCACGGTGACGGATGCGATCTTCGATGCCGGCTTCAACGCCAGCAGCCGCTTCTATGAAAGTGCCGCTCAACGACTGGGCATGACTCCGTCCCGCTATCGTGCCGGCGGCGCCGACAGCGATATCCACTTTGCGGTCGGTGAATGTTCGCTGGGTGCTGTCCTGGTCGCGCAAACTGCGCGCGGCGTCTGCGCGATCCTGCTCGGTGATGACCCCGACACCCTGACCCGCGAACTGCAGGACTGCTTCCCGAAAGCCAACCTGATCGGTGCCGACCATGACTACGAGCAACGGGTGGCGCAGGTGATCGGTCTGGTCGAGGCCCCCGGGATCGGATTGGAGCTGCCACTGGACGTGCGCGGCACCGCGTTCCAGCAGCGCGTGTGGCAGGCGCTGCGCGAGATTCCGGCGGGCAGCACCGCCAGCTACAGCGAGGTGGCGCGGCGCATCGGTTCGCCCGCCGCCGTGCGCGCGGTGGCGCAGGCGTGCGCCGCCAACATGCTGGCGCTGGCGATCCCCTGCCATCGGGTGGTGCGCAACGACGGCGGCCTGTCCGGTTACCGTTGGGGCGTGGAGCGCAAACGCGCCCTGCTCGAACGCGAGGCGAAGGCATGAAAATCGCACCTGCCGAGAACAACGGGACGACGGCCATGGCCAACCTGCGTGGTCGGTGCAGCCCATGATCACGGCGGACCTGTTCGGTGATCCGGCCAGCCCGACGCCTCGCGACGAGCCGCTGTGCGAGGGCGCGGTGGTATTGCGCGGGTTTGCGCTGGCGCAGCAGGAGCCCTTGCTGCAGGCGATCGATGCGATCGTGGCGCAGGCGCCCTTTCGGCACCTGATCACGCCCGGTGGCTTGCGCATGTCGGTCGCCATGACCAATGCCGGTTCGCTGGGCTGGGTCAGCGATCGCCGTGGTTATCGCTACGATCCGATCGATCCGCTCAGCGGCAGGCCGTGGCCCGCGATGCCCGAGATCCTGCACGAACTGGCCGGCAGCGCTGCGGCGCGCGCCGGCTTCCACGGTTTTGTTCCGGACGCCTGCCTGATCAATCGCTACCAGACCGGCACCCGCCTGAGCCTGCATCAGGATCGCGACGAGGGTGATCTTGGCCAGCCGATCGTGTCGGTGTCGCTGGGTGTGCCGGCCATGTTCCTGTTCGGCGGCCTGCAGCGCGCCGAGCGAGCACAGCGGGTGCCGCTGGCGCATGGCGACGTGGTGGTCTGGGGCGGCCCGGCACGGCTGCGCTTTCATGGCGTGCTGCCGGTGAAGCCGGCGCATCATTCGCGGCTGGGCAGCGAGCGCATCAACCTGACATTTCGCCGCGCCGGTTAGCCGCGCCGGAGGATTTGCCCAGCGCGCGCACAAGTGCCACTGCGACGGCGTGCCGATGAACGGGGCACGCCGTTTTGTTAGGCTGGATCGATCCGACTGTTGCGAGAACCCGATGAAACCCACCCATGCCATCCACACCATCGACACCGGCTTCCTGCGGCCGCAGTTCGACGCCGCCTACCTGATCGTCGAAAATGGCCATGGCGCCTTTGTCGACTGCGGCACCAATCATTCGCTGCCGCGCATGCTCGCCGCGCTGGAGGCCGCCGGCTTGCAGCCGGCCGATGTCGACTGGCTGATCCTCACCCATGTGCACCTGGACCACGCCGGTGGCGCCGGCGAGCTGATCGCGCACCTGCCGAACGCGAAGCTGGTGGTGCATCCGCGCGGTGCGCGCCACATGATCGACCCGTCGAAACTCTGGGCTGGCGCCAGCGCCGTCTACGGCGAGGCGGTGATGGAGCGTGACTATGGACGTCTGCGCCCGATACCCGCCGAGCGCGTGGTGGAGGCTACGGACGGACACGTGGTCGATCTGGCCGGTCGCCTCCTGCACTGCATCGACACCCCCGGCCACGCCAAACATCACCTGACCGTGCACGACACCCGCGCCAACGTCTGCTTCACCGGTGACGTGTTCGGCCTGAGCTATCGGGAGTTCGACACGGCACGCGGCGCGTTCATCCTGCCCACCACCTCGCCCGTGCAATTCGACCCCGACGCGTTGCATGCCTCGATCAACCGCCTCGTCGCGCTGAAACCGGCGGCGATGTACCTCACCCACTTCAACCGCGTCGATGAGATCGAACGCCTCGCTGGCGACCTGCATGAACAGATCGACGCGATGGTGGCCCTGGCCCAAGCCGCCCACCAGCAACCGGATCGCCACGCCTCACTCGTCGCCTCCCTCACCCGCTTGTACACCGACCGCGCCGCAGCCCATGGCTGGCAAGGCAGCCATGCAAGCCTGCTGGAGCTGCTGGGCGGGGACATTGAACTCAATGCGCAGGGTTTGGCGGTTTGGCTGCATGGCTAGTTGCTGACCGCCTCCCGAGCGTTGGATCATGGCGTCGGGAGGATGGATCAACCATGACAGAGCGATGGAAGCCATTGCCGTTTCGATGGTGAGCCGACAAGCTGCGAGAGGCGGCTATCGACCCCTATGCGCAGGTCGCGGCGAGTTGAATCCGCCGCCCGATCCAGCGGATGCGCTGGCTTTGGATGAGTTCTAGCTGGATCGGCAGTAGTCCAGTCAACTGGTTACGTCGATCTCACGGTCATCCCACGCCTTCTTGATCTCCAGGATTTGCGGCAGGATGGAGGCAAACGTATCCACGAGGCGCGGATCAAAATGTGCCCCCGAGCCCTTCTCAATGTTTTCCATGACGCGATCGAGCGGCCAGGCCTCCTTGTAGGGTCGCTTCATGGCTAGCGCATCGAAGACATCGGCCAGCGCAACGATGCGGGCTGATTCGGGAATCGATTCACCAGCCAGCCCATCCGGGTAGCCGCTGCCGTCGAATTTCTCGTGGTGACGCAAGGCAATCTCGGCAGCCATCACAAAGACCGGTGCGTCGCTCTTGGAAAGAAGATCGTGACCGATTTGGGCGTGGGTCTTCATGATCTCCCATTCGGCAGCGTCCAATGGACCTTGCTTGCGCAGGATCTTGTCCGGAATGCCGATCTTGCCGGTGTCGTGCATGGGCGCAGCCAGTTCAAGCAGTTTGCACGCATCGGCAGGCCAGCCACAGGCCGCGGCTAGCGCACCGGCGTACGCGGCCATGCGCCAGATATGTACACCCGTGTCGGTATCGTTGAGGTGACCTGCCTCACCCAGCATGGAAATTGCATCGCGGTAGCTTCGCTCCAGAAGGCTCGCCTGGACCAGCGACAGGTGGGTGCGGACACGGGCGGATACGACCGGGGGTGAAATAGGCTTGACGATGTAGTCCACCGCACCAGCCGCAAAGCCGGCGGCCTCGTTCCCCACATCGAACAAGCTGGTGACGAAGATAACCGGGATCGCTGCCGTGCGCTCGTTGGCCTTTAGGGCTCGACAGACCGCATAGCCGTCCAATCCCGGCATCTCGATGTCCAGCAGGATCAGCGCGGGCAGGTGCTTGAGGGCAGCCTTGAGTGCTTCCACGCCGTCGCGGGCGAAAACCAGGCGATATTCGCCGGACAATGTCTGTTGCAGCGCCGCGAGGTTTTGCGGTTCGTCGTCAACGATCAGGATCGGGCCGTCGTGCATCACACGTCCTCAAGTGAAATGCCGAGTTCCGCGGCAAGTGTCCGGGTGACGGTTTCACCGCCTCGAAAATCAAAGCTTTCGACGGCATGGTAAAGCGCCGCAAGGCGGGCTGACGGTAATACCTTGCCCAGTTCCAACAGCATAGGCCGCACGGCATCCGGGTTATCGGTGTTGAGCGCATCCAGGATGCGCCGCAGGAGCGGCGCGATGTCGCGGGAGTGGTCAATGTCTGTCGGCACGACAGGCATCGGGCTCTCGACGGGCGCGAAGCGTTGGATCGACGCCAGGGCGATCTCCATCGTCTCTTGTAGCTTGGCGAGCACGGCGCCCGGATCTTTCCGGGCACGCAGCACGCCATCGGCCTCGGCCGCCATTGCGGCGAGTTCCGTCAGCGCCAAGTTGCCGGCAGACCCCGTCAGCTTGTGCGCCAGCGTCGCCGCCATGGCCGGGTCGGCCTGAGCCATGGTGTTCACGCTGTCGCGATAATCGCTGGCGAACTTGCGCAGGTATTGCTGATAGACGGCGACGTCCTTCCAGATGACCGCGCCGCGACCGACCGCGAGACCGGGAAGGTCCTGAGAGGGTGTGGAAGCCACCGAACCGAATGACGGCTTGGCCATGCGCGCTTTCTGATGCACGCGGCCGACATACTTGAGGATCAGCGCAATGGCCGCTTCCACATCAAACGGTTTGGAGATGTAGTCCGTCATCCCCGCGGCTGCAGCCGCTTCCTTCTGCTCCTGGAAGGCGCCTGCCGTGAGCGCGACCACCGGAAGATCCGTCAGCCCGAGTGTGTCACGGATCTGACGCGTCGCCTCATAGCCGTCCATCACCGGCATCTGCAAGTCCATCAGGACGATGTCGATCTCCTGCGCATGGGCTTGCAACCATTCCAACGCTTGCTGGCCATCGTTGACCAGGACGACCTGGGCGCCCTCGCCGGTCAGGATGCGTTGTGCCACTTCCCGGTTGATGTCGCTGTCGTCGGCCACCAGCACCCGCACATGGGCCAGGCGGCCTTCCGAGAGCACAGTCGGGGCCGCTGCCACGTTCCCGTGGCGCTTCCTGTGCACCTGGGCGACAGCATCGTAGAGGCTCGAGGGCGTCACGGGCTTGCTCAGTATCGCGTCCGCCAGCACGCTGTCCGGCTGGGCAAGGAGTTCTTCCCGTGCGTAGGCCGTGACCAGCAGGATGATCGGGTCGTGCGCGTCCCGACGCGCCTCCCGGATGGCGCGTGCGGTTGCCAGTCCATCCATGCCGGGCATGCGCCAATCGAGGATCAACACCTCTTCCCGTTCCTGGGTCTGCTTCTTTGCCAGCACCTGCCTCAGCGCGTCAGCGCCAGAATCCACCGTGATCGCATGCCAGCCCAGCCCTACCGCGATATTCTCCAGGGCCTCCAAGGCGATCGGGCTGTCATCGGCGATAAGTACGTTGAGGTGTGCCATTTCCGGTGCGGAAAACCGGGTCCCCGAAAGTCGATCGAAGCTCAGTGTGAACCCGAACTCGCTGCCGCGGCCCGCTGTGCTGATGACGCCAAGCTCGCCGCCCATCAGGGTCACCAGCCTCCGGCTGATCGTCAAGCCCAGACCGGTGCCACCGAATCGCCGGGTGATCGTGGCATCCGCCTGTGAGAATGGTGCGAAAATTTCCTGCTGCTTCTTCTCAGAAATCCCGATGCCCGTGTCACGCACGGCGAAGCGGAGAGTGACCTGTTGTTCCGTCTCGCCAAGCACACTGATGGCAACTTCCACATGGCCTGCGTCGGTAAACTTGACCGCGTTGCCCACGAGGTTGATGAGCACCTGACCCAGTCGCTGGGCGTCCCCGCGCAAGTAGTAGTCACCGCTGGGCGGTGGGGCGATGACCAATTCGATGTTCTTGCCGTTGGCATAGGCGGCCATGATCGTGGCCAGGTTGTCGAGTACTTCACTGAGATAGAAGGGTGCCGGCGCAATCTCCAGCCGACCGGCCTCAATCTTCGAAAAATCCAGAATGTCGTCGATGATGCGCAACAACGACCGGCCAGCCGCGACGATCTTGTGGGCCAGATCGCGGCCCTCGGCCGGCAAGTCACCCTTTTCGAGCAGGTAGGCCAGACCGAGAATGGCGTTCATTGGCGTGCGGATTTCATGGCTCATGCTAGCCAGGAAGCCTCTCTTCGCGTTATTCGCAGCCACCACGCGCTTCTGGAATTGGATCATTACCGCTGCTGCCGCCACAATTGCCCCAAGAACCAGCAGGCCGCCCAGCTTCAGGAAGAGCATGGCGCTGGCCTGAAGCGCTTGGGCCTGCTGCTTGGCCGCGCGGGCCCGCGTGATGTTGCGGGAGACGAGTTGCTGGATGGCAACGAGGGCCTCCGTGTCGGAAACCTTGACCACCGCATCGATCTCCGCCGAGGACTTTCCGTCGCGAATCATCGCCGGGACCTTGCGGTATGCATCTGCATATTCGACGAAGGTGGCACGCACCCGAGCAAGGGCCGCCCGGTCCTCCGGGCCCCTGAGCAGGCCATCGAGGCGGTCGAGGCTGGCGTTCAGGCCGGACAAATCGCTTTCGATGGCAGCCTGGTAACGCGGTAGATCGCGGCGAAGAATGAGATTCTTGAAGTGGTGGATGAAACCGCCGTAACCGATCTTCTGATCGAGCTCAGCTCCAGCTTGGCGAATCTCTGAGGCGCGTTCTGTGTATCGTTCCCACGAAGCCTCGGTCGCACGAAATCGCAAAACCGCCAGCCACCCGAATGCCGTCGTCAACACAATGATCATGCCCACAGCCAGCATGATCCAGCGGGACTGCCGGCGGTAGGCGGCATTTTCGGAAAATGTTTTCATGGTCGGCCCTATAGCGTCCGAAAAGACAGATTAGACCAAATCGGCAAATCCCGAATTGTGCTGATACGGACAAGCATTTCATCCGCTCGATTCACACGCGCAATGGCACCTTTACGATGTCATGAGTGGGATCGGCCGCCAACCAGGGCGTCATCAGCTTGATGCTCAATAGCGCATCGTTTGCTGCACAAACGCCCCTCGGAGATTGTCACGTAACGCTTCGATGCGCCCATTAAAGGCGAGTCGATCTCAATGGTGCTTAATAGCAAGCTTAATTGACCTGCAAAGCTCGTTATGTTAATGGTGAGACGATCGATTTTCGATCCATTCGAGGAAATGGTTAAAAACTTGAGGAGTGATATCATGACTCATGCCGCGATTCATTTACCCGATCGGCGCAACGCGCCACTGCGAGTGGCGCACACGCTCGCTGCTCTCGTCACGTTGTCGCTTCTCACGTGCAGTTCGGTGCATGCGGCGACCTCATCGACGACATTCACCGTCAATGCCAACGTCTTGGCGGTCTGTACGCTCTCGGCGACGAACGTCAATTTCGGCAACTACGACGCTACGTCAGCCACGCCCACCGACACCACCAGCACCATCACGGCGCTCTGCACGAGTGGGCAAGCTTACACGGTGGCACTTGATGCAGGGATTTCTGCAGGCGCTACCGTAGCGGCCCGCAAAATGACAAGCGGCACCAACGTGCTTTCGTACGGGCTGTATACCGACTCTGGGCATACGACCCTCTGGGGGGACGGTACGTTGTCGACAACCACGGTCGCCGGAACCGGTACGGGAGCCAACCAGGCGTTGACAGTCTACGGTCGAATTCCCATCGGCCAGCACGAGGCACAGGGCAGTTACGCCGACGACATCACGGCGACATTGACCTACTGAGCGAGGTGGTCTTGTCATGCGCCGATGCAGGTGGACATTGGCAGCGGCAGTTGCCTTGGTTCTGTTGCCGCAGGCAGCACCAGCCGGGTCGCTCTCGGTATCGCCGACGACGATTGAAATGCCTGCGAGCGGCGGCGTCGCCGTGCTTTATGTCGTCAACCACGATGCGCGGCAGATCATGGTGCAGGTTGAGGGCTTCGACTGGCGTCAGGACAACGGTCATGATCGACTTGACGCGAGCCAAGGATTGCAAATCAGCCCACCCATGGCGCGGTTGGCTCCTGGACAAACGCAAGCTGTACGCGTTCTGATCAAACCGGCAGTGGCCAATATGGGTGAGCGCGCCTTTCGACTTCTGATCAGTGAGTTGCCGGACCCCTCGTCTGATGATAGCGAAAAGGTTCACATATTCCTGCAATTCAGCGTGCCGGTATTCGCTGGTAGCGCCCCATCTGCGAGGGCCAAGCTCTCCTGGGACGCGACCTTGGACAAGGGCAACTTGCGACTGACTGCGCGCAATGATGGGCACTCGCGCGCGAAGCTCACGGAACTGAGACTGGTCACGCCATCAGGGAAGCGAGTAGAAATTGCTCCTCATTCATTAACCTACATCCTCGCTGGCGCAAACAAGACATGGTCACTTCATTCAATTGGCGAGGGTGACGGGCAATGCTCCGAACTTAAGCAATTGCCCGCAAAAAGCACTGGTATTTTCGACCCGTTAGCGATAGTATAACTGCATCGTAACTAGTTGATAAATAGACATTATGAACTCAAATACTCGATTCTTTA
>Ga0307375_10003033_pt1 | contig 16791 bp, 16 predicted proteins | sample TR1MG_FD_202531 | JGI IMG/M metagenome (GOLD analysis project Ga0307375, IMG submission 202531) | Soil microbial communities from Risofladan, Vaasa, Finland - TR-1 | ecosystem: Environmental > Terrestrial > Soil > Coastal area > Acid sulfate soil | place: Finland: Risofladan, Vaasa | collected... | reverse complement strand
GCTGCCGCCAAATCCGGCCTCAACAAATCCATTCTGGCTTCGACGGGGGGACAGACCAAAACATATTTGCAGTACAAGGCGCGTCGTCAAGGTAAGCTTTATCGAAGTGCCCCCGTTCTACTCTTCGCAGGAATGTGCCGCGTGCGGCCACGCACACCAGGACAATCGGGTATCACAATCCGCATTCGTCTGCCTAAGCTGCGGGAACACCGACCATGCGGATCATAACGCGGCAAAAGTGATTGCCTTGCGGGGTGTCCGGCAATGGCTGTCCGGGAAGTGTGTTCAGAAAGAGAAGAAACGGTGCAGGATCACATGTATCAAGGTAGGGGCGGAAGGCTCCGAACCGGTTGTAAACGCAATCTACATCTGGTGAGACCGTGGTAAGTCGCTTGGGTGGTAACACCCACGCGCTCTGGTCGTTGACCTTGGAAACCCCCGCTACAACACCTGCGTTTGGTGTTTAGCGGTGGGAGACTTCATTTGTTGCAGTAGCTCGGGATCGGCGTTCTCGATGCCGCTCGCGAGAACCGCTTGCACGTTTGCACTTAAGGGATTAAGAAGCAAAAGCTCCTGGGGATCGAACCCCGCTAGGGTCGCGGCCTCGGCATGGGCGGTCCATGTCGTGCGGATGATGCGCTCGCAATTGACGTACAGCGTCTGGCGGTTTTGCTCTCCTTCCCGTCATAAGGGATGTGAGGGGCCTGCAAGTCCGCCATCACTTCCCTACCCACTGCCAAGAGCGCCGTTAGTGCGGTTGTCATGGCCCGCTCCATCGTAGACCCGGCGATGGTCTGGAGAAAGAGGAATATGGCTCTAAAGTTAAGTCGATAGGCTGGCCAGCGAAGTCCGCAGGCTTTCGCACGAACCCCAAACAACACGCGGGAACTGGCGCGATCAGGCAAAAAAAACCCGCTGAAACAGCGAGTTGAACTTGTTAAATGGTGGAGACGGCGGGAATCGAACCCGCGTCCGCAAATCCTCGGCCAGTCAGTTCTACATGCGTAGTCTGTCTATTTTTTCGCCTATCCCCTTCCGACAGACAGGATGGTGGATAGGTTGAGCCCGCTTAGGTTTTAATGCTGCGGTAACAGGCCCACTGCAGCACGATCCTGCGTATATGACCGTTTCATCCAAGCCCACAGGAAGAACCCGGGAAACGGTTAGCGGGGATTAAGCCGCTAAGGCGTAGTTGTCGTCGTTGGCAACTATAGTTTTTGCAGTTGGATTTACGAGGAGCTCTGCACCTCGGCATGCCCTGAAGGCGTTGTAACCCACGTCGAAACCGATCGTCCCCAGAACAACTAATCATAGGGAGTTGCCCCACGAAAGGCAAGGTTTGTTGTCTTGAGCGATATTCTGAACGTCTTTGTGACTCCCGCGGGAGGGTGCGGCCGCTTCCGTTACGGTCAGTCAGAGAATGCCTGCGTTTTAGTGCTGCTTGATGGCGCGTTCCTGTTCACGGGCGGATTCGCGCTCTTTAAGGGCGGCGCGCTTGTCATGTTGTTTTTTGCCCTTGGCGAGGGCGATTTCGAGCTTGGCGCGTCCGAATTTCCAATATATGGATAAAGGGACGAGCGTGTAGCCACGTCGTTCGACGGCCCCTATGAGACGGCTTATCTCCAGACGGTGCAGGAGGAGTTTGCGCGTGCGCGTAGGATCGGCCTTCACATGCGTGGAGGTCGTCGATAGAGGCGAGAAATGCGCGCCAAATAAAAAGATCTCGCCTTGCTGCACGATGACGTAGCTTTCTTTTAATTGGGCGCGCCCATCGCGCAGGCTTTTGGCCTCCCAGCCCTGCAAGACAAGCCCAGCTTCGAAGCGTTGTTCGATGAAGTAGTCGTGCCAGGCTTTCTTGTTTTGCGCGATGACGCGGGGTTCGGTTTCTTTAGGACGTGCCATGGTCGGGCATGGTGCGCTAGGAATTCTTGTCGTGCAAGGTCTATTCGCCGGGCCCAGGAATCGTTTAGAGTGCAAGGTTATGTCGGGTCCCCGTTCATCGCCTATCATTTTATGGTCCTCCAAGCCGCGCTTTTTTTTAGCGGCCTTCGGTGCGCTTACCGGTCTTGATACCTTTTCTGAGTTCCCTTACCTCTTGGCGCACTACGGCGGGGCGACCTTTGTGGGCGCTTACGTACTGGGTTTGCTCTGTGTGGCATGGCCCTTGTTGGCAGCCGAACTCACCTTAGGCCGGCGGTCGCGTGCCGCGGGAGGTATTGCTCATATTCAATCCGGCCTTCCGTGGCGCTTAGCTTTAGGTGGCGCCATCGTCGGCGGGTTTTTGATGTTTTGTTATGTGGCGGTCATTTCCGGCTGGATGTTGGCTTATGTGCGCGCGGTCTTGATGGGCGACTTTCGCGCCGCCACGCCCCCTTTTGTGGCGGCCCACTTCGATAGCCTAGTGGTGCATCCTTGGCCCACTTTGTTATGGGAGGCGGTCTTTCTGTTGCTGGTTTTGCCCGTTGTAGCCGGTGGTATCCGTGCGATTGAGGAATTGGCCCGCTTTTTGGTGCCGGGGATGTTTGCGCTTTTGGTCGGTTTGGCGGCTTATGCGGCGACCCGCGGGAGCTTTTTCGTGGCGGCGCCTTTATTGCTATACCCAAACAAGGTGTTAGACCCGCAAGTCGTGGGTCTTCTTGCCCTATCGCAAGTATTTTTTGGGCCAAGCCTGGGGGCCGCTTCATTGCTCGCCTACGGTTTTTGGTTACCGAGTTCGGTTTCGCCTGTGAGAAGCGCGCTCGCCTTGGTTTTGGCGCAGGGTGCGGTCGCTTGGTTGGGCGGGTTTGCGTTGGCCTCTTTGGCCTTCGCCGTAGGTTTGCGTCCGCTTGCGGGGGGCAGTTTCTTGTTTGAGACGCTGCCCTTGGTGTCGGCGCGCTTGCCTGCAGGCGAGATTGTGGCGGCTCTTTGTTACATCGCGCTCATAGCGGCGGCCTGGTTATCGGTCGTCGCGTGGCTTGAGCCTGCAGTCCAAGTATTGGGTAGGCGCGGCCTTTCCCGGGCGCGTAGCGCCTGGGGTTTAGGGGTTGCCGCCTTTGCGCTGGGCGCGGTGTTGACGCTGTCTTTGAACTCATGGGCCTTTTCGTTTACCTTCTTTGGGCACTTAAAGACGCTCGGTCTCCTGGATGTCTTGGTTATCGCGGCGGTTAACATCTTGTTGCCTGCGGGAGGCGGGGGCTTGAGTGCCCTCATAGGGTGGGGGCGGCCAGGTTTAGTCGGCCCGGGAGGGCACGTCGCCAAAGGGTATAGAGTATGGCAGTGGTCTTTACGTATCCTTGTACCGACTGCGGTCTTGGTGGTGATTTTGAGTGCGCCTAGGTTGATACTGTGACGACAATAAGCAAAAGCGCGTTGGTGCCTTATAGTGCCGAGGAGATGTATAAGCTCGTAGCCGATATCGAAAGCTACCCTCAGTTTCTGCCCTGGTGCGCAGGCTCGCGCATCGTGAGTCGCCAGGACACGGAGATCGAAGCGGAGATCGACATGGCCTTTGGCGGGATTCATAAAACCTTTACGACACGTAATACCTTGTGTCCGGGCTGCATGGATATTCAATTGGTGCGCGGGCCCTTCAGCCGTTTGGAGGGGGCCTGGCGCTTTCAGCAGGTAGGGGACTTAGGCAGCCGGATTAGCCTGGATCTCGAGTTCGATTTTGCAAACAGGCTTTTGGCGATGGCGGTAGGCCCCGTTTTTAGCACAATCGCCAATAGCCTCGTCGACAGCTTTAAAAAGCGCGCGCGCGAGGTTTATGGGGCCCGATAAGATCTGTGTCGAGGTGGTCTATGCGGGGGTTCGGCCCTGCCCGCGCGAGGTGCGTGTCGAGGCCGATGCCACGGTCCTCGACGCTATTTCCGCATCCGCTCTCCTGCAAGATCATCCAGAGCTCGATCTGGCCCGTAACCGGGTTGGCATCTATGGGCGATTCGTGACCTTAAGCGACCGCGTGCGGGCGCATGATCGTGTCGAGATCTACGTTCCTCTACCGGAAGATCCCAAGGATGCGCGCCGCTTGCGTGCGCGTGTTACGAGGAAGCTTTCCCGTAAATATGGTGCGGGGTAGGTCTCGGCACCCCCACGATCTTCGTGAGTTTCCCGCCTTCGAAGAAGAGAGTGAAGTGCTCGACAATCAGTGGTTTATAGTTGCGATTCAGCGAATAGTAGTAATCCCAGCGGTTGTGATGAAAAGGGTCCTTGATGGCCGGGGTCCCTAGGTCATAAGTCACTTGGTTTTTCGTCATCCCAAGGTGCAAGCCCGCGATCATTCGCGCGGTGATGACATTGCCCTGCTGTATGGTGGGCCGGTAAAGCAAGTGACAGCCCGAGAGCGTAAGCAAGGCGAGCATAAGAGAGAGTGTCGTTAATTTGGGCATGGGAATCGTTCTAGTTTACACTGGTTTTCTGTGAGTCGAAGGCGACAAAGTACACTATCGAACACGTCAAGGCAAAAGAGTCATCAACTGCAGGACGGACCCCATGAGTGACAGTACGGATTTGAAGAAGGCAGGCCTTAAGGCGACCCTCCCGCGACTTAAGATTCTGAGTATTCTCGAAGAGGCTCGGGTTCGGCATATGACGGCAGAAGACGTCTATAAGGCCTTGCTTGATGGCGGCGAAGAGGTGGGGCTTGCGACCGTGTATCGCGTGCTGACGCAATTTGAGAGCGCGGGGCTTGTGATTCGCCATAATTTTGAGGGTGGCCGCTCGGTTTTTGAGATGAACCAAGGGGGGCACCACGATCATGTGGTCTGTGTCGAATGCGGGGAAGTATTCGAGTTTTACGACCCCGAAATCGAGGAGCGCCAGCGCCAGGTCGCGGAGACCATCGGCTTTCAGGTGGAGAGCCACTCTTTATACATGTATGGGGTTTGCATAGGCATGAAGCGTGATGGGCATTGCTCGAAGAAAGGCTCGGCCAAGACGAGTGGGCATTCGATATAAATCAGGGCGCGGCACGCGTGAGATGGAACAATACGGCGACTTCGTCGCACTGGTTGTATTTATAGCACTTGACGCACACGTTCCAGACCTTTTCCGGCAGGGTATCGACGTTTACGGTCGCGAAGCCTAGTTTGTGAAAGAAAGTCGGAACGTAGGTAAGCGCCATGAGCCTGCGTAAGCCGAGTTGGCGGGCTTCGGCGATGAGGCGTCGAACGATCAGCCGGCCAAAGCCGCGCCGCTCGTATTCCTCTGCAACGACGAGGCTGCGGACTTCACCTAGGTCTTCGGTAAAGATTTCAAGCGCGGCTACCGCGGCGACCTTGCCTTCGATCTCGATCACGAAAAAATCACGCAGATGACGATAGATCTCGTTCATGGTGCGCGGCAAGAGGTTGCCCTTGCTCGCGTAGAGTTCGAGCATGTGATGGATCACCGGGACATCGATGATCTTGGCGGGCCGTACTTCGGGTATTCCCGGGAAGTCTTTAGCCACCGAGCATATCCCGAGCCAGGGCGCGCGTCCGCGCATTGATGGCAACCCCGCCTAGCATGCGCGCAATTTCCTCAATACGTCGGTTGGGGTTTAGTACTTCGACCGAACTCATCAGTTGGCCATCGCTCAGTCCTTTTTCGACGAGTAGATGGGTGTCGCCTTGCGCGGCCACCTGCGGAAGATGGGTGATACACAGCACTTGGCGCGTGCGGGCTAGTTCGTGTAAGCGCTGTCCTACGATTTCCGCCACGGCCCCCCCTATACCCACATCGACTTCGTCGAACACGAGTGTAGGTCCTCCGTCGATATCTGCCAAGACCACTTGCAAGGCCAGGCTTATGCGCGAGAGTTCGCCGCCCGAGGCGACGCGCGAGAGTGGCCGAAACGGGCTATCGGCGCCGGGGCTTACCAGAAACTCCACACGTTCGCATCCATGCGCACCTAGCTCCTCTTTTTCAAGGCCGACCGAAAAGCGACTCGCGCCTAGGCCTAGTCTGTGCATCTCTTCGCTCACTGCGGCGCTTAAGCGCGGCGCGGCGTGCTCGCGTTTCGCCGTGAGGGCTGCCGCGTGCCGCAGGGCGGCGGCCTCGTATTCCGCGATTTCCTGGGATAGGGCGCCGATCGCCTCCTCGTCGCTTTGCAAGGCTTCGTGTTCGGCGGCAAGACGCGCCCAGAAGTCGGGAAGATCGTCTGGGTTTATGCGGTGTTTGCGCGCGATCTCATGCCAACGGCTCACGCGTGCCTCCAGGGCCTCTAAGTCTACCGGGGCGTTGTCCATGTTCGAGGCCATGCGATTGAGCGCCAGTGCCGCTTCGGCTATCTCTACGGACGCGCTTTTCAGGAGATCTTCGATTTCCACAAGCCTCGGTTCATGACGCATAAGCGCGCGTACTTGGCCTAAAGCGCCTTCGATCAAGCCGCTCAGCGGCCGGTCGCCTTCTGCCAAACCATTAATAAGGTCGGTGATCCCGCTGCTTAATTCTTGCGCGTGGGCTAAGCGCTTTTCCGTGGCATTGAGATCCGCCCATTCCCCCTCTTTGGGTTGCAGCTTTTCGAGCTCTTCGATCTGATAGCGCAAAAGCGAGGCACGCGCGGAGCGCCGCTCGGCGGCCTCCTTGAGCGCCTTTTGGCGTGCGAGGGCCGCGTGCAGGGCATCGATCGTCGCCGTGAGTGCCTCGTGTTCCGCGGTGGCCTGGGCGTAGGCATCGAGGAGTGTGCGTTGGGTGTCCGGGCGCATGAGGCGCTGATGTTCATGCTGGCCGTGGAGATCTACGAGGAGCTCCCCTAATTCGTGAAGTCGCTGCAGGGGGACGGGCGTGGCATTGATGAAGGCGCGGGAGCGGTCTTGGCCTATCAGGCGTCGAATGATGCATTCGCCGTGAGGTGCGGCGAGATCGTGGTGTAAAAGCCAGGCGTGGGCGGCTGCGGTCGGGGGGATTTCGAAGGTCGCGACGATTTCCGCGTTTTCGGCGCCAGCGCGGATGAGCCCTCCCTCGGCGCGCTCACCTAAGGCAAGACCGAGCGCGTCGACGAGCAAGGACTTCCCGGCCCCGGTCTCTCCCGTGACCACCGCCATCCCCGGCCCTAAGGGCATACGGAGCTCGTCGATCACCGCGAAGGAGCGGATGAGGAGCTCAGTCAGCATCAGACCCTCCGGCCCCAATGGAGTTTCTGACGTAAGACCTCATAGTAGTTACGGCCTTCGGGGTGAATGAGCGTGACCGGCAGGTCGGCGCGTCGAACCTGGACGCGGTCGCCATTTTGGAGACCAAAATTCGACTGACCGTCGAAGGTGACGTGGGCACTCTGATCGCTTGCCAGGATAATCTCCACGCGCGCGTCGTTATGGACGACGATGGGCCGGTTGCTGAGCGATTGCGGGCAAATCGGGACGAGCACGATCGCCGCTAATGTCGGGTCGAGGATCGGACCGCCCGCGGACATGGCGTAGGCGGTAGATCCCGTGGGGGTCGCGACGATGACCCCGTCCGCCCGCAGCCCGCTTACGAATTGCCCGTCGATGTAGGTCTCGAATTCTATGAGACGCGCCAACTCGCCTTTGTTGACCACGACATCGTTGAAACCGAGTCGCGTGAGGACCGTTTTGCCATGGCGCACGATGTCTGCGGTCAGCAAAAAGCGTTCTTCCGTTTGGTAGTGGCCGTCGAGAATGTGGTCGACCATGCCGATATTGTCAGTCGACACGTCAGCGAGAAAGCCTAGTCGTCCGGCGTTGATGCCGATTAAGGGGATGCGGTGGGCGGCGAGCGCGCGCGCCACGCCCAAGAGGGTGCCATCGCCGCCTAGCACGATCGCAAGATCGATCTCGGGCCCTATGCGCTCAAGCGGACAGGACGCGACATTCTTTAAGTTTAGGGCGAGGGCGGTCTCTTCTTCTACGGTGATACAAAGGGCACGGGCCTCCAGGAGCGCGTAGACGCGTTGGAGGAGCTCTCGGCCGCCATGGTCGCCATATTTTCCAAATAAACCGACGCGTCTAAAGGGCGCCTTCATGCATCTATACCTCGCTTGATAAACACTAGCATGCGCCAGAGGCCGGGGCCAGGGCGGTACTTGAGGCCGCCTCTGTTGACAGCATACGCGCCTATTGGTAGCGTGCCCCTGGCACTCTCAAAGTCGGAGTGCCAAGAGGGGGGTGAGCTTTATGGTCTCTATAACGCCACGTGCGGAGCGGCTCCTCAAGGCGCTCATCGAGCAATATATCGTCGAGGGGCAGCCCGTCGGCTCGCGTACGCTCGTGAAACAGGCGGGTCTTGAGTTCAGTCCGGCCACGGTCCGCAATATTATGTCGGATTTGGAGGAGCTTGGCCTCATCCGTTCCCCTCATACTTCCGCCGGGCGTGTTCCGACCGAGCGGGGTTACCGCTTCTTTGTGAATACCTTGCTCGCCATCCAGCCCTTAAAGAGCGCGGATCTTTCGCATATCGAAGACCATCTGTTGGCCGATCGGGATCCGCAGCAGCTCCTGGAGTCCGTCTCCGGGCTTTTATCTCATATCACAAAGCTCGCCGGCATCGTGCGGGTACCACGACGAACTCATGCGGGCTTTCTCCAACTGGATTTCCTGGCCCTTTCCCCGCGTCGCGTGCTGGTCATTCTGGTGACCCAGGACGGGCACGTCTTAAATCGGGTTATTCACCCGAAGAAGCCCTACTCGGCCTCGGAATTACAGCAGGCCGCCAATGTCTTTAATAGTGCCTATGCCGGCTTTTCTCTGGAGGATGTGCGGCGCAGCCTCGTGACCGCACTCAAGAGAGATAGTGAGGACATGCAGCATATATTGCGCTCGGCAGTCGAGATGGCCCATCAGGTGTTTGGCGATGAGGAGTTTGCCCATGATCCGCTTTTCGTAAGCGGCGAATCAAACCTCCTGGCCTTCCCGGAATTGAGTAATACCGAGAAACTGCGGCGCCTTTTCGATGCCTTTACCGCCAAGCAAGACCTCCTGCATTTGCTGGATCAAAGTATGGCCTCGCAGGGGGTACAAATTTTTATTGGGGCCGAGTCGGGCTACGAATCGTTGGAGTCGTGCAGCGTCGTGACGGCGCCCTATGAGGTGGATGGCCAAATTGTTGGCACTCTCGGCGTTGTCGGGCCTACACGCATGTCTTATGATCGCGTGATTTCCACAGTCGATGTGACGGCGCGGTTTTTGAGTGGCGCCTTAAGCCATGGTTCCGCGGGCTAGCTTGATATACCCGCGTCGCGGCCCCACATGGACACGAGCAATTTGAATGGGGATGGGTAGATGGCGGGAGATGACATAATGACGGATGGCAAGGGCAAGCGGCGTACAAGCGAGGAGTTGGAGTCCGATCAGGACCATAACCTCGCGGGTGAAGAGGGCGCGGATACGGGGCAGTTAACGGTTGAAGCCGAGCTCGAGCGCGTCAAGGCCGAGCTTGCGGAAAGTCGGGAGCGCACATTGCGGGTGGCGGCCGATGCCGAAAACGCCCGTCGTCGGGCCGAACAGGACGTGGTCGCGGCCCGTAAATTCGCTTTGGAGCGTTTCGCGTTGGAGTTATTGCCGGTGCGCGATAGCCTGGAGCGCGCATCTGGGATCGATAGGGCGGGAGCGGCCCACGCGACCGAGGCCTTGTTCGCGGGCGTCGATCTCACCTTGCAACTCATGGATAGCGCGTTCGAAAAGTTCGCTATTACCGTCGTCGATCCCGCCGGCGCGCGCTTTAACCCCGATCAGCATCAGGCCATGACCATGATCGAGAGCGCCGCGGTGCCGGCAAACCACGTCGTCGAAGTGGTACAGAAGGGCTTTTTATTGAATGAACGCTTGCTGCGTCCGGCCCTAGTCGTTGTCGCCAAGCCCCCCTCGGAGGCTTGAAAAAAGCGCCGCGGGCCCCATTTGGTGTATCAGCGACCCTAAATAACCAGCTTCCCGGAATCGGGAGTGAAGAGGACAAGAGCGATGGCAAAGATTATCGGGATTGATTTGGGAACGACGAATTCATGCGTATCGGTCATCGAGGGCGGCAAGCCGCGCGTGATCGAAAACAGCGAAGGGGATCGTACGACCCCGTCTATCGTGGCCTACACCAATGATGGCGAGGTCTTGGTTGGCCAGTCCGCTAAGCGTCAAGCGGTCACGAACCCGCAAAATACCTTATACGCGGTCAAGCGGCTCATCGGTCGCAAGTTCGAAGAGGAGATCGTGCAGCGCGATATCCACATGGTCGCTTATAAGATTGTGAAGGCGAAAAATGGGGATGCCTGGGTGGAGGCGACCGGAAAGCAGATGGCCCCGCCCGAGGTGTCGGCCCGTGTCCTTCAAAAAATGAAGAAGACCGCCGAGGATTATTTGGGCGAGGAAGTCACGGAGGCCGTCATCACGGTCCCGGCTTATTTTAACGACGCGCAGCGGCAGGCGACCAAGGACGCGGGGCGTATCGCGGGCTTGAACGTCAAGCGCATCATCAACGAACCGACCGCCGCGGCATTGGCCTTCGGTCTCGACAAGAAAGAAGGGGATCGGAAGATCGCGGTGTACGATCTCGGTGGCGGCACCTTCGATATCTCCATCATCGAAATCGCCGAGGTGGATGGTGAGCACCAGTTCGAGGTCTTATCGACCAATGGTGACACCTTCCTTGGCGGCGAAGATTTCGATCTGCGGCTCATCGAGTATTTAGCCGAAGAGTTTAAGAAAGATAGCGGCATCGACGTGCACAAGGACCCGCTTGCCCTTCAGCGCCTGAAGGACGCCGCCGAAAAGGCCAAGATCGAGCTGTCTTCGCGTGCGCAGACCGATGTCAATCTTCCCTACATTACCGCGGATGCGGCAGGCCCTAAGCATCTCAACGTCAAGATCACCCGTGCCAAGCTAGAGAGCCTGGTGGAAGATCTCATTCGTCGCACCATAGAGCCGTGCAAGATCGCGCTCAAGGACGCGGGCCTCAAGATTACCGAGGTAGACGACGTGATTCTGGTCGGTGGCCAGACGCGTATGCCCAAAGTTCAGGAGGCCGTGCGCGACTTTTTTGGAAAGGACCCGCGTAAAGACGTCAATCCCGATGAGGCGGTGGCGATCGGTGCCGCGGTTCAGGGAGGCGTGCTCGCAGGTGACGTCAAGGACGTCTTGTTGCTCGATGTCACACCACTCTCTCTTGGTATCGAGACCATGGGCGGCGTGATGACGAAGCTCATCCAAAAGAATACGACCATCCCGACCAAGGCCGCCCAGGTATTCTCGACGGCCGACGATAGTCAGACGGCGGTGACCGTGCATGTGTTGCAGGGTGAGCGGGAGATGGCGGCCGGCAATAAGTCCTTGGGTCGCTTCGATCTCACCGATATTCCGACCGCCCCGCGTGGCGTCCCGCAGATCGAGGTCACTTTCGATATCGACGCCAACGGTATTCTCCATGTGTCCGCGCGCGATAAGGCGACCGGCAAGGAGAATCGCATCGTGATCAAGTCGAGTTCGGGATTAAGCGAGGGCGAGATTGCGCGTATGGTGCAAGACGCCGAGGCGCACGCGGAAGAGGATCACCGCGCGCGCGAGCTCGTGGATGTGCGTAACCAAGCGGAGGCCTTGATCCATAACGCCAATAAGTCTCTGAAGGATCTTGGCGACAAGGTGAGCCCAACCGATCGCGCGGCAGTCGAGGCGGCGGTGCGCGATTTGGAGGGCGTGGTGAAAGCGGACGACAAAGCGGTCATCACCGCCAAGACCGAGGCCCTGACTCAGGTGAGCCATAAGCTTACCGAGCAGCTGTACGCCCAGACGCAGGGCGCGGCGCAGGGTGGCGAATCTCAGCCCGCAGGTGGCTCTGCAGGCGGCGACAATGTCGTCGATGCCGAGTTTGAGGAAGTCAACGAAAATCGACGCGACAAATAAGGGCCTATAAAAAGAATCAAGGTGTGGGCTTGGGTTGACGCCTGCGCCTTTTTTCTTTTAAGGTCCGGGTTTTGTAGTGCAGGCCTATGACGACGAAACGTGATTACTACGAGGTCCTTTCGATCTCCCGGAGCTCTGAGGAAGGGGAGATCAAGAAGGCCTACCGCCGTTTGGCGATGAAGTGCCATCCCGATCGCAACCCCGATGACAAGAGCGCGGAAGCCGCTTTCAAGGAATGCCAGGAGGCCTATGAGGTCTTGAGCGATCCGCAAAAGCGGGCCGCTTATGACCAGTTCGGCCATGCCGGGCTCGAGGGCGGCGCGGGCGCCGGCCCCTTTGGTGCGGGCGCGAGCGGCTTTGCCGATATCTTTGGGGATGTGTTTGGGGACATTTTTGGCGGCGGGGGCGGTGGCGGTCGCCGCGGCTCCCAGGTCTATCGCGGCGCCGATGTCCGGTTCGCGCTCGATCTGTCTTTGGAGGATGCGGTCGGCGGGACCGAGGCGCGGATACGCGTTCCGACGCTTGCCGTGTGCGACCTTTGTAACGGCTCGGGGGCGCGCGCAGGCAGCGTGCCGGTGACTTGTTCTACCTGCGGGGGCCATGGTCAGGTCCGTATGCAGCAGGGCTTTTTCTCGATTCAGCAGACCTGCCCCAATTGTCGCGGGAGTGGTCGACTCGTGACTCAGCCTTGCGTCGAGTGTCGCGGCTCGGGTCGCGCGCGTAAGTCGAAGACGCTCTCTGTGACGATACCGGCAGGGGTCGATGAGGGCGATCAGATTCGAGTCAGCGGCCAAGGGGATGCTGGCGAGAGCGGCGGCCCTTCGGGAGATTTATACGTACAGATCAAGTTAAAGCCGCACCCGCTTTTTCATCGCGATCAAGACGACCTGCGCTGTAAGGTGCCGGTACGCTTTAGTACCGTGGCCTTGGGCGGGGACATCGAGATACCGAGTCTCGATGGCCGCATGAACTTGAAGATCCCGGCCGAGACCCAGACGGGCAAGGTCTTTCGCGTGCGCGGCAAGGGCGTGAAAAACGTGCGGACCGGGCATGTCGGGGATTTGTTATGCGAGATCGTAGTCGAGACCCCCGTGAAATTGTCTCGCCCTCAACGCGAGCTTTTGGAGGCCTTTGACCAGTCGCTGAGCGAGGGAGGGCAGCGGCATAGCCCTGACGTGCATTCTTGGCTTGATAAATTGCGTGGTTTTTTCGAGCCTTAAGGTGTGATAAGGAATAAAATGGCGGGCGGCCCGTCTTTGACAGAGAGTCTCAAAGGAGGGCCTGTTATGAGTGATGCCAAGACATTTGATCCGATTCGTCGGCGCGTGATCGTCGCCGCCGGAGGCGTGGTTGCCGCGGTCGGATCGGGGTCGGCATTTGCCGACTCCGCCGATAGCCTTAATTTGAGCTTTCCCGGCCAAAAGCACGCACATCATATCGTTTATCAATTGAATCAGTCGGATCATGGGTATCAAGAGCACATCTTGTCTTCCATACAGGCCATGTTGCGCCATTATGGGAGCACCATACACATCGTCGTGACGTGTTTTGGTTCCGGGATCAGCGTGGTCTTGAAGAAGCCGGTGCGTCCGGTGGAAAAGAGTATACGGGTCGGGGTGGCGAGCCTGCATGATTACGGGGTGGATTTTCATGGCTGCGGGAATACCTTGCGGACCTTGAAGCTGACCCGGACCGCGTTGCTCCCGCTCGCGACCTACGTGCCCATGGGCGCCGCGGATTTGATGGAGTTGCAGCATAAGGGTTATGCCTATATCGCCTGGTAATCGTCTGGGGCGGCTGCCGCTCGCCGCCCTTGAGAGGCGGTTGTGGGTCCCGGTGGGCTGATCGGACCCATAGGGCGCCCGCGGCGCACCATGTCTTGTCGAGTAGATGCCACACCCCTCCCATAATGTCTTCTTTGGGTAGGCGATGCGCGGCTTACCGTCGACAGGGCGTGGTGGTGTCATCATAATAAGATGGTGTTTTTCTGCGACCGGAGTTTTGAAGTGAGGATTTCATGAGGGTGGCTGTGGCGGGCGCCACGGGCCGTATGGGGCGCGCGGTTCTCGCCGCCGTCTACGCAAGCGATCACGCCGAGATCAGCGGGGCGCTGGTGCGACCGGGCGATCCTGCCGCGGGTCGGGATATCGGTTTTTTGGTCGGCGCCGAACCCTGGGGCGTCACGGTCTCGACTGTGGCGGAGGATGTGATCGCAGGGTGCGATATCCTGATCGACTTCACGCGCCCGGAGGCCACCGCTCAGTACGTCGAGATATGCGCCAAGCTCGGTCGTCCGGCCGTCATCGGGACGACGGGGCTCCCGGGGGCGCTTTTTGAGCGCATTCGGCTCTTGGGCGAGAAGACTGCCTTCGTCGTGGCCGCCAATATGAGCGTCGGGGTCAACTTGGCCTTACACCTTTTGGCGATTGCATCGCGTGTTTTGGGCGATGCCGACGTCGAGATCTTAGAGGCCCACCATCGCCATAAGGTCGATGCGCCTTCGGGTACGGCCTTGAGGATGGGTGAAGTGGTGGCGGCCGCGCGCGGTCGTGCGCTTGCGGACGTAGCCGTGTATGATCGCCATGCGCAGACGCACCCGCGATTACCGGGTACGATCGGGTTTGCCTCCCTGCGGGCGGGTGAGATCATAGGCGAGCACCGGGTTTTTTTCGTTTTACCGACAGAACGTCTCGAAATCGCCCATGTGGCGGAGAACCGTCAGGTCTTCGCGGAAGGGGCGTTGCGGGCCGCGACCTTCTTGAGCACCCAGGGCGCCGGGCTTTTCGACATGCAAGACGTATTAGGTCTTCGTTGATTTTGCGCGCCTATCTCGCTACAATTCGCCCATAAAACCGTAAGCGAATTCTTTCTTTTTCCGGGCGGGAGCAGCGAAGAGCGGCTCCCGCTTTTGTATGTAAACCGTAGGACGGGAGGTACCGTGGCGCATCCAGCATTGCTCGCTCTCGCCGATGGCACGGTGTTTGTCGGGGAGTCCATGGGCGCTTTGGGCGCGGCACAGGGCGAACTTGTGTTCAATACGGCGTTGACGGGCTATCAAGAGATCCTCTCCGACCCCTCGTATGCCGGGCAGATCGTTACGCTCACCTACCCCCATATCGGGAATACGGGCGTCAATCCCGAAGATATGGAATCCACGCGCATCCATGCAAGCGGTCTTGTCGTGCGCGATGTCCCCAGTCGGTACAGCAATTATCGCGGCACGGAATCCCTGTCGCACTTTCTTGCGCGTCACGGGGTTGTGGCGATCGCGGGCATAGATACGCGGGCCTTGACTCGCCGCTTGCGCGAGAAGGGCGCGCAGAGCGCCGCGATCGTGGCCGGTGAAGAGGCCTGTGATCGCGCAGCCGCCGTGGCGCGCGCTCGTGCGTTCGCGGGTTTAGAGGGTCTTGATTTGGCGCAGGTGGTCTCGACGCCGGATGTTTATGAATGGAATCAAGGGCTTTGGGAGACGGAGGCGCCGGCCTCGCAGTTTGAGGTCGTGGCCTATGACTATGGCATAAAAACCAACATCCTGCGCAGTTTGGCGCATGTCGGTTGCCATATCACGGTGGTACCGGCCAAGACTTCGGCTGCAGACGTGCTTCGACGTAAGCCCGATGGTGTATTTTTGTCTAATGGGCCGGGCGATCCTAAGGCCTGCGACTACGCGATAGAGGCGGTGCGGGAACTCGTTCATTCGGGGACGCCGCTTTTTGGGGTCTGCCTGGGTCATCAGTTGCTGGGCTTAGCGCTCGGGGCGCGAACGGTCAAGATGAAGTTTGGCCATCATGGCGCCAATCACCCGGTGTTCGATACCGAGTCAGGCCGGGTGTTTATTACCAGCCAAAACCATGGTTTCGCCGTAGAGGAGGCGAGCTTGCCCCCCGTGTTGCGCGTGACCCACCGTTCGCTTTTTGATGGATCGGTGCAAGGTTTGGCGCATAGCGAGCAGCCGGTCTTTTCCTTTCAAGGCCATCCTGAGGCAAGTCCCGGGCCACACGATGTGTCGCCTTTGTTTTTGCGATTTGCAGCGCTCATGAAGGCTGCCCGTGCCGCGGGTTAAGGGTTGTCATGCCAAAGTATAAGGATATTCAGAGCGTACTGATTTTAGGGGCCGGCCCCATCATCATAGGCCAGGGCTGCGAGTTCGATTATTCGGGAGCGCAGGCCTGTAAGGCCCTCAAAGAGGAGGGTTTACGGGTCATTCTCGTGAACTCGAATCCGGCCACGATCATGACCGACCCGGATCTTGCGGACGCGACTTATATAGAGCCCATCAATTGGCGGGTGGTCGAGCGGATCATCGAAAAGGAGCGCCCGGACGCCCTGCTGCCGACCATGGGCGGCCAGACGGCGTTGAATTGTGCGCTCGATTTGGATCGCGAGGGGGTTTTGGAGCGTTTTGGCGTGCGTATGATTGGGGCCTCCAAGGCCGCCATCGACAAAGCCGAGGACCGCGAACTCTTTAAGAAGGCTATGGAGTCGATCGGCCTCAATGTCGCGAAAGGGGCGATTGCCCATAGTCTCGAAGAGGCCTTGCAGGTCCATGCCCTGGTCGGCTTCCCGGCCATTATCCGTCCCTCTTTTACGCTGGGTGGGAGCGGTGGGGGAATTGCCTACAATCGGGAAGAATTCATGCAACTGTGCGAGCGAGGGCTCGATGCCTCGCCCACCCACGAGCTCTTGATCGAGGAATCGATCATCGGTTGGAAGGAATTCGAGATGGAGGTCGTGCGCGACCGCCTCGATAACTGCATCATTGTCTGTGCTATCGAGAATTTCGATCCAATGGGCGTTCATACGGGCGATTCGATCACGGTCGCGCCGGCCCAGACGTTGACCGACAAAGAGTATCAGCGTATGCGTGAGGCAAGCATCGCCGTGCTGCGTGAGATCGGGGTCGAGACCGGCGGGTCGAATGTGCAGTTTGCGATCAATCCCAAGGATGGGCAGATGATTGTGATCGAGATGAATCCACGCGTCTCGC
>Ga0307375_10003032_pt1 | contig 16796 bp, 15 predicted proteins | sample TR1MG_FD_202531 | JGI IMG/M metagenome (GOLD analysis project Ga0307375, IMG submission 202531) | Soil microbial communities from Risofladan, Vaasa, Finland - TR-1 | ecosystem: Environmental > Terrestrial > Soil > Coastal area > Acid sulfate soil | place: Finland: Risofladan, Vaasa | collected... | reverse complement strand
AACCTTTAATGAACTTATTATTTATCCAACGTTTAACAATCTTAGGGCGAACGATATCGACAGGATATTTATCGAACCACCCACATGGCGCAAAGGGCAGAACGCGCCCGGTGGTGGCATCGCCAGCGTCTGGAGTGCAGCCTTGAAGGGGCTTCGGGCAGCCTCACGCATCGTGATCATGGGTTACTCTCTGCCGCTAACTGATGTCCATTTCCGCTACCTTCTGGCAGCCGGGCTACGGGAGAATATCTCTCTCCAAGAGATCATATTTGTGAATCACGATCTTACGGAAGGAACACCAAAATATGACGCAATGGTCTCGCGGATCTTCCAAGTCCTCCGGCGGGAACTACACGACCGACAGATCATCCAGTTTGTTGGTCAGGATATTTACCATGCTCTAATTCCTGCAAGCTATGGGCCTGTGGCATCTACAGCGGCAAGCGCTGTCTTTGCAAAATTGAACCCCAACGCCGGGAATCGCCTAGGACCATTTAGCGGCTCTCATATCGAATAGGTAGTAACAACCTCAGAGACCTTATACAATTTCCAAAAAACGCAATCGAAAGCCTAAGAAGGTGACAACTTAGTTTACCCGTCGTCGGCGCCTGGATAGCTAAAAACCATAAGGACCTTGCATGCCCCTTTCCTGGAATGAAATTCGATCGCGTGCCATGGCCTTCTCTAAGGAATGGGCCGACGAGACAAGCGAAAACGCCGAAAGCAAAACGTTTTGGGATAACTTCTTTAATGTTTTCGGCATTACACGCCGACGACTAGCCAGCTTCGAGGCGCCCGTTAAGCAGCGCCGGGACGGTGGCCAACTGAGCACCGGTCGTATTGATCTCTTCTGGCGGGGCGTCCTACTGGTAGAACACAAGTCCCGTGGGCGTGACCTAGATCGGGCCTACACCCAGGCCATCGACTATTTTCCCGGCATACCGGAACGCGATCTCCCCCGCTATATACTAGTGAGCGACTTTGCGCGCCTGAGGCTCTACGATCTAGAGACGGGCGAGCGATGGGAATTCCCTCTAGCCGATCTGCATAAGCAGGTGCGCCTCTTTGGGTTCATTGTCGGTTACCAGGTCCAGGCCCCGCGTCTCCAGGACCCCGTCAACTTTAAGGCCGCTGAGCGCATGGGCCAACTCCATGACCGACTCAAGGCGTCGGGTTATATCGACCACCCATTAGAAGTTCTACTGGTTCGGGTTCTGTTCTGCCTCTTTGCCGATAATACGGGTCTTTTTCAGCCTGCCCAGGCCTTCCGTGAATGGCTGGAACAGGAAACTCAGAACGATGGGCGCGATCTCGGACCGAAACTGACCGAACTCTTCCAGGTCCTTAACACCCCGCCGGAATCCCGGCAAAAAAACCTGGACGAGCGCTTGGCCGCCTTTCCCTATGTGAACGGTCGTCTTTTTGCTGAAATGCTCCCCATCCCCACTTTCGATGCCGTCATGCGCACTGAGTTGTTGGATGCCTGCGCCCTGGACTGGAGTCGAATCAGCCCGGCTATATTCGGTGGGCTGTTCCAGAGCATCATGGACCCCATTGCCCGCCGCAACCTTGGGGCTCATTACACCTCAGAAACTAACATCCTCAAGCTCATTGGGCCCTTGTTTCTGGAGAACCTGCACCGGGAGTTTACTGCTGCCAGAGGTAACGCCAAGAAGCTTGAGGGGCTGCAACGCAAACTGCGTGCGTTGGTCCTTTTCGATCCCGCCTGCGGCTGCGGCAACTTTCTTGTGGTCGCCTACCGTGAGCTACGTCTCTTGGAGTTGGCAATCCTGCGGGTATTGGCGAACACCGGTAAGCAAACGCACATGGATGTTACTAACCTCATCTATGTAAATGTTGATCAATGCTACGGCATCGAGATGGAGGAGTTTCCGGCCCAGATTGCCCGGGTTGCACTTTGGCTTACCGATCACCAAATGAATCAGCAGGTCAGCGAAGAATTCGGTCAGTATTTCGCGCGCCTCCCTCTAACAACTAGCGCCAGTATCACCCATGGCAATGCGCTTACCCTGGATTGGGAGACCGTTGTCTCACACGAGCGGGTGAGTTACATCCTGGGTAATCCGCCGTTTGTAGGTAAGAAAGAGCAAAACAGAAACCAAAAAGCCGAATTGCTGGCCATCATGCACGGCGTCAGAGGCGCCAGCGTCTTGGACTACGTCACCGCTTGGTATCGTAAAGCAGCAGAGTTCATGCAGGGCACCAATATTCGTGCTGCCTTCGTGTCCACCAATTCCATTGCCCAAGGGGAACAGCCCGGCATCCTCTGGCCACAGCTTTGGACTAAAGGTATGAAGATCCACTTTGCCCACCATACCTTCAAATGGAGTAACGAGGGACGCGGCAAAGCGGCAGTGCATTGCGTTATTATCGGCTTTGGCCCGACTGAGCCAGAACGGCGGGTGATTTACGACTACGCACGGGTAGACGGCGATCCTCACCTAGTAGAGGCGCATAACATTAACCACTACTTGGTGGATGCTGTGGATGTAGTAATAACCAAGCGCAGCTGCCCTTTAACCCTTTCCACCCCGAGCATTAACTATGGCAGTATGCCAATTGATGACGGGCACCTTATTTTGAGTATGGAAGAACGAAATGTGGCCATAGCCTCAGAACCGCAGATCACGCCCTTTATCAGGCCATACGCCGGTGGAGAGGAATTCCTTAATAACACGCAACGATGGTGTCTTTGGTTATCTGATACGCCGTTGGCCCTACAGCGCCATTCGCCACTTTTACGGGAAAGGATCGGCCGTGTACGGGCCTTCCGGGAAGCCAGTGGCCGTGCAGAAACGATCGCGCTGGCGGCAACCCCAGCCTTGTTTGGCGAAATTCGTCAGCCAGCCAGCAGGTATTTGCTGATTGCTAAGGTGTCCTCGGAGAGTCGCCCCATTATGCCCATCGGTTTCATGGCGCCCACGGTGATAGCGAGTGGAAGTTGCCTCATTGTGCCCGGAGCGACGAATTACCATTTTGGGACCTTACAGTCGACGATGCACATGGCCTGGATGCGGGCCGTCGCCGGCCGAATGAAAAGTGACTATCAGTACTCCGCCAGCATTGTGTATAACAACTTCCCCTGGCCAGACAAGCCCACTGACCGGCAACGCGCCGCCATAGAAACCGCTGCCCAGTCAATCCTTGATGCACGTACGCAATTTCCTGAAGACTCACTGGCGGATCTTTATGATCCGCTGGCAATGCCGCGTGTCTTGATGCAGGCGCACCAGACATTGGATCGTGCCGTGGACGCCGCCTATGGTCGCCGGGCATTTACCAGCGATGCCGAGCGTGTGGCCTTTTTGTTTGATCGCTATCAGCAACTCACGAGCCTTTTACCCCCAGACAGGACAGCCAAAAAGCGCCGGGTACGTAGGGACCCTTAGACATATGTATGGGTGGGGTATGCCAAAATATAAAACGGCGTATCCGTTTTGTGCTCGACACCCACGAATAAATCGGCAGATTACTACAAGGGTAATAAATCGCCAACCGGGCCGCGCGGGCGCGGGGCGTTCGGTCGGTATTTTTGCCGATATCGGACCACCGGCCGACGCCCCGTTTGAGGATGAGCTGCCCTTTTGAGGGGCGCACGCTCCGACGGCCCGACCGCCGGATGGGATTTATTGTCCGTTCCTAAAAGCCGCCGAGAATCCCGGCGGGATTCCGGACCCCATGGGGTCCACTTCAGACGTCCTGTTACACATCACGAGGGGTAGGCAAGAGGAGGCAAGGAACAGTGGCACGATCGTGGCTGAGATAAATGGGCGCTCGTTAGCCATTTTACTGTGATGTAACCCAGTTGCCACCCTCAATTAGCACGACACAGCTAGATGGGTCAGCCCATACCACATTTGGCAGCCCCCAATAGAACAAATGAGTCGAGCTTCCATTTGTTTCCACCTTACTGGTCCGAGTGCCTGAACCGCTATACAGGACAATCTGATCCCCAGGCTTCACTAGTGTACTGGGGAACCAGAACGCGCTGAGATTACCGTTAGCTACTCCGGCGGGGGTTAAATAACGTGTAAGCAACGCGACATAGTGCGCCAGGTTAACTTCCTGGAGTGTAGAAAGCTGGACCCGTTCCTGGTTTGGAAGCCCACGATCTGTAATATGGACAATCTGAAGTTTCATCGTTTAATAACCCTTACGATAGAAGCGCCAAGCGCGAGTAGAAGGCCGATGCCAAGGGTGATGTAACCAAGAGGTTGCTCCGTCCAGAATAGTGGAGTTAGACCGATAATCGCGCAGCCGAGCCCAAGCCCAACGCCGAAAGCAACTTCGATCGCTGTTTGTGTACGCAGCTTCTCTTCGAGGACTGCGGCTCGCTTATCAGCCTCATGGAAGCGCGTCCTGTACCCCGTAAGCACTTCACATTCCGCATCGGCCGCATCAACCGCATGAAGCAGCATCTTCTGAACACCTGAGCTGGCGAGGTCGCTGTCGGTCAGTTCGCGGCGGAGGTCGCGAAGAGCTTGGCGCTTTCCTGTAGAAGGGGTTGCCTCGTCGCTGGTTGTGACAGGCACGCCTTCACCCGCAGTCAGCCCCTGCGCGTGGTTTTTATTTGACTTAGGCGTTGGACCTGGACTCATATTTAGCTTTTAGTAATGACCACGATGTGTCGCCTTCTGTCCATTATCTCTGCGTACATTCGATCAGCGAAGACTCAAAGATAGAACCTCAAGTCTCCCTTATTACAGACAACAATGTACTGATTTCCGGTTCTGAACAAATGAAATCCGCGCCTCCCAACTTCTTTCTTTAGATCTTTCAGCGACGAGCACTTATTAACGTCCCGCACCCGCCGACGCACAATTCCACCTTTACGAACCTCATCTGCCGAAAAAAGCCCCATCAACCATTTATTCATGAGCGCCCCTTATTGTGTTTATCGCAATGAAACCTAACATCGTAACCTATCAAGGCTAAAGACCAAATTAATGAATGTAACCTAAAACGCTAGTTCCGTCACGGCATCCACTCAACAGCAGCAATTCTCAATGTGAAGTGACAGAGCCCGGGAAGTATAGTGATAAAGCCCGGAACACTGGTGACGGCGTAAGAATTAGCGTGTCTGAGGGCGCCTATGCTGGGCGTTGGGCGCTTCCGAACACACGCAAAGCTACCGGATACTCATGGCCGTTGCCACATTGAGAATTGCTGACTCAACAGCGGCTGTTGCAACTGTGCGACCGCAGCGCGACTATAGCCCGCATGACCGAACCACGCCAAGAGTACATCCCCGCCGACACCGGCTCGCACCTGAACGGCCAGTTGGCGCACACTTGTTCGATTTCGGCGTCCACGCCAAGTGGTAAACTGACTATACGGGTAAGGGAATATTCCGGTGTTTGTTGTGGTCTGTTATCGGGGGATGTATGAGGGTTTGGGGAGAGGGGTTTGAGGGTACCTGCCCTAGGTCCTGTCCTAGGGTCTATGGCTCAGCATCGCCCCTGCCCGCTCGCCGATGCTGAGCCTAGCATACCCTGCAAGACCCCTTCAAGGGTCACTCTGAGCGAGAGCGAGGGGCTGTCGGCATGGGGTTATGGGGCGTACGGCCTCTCTTGCGGTCCGCTTTCCTGGGATGGATAATATTGTATCCATGAGTAAGGGAGAGGAAACATGCCGGTCTATCATGTAACGGATGGCGCTAAGCGCACCACTTTAAGCCTCGATCAGGTCATGGCGGATTACCTGGCCTTGGCGCTCGGCGCCGTTCCCCGATCGCCCGAGTCGGTGGCGCAGATAAGCTTGTTCTTGTCGGATAAAATCGTATCCCGCTTGGGAGAATTTAAGACGCGGCGAGGTGGATCGCGCCCCGGCTATTCGGCGGCCGCGCTCGTGGCGGCTTTGGACGTGATTGCGCGGCCGGGCTTGAAGGATCGTTATGCCGATTGGCAGATAGAAACATTTGGATAATATATTATCCCGCGTGCGCCCAGAAAATAAAAAAGCGGGACCGAAGTCCCGCTAAGAGATGCCTCGGTGAGCGTGAGGCATCCGGGGGTTTGTGTTTGTTAGAAAGCGTACTGGCCCGAGAGCCCGAACACCGAGACCCCGCCCGATACCGAGGTAAAGTCCTTGGCGACACGCGGGTAGAGGTCATACTCCACGCGTAATGTAGTTGCGCCGATGCGCCAAGAGGAGCCAAAGCCATAGACCGCACTCATACCGCTGTCGCTGCTGGTGCTGCTTACGGTAAAACCTGCCACCGAACTCGTCGTGGATTGCGTCTCCCAATAATGCGCCAATCCCGCGCGCGCAAAGACTCCCCACGTGTGGGTAATCGGTAATGTGCCTAAAGCACTCACACTGAACGCTTGCGCCTTGTCGGTACCGTTCATAGTAAGGCTCCCCAGCGTCGTGTCGGCAGTATAGGTCGCTCCCAGGCTCCCAAAGTTGATATAGCCGAGCTCGCCCGCGAAATAGCGGTTTACGCGGTAGCCGCCAAACAGAGAAAAGGCGCTGGCCGCGCTCGCCGATAATGTGGCGGTCCCGGTCACACTATTGCCGCTAGGCGCCAACGCTGTGTTTAGGTCATTGGTTATTGTATCGACTTGATTTTGACTCACGCTTGATATGGCGCTACCGAACATGATGCCCGCGTACCATGGGTTGTTGGAAGCGGCGTGGGCTAGAGGGATGCTACTACAGCACAGCAGCAAGGCCGCCGTGGTGGTGAGGGATTTCTTGTTCATGGGTTGCTCCTGTATGTCGTTGCTAAACGAGAGACGGGCCACCATTTGGTGGCCGGGCGTTTAGCAGCCGCATACAGACGGCCCAGAGTATTTCCCCGAAAGGTGTTGTATTTCCCCGGACACCCGGCCGTAGCCGCAAAAAGTCCACGGCTGTCGGGCGCGGGTGTCCGCTGTATGAAGAGGCTGCTAAACCCCGGCGACAGAATAGCATAGGGCGAAACGTTGTGAAACGAATAGACGATGCACCGCAAAGTCGTGAGGCGGGATGCTTACGTGCGACTGCCGGATTCTAAAGAAGTGTTGCCGGTGATCACGGCAAGACGGGGTAGAGGCTAGCCCAAACGCTAGCCCGTGAAGAAAACGACCCAAAACATACATTCTAAGTCATTGATTATATTGGTCGGGGCGAGAGGATTTGAACCTCCGACCACCTGAACCCCATTCGTTTTTTTCGTGTTTTTCCCCGTGTCACCGCGTCGCTTATCCTACTCTAACGGCATGTTATATAACAATTTGTTGTGTCAGTGCGTCGCATGCACTATCCTGGAGTTGCGCCCGTGGGGCTAGCCCGTGGCTAGCCCCCGACCACCTATAACCGGGCTAGCGACCACCTGAAAGATAACGAAAGGGTCGGCGGTTGAAAGTCATCTGCGGAGGGAATGATGCGTCTGACCGATCCGGCTTGTACGGCATTACGCTCGCGACCTAAACGCTATATCGAGTGGGACGACAATTCCCGCGGCCTGGGTACTCTGGGTATTCGTGTTACGCCAGCGGGACGCAAGAGTTGGGTGTTCATGTACAAATACCGGGGACGGGCACGCATGCTGACACTCGGGTCTTTTCCGCGCCTGAGTCTGGCGAGCGCCCACCAAGCGGCTGGCGCGGCGATGACGGCGCTTGAACGGCAGGAAGACCCGGCCGTAGCCGAGGTCTCGGCGCGGCGTGAGGCGCGGCGCGCGCCAACTGTCGCGGACCTCGCGCGGGAATATTTAGAGCGGTGGGCGAAGCCCCACAAGCGTTCTTGGGCCGAGGATGAGCGCATCCTGAATCGCGACATCCTGCCTGCTTGGGGGCACGAAAGGGCGCGCGGCATCACGCGCCGGGATGTGATTGCATTACTAGATACGATCCTGGATCGCGGCGCGCCGATCCAGGCGAATCGCACATTAGCCCTGCTTTCGCGGATGTTTCGGTTCGCGGTCGAACGGGATCTGCTCGCCGCCTCGCCGTGTTTCGCGGTTCGAGCACCGAGCCGGGAATCCCCGCGAGACCGCGTGCTTACCGAAGACGAGATTCGGGTCTTCTGGCGCGGGCTCGATCAAGCACGCATGGGGCAGAGTCTGAGGCTAGCGCTGCGGCTGCAACTCGTGACCGCGCAACGCCGAGGTGAGATTGTGAATGCCTTATGGGCCGAGTTCGATTGGGCGGGGGGCTGGTGGACGATTCCCAAAAGCCGGGCGAAAAATGGTCTGGCGCATCGGGTACCGCTCACGTCGCTTGCGCTCGAACTGCTGACCGAACTGAAAACCTTGGCGGGCGAGTCTCCCTGGGTGTGCCCCTCTCCCTATGGCGATAAGCCCATTACTGATCGGGCCCTGACGCGGGCTCTCGCCAGTGCACAGGCAATTTTTGCGATTCCGCACTTCACGCCTCATGATCTGCGCCGCACAGCCGCCTCGCTCATGAGTAGCCTCCGTATTCCGCGGCTCGTTGTCGGAAAGATATTGAATCATGCAGAAGCCGGCATCACCGCGGTCTACGACCGACATACCTACGATGCCGAGAAGCGTCAGGCGCTAGAGGTTTGGGCGCATCATCTCCAAGTGATCCTTGATGAGGGCGGCACCATGCCTACCGTGGCCACCCACCATGCGGGTTAAGCGCGTGACAGGGGAGGCTGATAGCGTGGGGCCAGGAGAAGCGTGCTGGGACGGACTCATTCGTCCCTTCCGCTTTACCGACGCAACGCGTGCGGCACTTGTCCAGGGGTTTACGCACCGCTCTCAGGCGCTCGCGGCTATTGCGGCCTGGCGGCCGGGCGGCGATTTTTTTCGCGCTGATAATCGGGAGGCCATCGAAGCGGCGGTCGATGAGATCGAGCGTGAGGGGGATACCGCCCAGCAGGGGCTTATTACCAGCATTCTGACCACTGTACGCAAGCTGCCCGCGTTGCGCTCAGCCGCCGCGCTTACGACATGGGTTAAGGACCGGCAGCAAGAGAATAGCGAAGACACCATTACGGCGTTTATGGCACTGTGCGAAGTATGGATAACTGCCTATCGGTTTTCGCGGTGCGTGGGTGCGGGTGCTTCACAGGGGAACGCTAACACTCAATCCCTTCTTGGTCGCGTGAACGCGGCGGTTGCCGATCTGACAGCGGCCCTTACGGATCTTATAAAAAATAACCCGCTTGCCTGGGGCGCGCTGCACGGTACCTACCAGGCACGGGCTCAGTACTCCATTCGCTCTATGGCCGCCGGGATGGTCGGCCAGGCGGCCACTGCCATTATGGTCACGCCCGCCGGTCCACGGATGACCAGTGAGGAACTCAAGGCACTTGTCAATGAGTGCGTGGCGTCGTATTCCGCCGCTTGCAAGTTGAGCGCATCATTCTTTCCGCCAGCCGCCTTTCTCCCTCTCTCGCTGACAGTGCTCGCCGAGGTGGCACAGTTGGTGAAAGGTGATCCAGGTTCGCGCCGCGCTGGCCCACGTCGTGACATTCTTACCATGTACGTTCTGTGGCCCGTCATTGAACAATTCCATCATGGTTTTAAGACGCTTCCTTCAGAGGGTATACTGCGTATTGTGGCGGAGGCGGCGCAGATGGCTGCGGGTGAGACGCTATTACCTGCGGCACTCATGAGGCGCGTCAGGCGCGAACTCGAAACCGCCGCTTCACTATTTTAGCGTATTGGCTTGGTCACCGCCGCGTCATGGGACCTCTGGGCTCCACATTCCCGTTTTCCTCTTTCTGACATAACCCCCCTGTTTTAGGGGTGGTTATGTCAGCGCCGTTTTGCGCGATCCCATTGTGGTGCAATGCCCATCATCTTGTGCTAGGGGGTTTCTCTTAATGACGAAAATCTTGCGTACCGTTGATGTTGTGGCTATGACGGGTCTTTCACGAAGTACCCTCTGGCGCATGCGTCGGGCTAAGACCTTTCCCGAACCGGTAAGGCTAGGCGTACATGCTATCGGCTGGCCTGCCGAGACTGTTAGTGGCTGGATTGCAAACCGGCCAAGCGTGGATCTGGGAGCGGGTGTAAATGAGTAGCGCCCCTGACGAGATCGTCGCCCCTGGCCCGAGAAAACGGCCGTTACGGCCCCACACACGAATGAGTTTGCGGGCGGCCGTTAATGGCAAATGCCGGGAATGTATCTGTGACCCCCGCGCACACGGGGGCACATGGCGTCAGCAGGTGGCCGCCTGCACGGCGCGCGGCTGTCCACTGTTCACGGTCCGACCTTTACCTAGCGGTGGTGTATGAGCCCCAAGGATAAATCGGCAATCGTCAGAGATCTGCGGTCCAATCCGATCGACCTGCCCGCCGAGTGGGGTGGCCCCCAGCGAATCCCGGAAGGCCATCGCCTGACACGCGCAGGGGTCTTTCGGCGCAAGGCCCAGGAATCTACAAGACTGTCGGGCCCAGTCTGGCTAGCGGCGCAAACCCAGGAGGCGCACGGTGGGATCTTTGGGATCGTATTGCGTTGGATTGACTTGCAAGGCCACAAGGGCGAGGCCGCCTTCCCGCGCGACATCCTTCATGAAACGGGCCGCACGCTGGTACAGCAGTTGGCGCGCAAGGGTCTGGAGATCACGCCCGGCATGGAACAAGTACTGACGCGTTACCTCGGCAGTTTCGATGTCGACGCCGCCCCGTGGTGGACCTCAGCTTCGCGCACGGGCTGGCTTGGTGCCGCCAAGGATCTTGCGTTTGTCTGTCCAGACCAGATTATTCCCCGCGCGCATGCGGGCTCTATCGTCTTTCAACCGGAGGAACATAGTCCTACCGCCGCCACGATGCGCGCGCAAGGTAGTCTCGACGGGTGGCGGACCCATGTTGGGAAGTGCCTTGACGGCAATCCCTTCCTCCTGTTTACCGCCTGCGCGGCGCTCGCAGCGCCCCTGCTGCGACCGGCCCACCTGGACAGCGGCGGATTCCATCTGTATGGACGGTCCTCGCGCGGCAAGACCACGGCCGCCCAAGTCGCGGCCTCAGTCTGGGGGTGCGGCGCCGATCCTGCGGATGCCCCGGCCGATGCTTATACCCTGCGCTGGAACGCGACCGCGAACGGACTGGAGGCGTTGGCGGCGGCGCATAATGATTTGCCCTTCGTGTTGGACGAGATTCATACCTGCGGCGCAAAAGACTTTGCCCAAGTCATTTATAATCTGGCGGGCGGCCAAGGTAAGTCGACGCTCAACCGGGAGCGTGGGCTGCGGGCGCCACGCACATGGAGTACCTTGCTCCTATCCACAGGCGAGGTGTCGTCTCGATCCAAGATCGAGGAAGACGGACAAACGGCGCGCGCCGGGCAACTGCTACGACTGGTCGATATCCCAACTGGGGAGGCCATTATCGTGGAGGCATGTGGGCTGTTGCCTGATGCGTTCGTGCGTGCCCTCAAAAGTGCCTGCGCCGAACACTTTGGCACCGCCGGGCCCGCGTTTCTGGAACACCTCATCGCGCGTTATTCCACGATGGAGTCGCTCACGGCGGTCGTCCAAGACCGCCTCAAAGGGTATGAGCAGACATTGGGGACCGCATTACCGGCCGAACCGACCCCGGAACACCGCCGGGTCTTGCGGCGATTCGCGCTAGTGGCCGTTGCGGGCGTCCTAGCCATCGAGGGCGGGGTGCTGCCCAGCGCCCAGGAAGACATCGAGTCGGCCCTACGCGCGGTGATCAGGGCCTGGGTGGCCGATGGCGCCCACCTTTCTGATGCGCTCCGCGGCGTGCAGGCCGTGCAAGCATTCTTGCTTCGTCATGGGTCGGCGCGGTTTCGGGACAGCCAATCCGACCAAGCCACTGCGTCGGCCGTTGTTCGCGACCTTGCGGGTTACCGGGACTCAGACCGCCAACTCTATCTATTCACTCTAGAGGGTTTCAAGGAGGCCTGTCATGACCATGATCCGGTGGAGGTGGGCCGGGAACTGAAGAAACGCGGGCTATTGTTTATGAACGAAGGGGATCGGCTTGTCTCTCGGCACGCGATCGCCATCAACGGTGCGGATCAACGGTTGCGGCTCTATGCCGTAAAAGCCGCTATCCTGGAGCATGATTTTGCAGCTTTTGCAAAAACGTCTGGGACCGACGGGACAGCGGGACAGACCGCATAATACATTGGCAAAACAAAGGCTTATGCGGGGCTTATTCTGTCCCGGTCCTGTCCCGCCGGTTTGCCTTTCCGGGACAATTGTCCCAGGAAACCAGCAAGCCGGGACAGGACCGGGACAGACGGGCTCGATATAATTGCCCACATAATCCATAGCTTATCAGCGTCTATCCCGCTGTCCCGTCTGTCCCACCGCACTTTGCATAAATTAGTTTTCAGGAAGAAATCCGCAAACTGTCTGACCGGCCAAGCGGTGGTCTTTACTGACTGAGCGAAATAAGCGGTCAGCGATCAAACATCGTTAACTTGGGCGTGTATCCCGAGGCATCGGCGCACGGGCCGACGCGGCGGGCTATGCCGCCACTAACCCCACAGAAAGGCTGCCGCTTGACGATCCGATGCTATTTTAGCGATAAAGCGTGCCGTTCCCGTAAGCCCCGCCAAGATAGGCCATTGCGCCCAGTTCCGAAGATCTGAGTATCGAACTGGTCCACCGGTTTTACAATGGCGCGAAAATGGGGGGTAAAGGGATGGTTGCGCGGGGCCGTGGTGAATTAAGTATCTCGGTTCCGACACACTTGATGGTAGCGGGTGGGTAAAATAAAGGAGGTCTAGAATCTAAGAAGCCGGAGGTGGGATGACTCCGAGCGGGAGCGTTGGGGCGAGGGGTATGTTTTGAGGTGTGATGACGGTAATCTGTGCGCGCAATCCGTCATAAATCATGATCATGGACGATAGAGCAGTGCGGCCCAGTAGCACCTTATGATGTTGACCCCCATCGGCCAATGCAACTCCAGCGAATCGCCCATATTGACCCCAGTTCAATTCGGGAATCATTAGCTGCGCGAGAAAAACAGGGTGTTGATTAATGCCGCCGACACCGGCCATCGGTATGGTATCAATGACGGGTAACCCCAGTGATTGAGCAAACGTCTGGTCAATGCAGCTTTCCTGCGCGCCGGTATCAATCAAAGCCGGAACAGCACAAGACATTGTGACTGATGTACCTGGAAATCCTCCCACCATCACCTGAAGGGTAGGGCCATGCGCTTGAAGCGCTCCCGTATCTGCGATGTTTTTGTCGTCGCGCCATCCCGCCTCAACGATGGGCGGCATAGGCGGGGCGATACGCGACAGATGCTGGCATTGGGATAGGCTCTTGTTCAATTACCTGTCGAATCAAATAAGGGCCAACACCAAAGTTCGCGACCGCCACTTGTGCCGCGACCTGAAATGTATCAAACGTACCTACCAATTCACCCTTATGAATAACGATGAACTTGCCAAGGTGGTGCGCAAACAGATCGGGTTTAAGCCGTTCGTAAGTCGCTTTTTCTTCTTGGAGCACGTTCTCGGTCATATTTTCGTTAATATCCGTCATGATTTTTACTCCCACGGGCGGTCGCAACGATACACCATAAAACCTCTTAGGTGAAAGGGGCCTTGCAGCTACAGATGCCAGCAGAACGACCATGCGCTGGTTCTTCGCTACCCCAATGGCACCCTAATCTTATACGATCTTAGACTAAATTTCTTAAAAAATTATCCTGCGGACGGGTTATGGTCAGGATCTCTGATCATCGGCGCCCGTGTCGTCAGCTGCTGATTCAATACCTCCGGCCGCGAGCGCAGGCTGATTCGTATTTGTTGGGCCGCACCAACGCTGCGCGGCAGCGAAGCGTTGGTGCGTAGTCCGCAGGAGACATTGGGTCCGGGCAGGTGGTCGCAGGCCACCTGCAAGGGTATTCGACACGCCCTCCAGTACTTTGTGGGCGGGGTTGTCTCCGTCGAGGGCAAGCTCGACCGCGGGATAAGCACGGTTCAAAGATCGTAAAGTTTTTTGAAGGCGTTGTGGTGGGTGCGTGGGTCGGCGACAGCAACCCCGCCAGGGTGGTGAGCGCTTCGCGGTCGAAGGTTTGGAACGTGATACCTTAAACGTATCCAGCTACCAGGAACTCCGCCATGCAAATTATACAACCCACATCATGGTTCTATTTGAACAGGCCCGCATGGGGCCCATTTTCGCTGTACGCGGTACCACTTATCTTCGGGATCACGGCGCTTCTTACTCGCGATCCCGTTATTCGCATGGTGGTACCTTTGGCTGTCCCGTTAGTGACCTTCCTCAGCCTCGCATGGTGGGCCGACTTCCGGCAGACACAGGCACTCCTCCGAGAAATGGTAGCAAATGCTGACGCGTTGATCGTAGCTTGTCGTGGTCTCATTGAGCGAGATCTTTCCGTATGGCAGCACAATCCAATACGGGTGTCCGTCAGTCCAGATGTTACAAGCGCCACATGGGAAGTGGTGACCGAGCGCGTGCGCACAGATCCCAGCTTGAAAGCCGTCGGGGTCCATCATGACGCCATAGCCGTTCTTTATGCACAAATCTACGATTTGCCTATTATGGCGGGTACAAGCAGACACCGGCGCAACTCGCAATTCGATGCCTCTACGACGCTTTGGGGGGTTGACCCGACCCTTCCCAGCAGCATTTTCCAATGTTGCCTAGTTTACCTAGCCCTTGCTGAAGCCCTGTACGCGTTTGTGGCAGCCGGGGGCGCACCGTTTGGTGTTCAGTCATATCGTGAACAACAGCCATGGATAGCGAGAGCACGCGACTTCCTGAAAGAGGCCGATATAGCATGGAATGCGCATTTGAAAACGAATCCTGACGATAACGTGATCAACATGAAGGCAGCCTTTGATAAACAGCTCAAGGAATTTCTTGAAGCCTATAATCGAGGGCCATAGATCCTGTATAAGGCACTGCTTGATGATGCTCGACCACAAGGCCTTGGTAACTTCGAGAGACTTTGTCTGGTCAATGAAAATCTAACCATTGACACTTTACCAGCCATCCCATTACCTCAGGCCCAGAGTTTTATTGTGAGGGGATACCGTATGGACCTTGACTTGAAATCATACTTATTGGACACAACCATGTTCAACACATTCTTAAAAAACCAACACAAAACCGATATCGAGGCTTTGCGTGGAAAGGGACGTTTTTATGTTACCAATTTCCAGAAAGATGAACTGTCGGCAACCCCGGAAAGTAAGAAAAAAGACAATCTTCTGTCATTGTTTGATGCAATTGCTCCCGAGCAAGTGGCTACAAAGACGTTCGTAATAAGCTACTCAAAGCTTGGTGCGGCAGAGCTTAGTGACGGCATGATCTTTAATGAGATACTTAGTGGGCTTAATGAGTGTGAAAGGAAACACGGTAAAAAACGCAAGGACAACCGCAAGGACGCCCTTATCGGTGAAACAGCCGAAAGGAACGGATACATCATGGTCTCCGACGACCGTTGCTTATCTAAAGTAATGAAGTCGCGTGGAGTCTGCGTGATGGACTGGAATACGTTCATTAGCGGTATGCGGGCGCCAAGTTAACCCTAGACGAATACTCGGTCATCCTATTATCGTCGAGCTTACCTATACGATGGTGGTACCGTGACAGAAAAGGACGGGAAGTGTTCTGAATGTGGTGGCACATTGCGTAGGTGCTCCGAACAGATCAACTATCTCCCAGGTGTTCGATCTCCGTGTGGAGCGCTTGTGTGTATGGTCTGTGGCTTTACCTCCTTATGCCGCAATCACAACGGACGAAGCGGGATATGCTCAGCCTTTGTCAAATGCGATCTCAGTGATTTGAGCGACTTACTGGAGTAGTTTGACTCCGGTATTTGACGGGCCCCTGACACCCTTAGTGGCACTACGGATCATGAAGTGTTTTAGGACGATGGGATCTGTGGTAGGCGGCAGCAAGATGGTCTACGATGGCAGGCTTAATCCATACGACCATACCTAACGCCCATGGCTACACCCGAACTCCATAACCATCACAATGTCTATATTCTTGGTGCCGGTTTTTCAGCCGACGCTGGGCTGCCGATAATCGCCAAGTTTATGGCAGTGATGCGCTTAGCAGCGTCCAAGTATGCCGAAGAAGGGTGCGATGAAGAGCGCGATGCCATCGCCACAGTGCTAGAGTACCGCCTGCGTGCCGCAGCAGCTGCCTATCGCTGCCCGATTGACCCAGATAACATTGAGGACCTATTTAGTCTGATTGATGCAGAGGAAGGAACAGGTGGTCCTGCGGATTATAACAAGAAAATACGACTTGCGATTGCCGGAACTATAGATTATGCCCATCGCGGATACGCCGCGACACCGACGCAGCTTGCAGCCGCGTTTGATAACGCTCCCGGTATTACGGACTGCGCTCGGTGGAAAAAACACCCTAGCATCTATAAGCAACATCTTATGCCGCTCTATGACGCCTATCTTGCGGCCATGATCGGCTGCTTGTACGAGAGGCCTCCAGAACGCCGCGACACGATCATCAGCTTTAACTACGACACGCTTGTGGAGGATGCCCTTACACACCTTGATAGGCCGTATAGTTATGGGTTCCTTACAGAAGAATACACAGACGGGAAGGGTGGTGGGTTTGTAACCTACGATACGAAGGATCTTCCCCTGCTCCGAAAAGGATATCAGCAAGAAGGGGCGATAGATGTCCTGAAATTGCATGGTTCAGTGAACTGGGGGCTACGTTCTACACAATCCGAATTTGTACATACTAAAGGTCAGGCACAAACCTTTAATGAACTTATTATTTATCCAACGTTTAACAATCTTAGGGCGAACGATATCGACAGGATATTTATCGAACCACCCACATGGCGCAAAGGGCAGAACGCGCCCGGTGGTGGCATCGCCAGC
>Ga0307375_10003031_pt1 | contig 16800 bp, 7 predicted proteins | sample TR1MG_FD_202531 | JGI IMG/M metagenome (GOLD analysis project Ga0307375, IMG submission 202531) | Soil microbial communities from Risofladan, Vaasa, Finland - TR-1 | ecosystem: Environmental > Terrestrial > Soil > Coastal area > Acid sulfate soil | place: Finland: Risofladan, Vaasa | collected... | reverse complement strand
TCAACATCATCAACATCATCAACAACAACGTCATCATCAACTGGGGAGTACGAGCTTTGCAAAGGAAACGCGTTTTACCATCCCCTCAGTCCTCCTTCCAACGAGCCGCTTGGTATCAGTAGACTCCGTCGTGTTCTTGTAGCGTACAGCTGGCATAATCCAGTGATTGCATACTGTCAGAGCATGAACATTGTAGTTGCGATGCTGCTCTTGTACATGAGCGAAGAGGAAGCCTTCTTCACGCTCATCACTCTGGTTGAGTATTTAGAAGAGTATTGGACGAGAGAGATGCTTGGCGCGATTGTCGACATGTTGGTGCTGAAGGACGTGCTGAAACAGAAGAAACCGGTGCTCGTCGCACATCTCGAGTCTCTTCAGCTCGACTACTCCATCGTGGCACTGCCCTGGTTCATGTGTCTCTTCATCGGCTATGTACCTCATCAATTGGCACTACGACTCATGGACTGCTTCTTCTACAACGCAGGTTTGGGCAAGGCAACTTCCACCCTCTTCCAAGCTGCCATCGCTCTCTTCACCATCGCAGAGGAGGAACTCATGAACTCTTTTGATCCCGTTGCTGTCAGCACCATATTGAGAACTGCACCTTACGGATTCGACTGCGACAAACTCATCTCACTCGTGTTTAGTGATGACGCACTCTCTCTACGCTCAACTATCATCGAAGAACTGAGAAACTACCACAGATACAATGCCATCCAGAACATTGAGGCGCAGAACATGGAAGAAGAGTTCATGGTGCTCGTCTACGGAAAAAAGACCCCAGTCATCTTTGGCTCCAAATCGCCATCCTCTCCGGCTTCTCCATCATCAGCAGCGTCAACAACATCAGGGTCATCCCCAGCATCACAACCATCATCTGGAAACGAGAATGTCGTGTCGTCCGCCACTCCACCTCCCACGACCGCCGTTCACTTCCCTCTCAGCGATCTCAAGCGCCTCTATCTGGACTTCAAAGATCAAGTATATGCGAATTCAGATGTAATCAGCCCAGTTTCGGGGAGAAGGGCAGCTGCTCAACAAGAACAGCAGAGAATCGTCAACTCGAAGAGCATCATATCCTCCCTCTCGCCCTCATCCTTCCCAACACTCTTCAAACGCCACCTATCTTGGTGGCCAGCCTCTTCGGACTCGATACTATCCCTATTGTTCCAATGGATGGACGTGTCACACACTGGAAGCCTATCGTTCGTAGAATACGTCCAGGGCATCGACGTACTATGTTTCGCCGACGCTCCCGCCCTCACCAAACTCTACTACGACCTCTTGATCCCATCACCCACTTCTAAGGGACTAGACAAGATCCTTTTCGCAACTGCGGTGAGACTGGTGTACTACACGCTCCTGTACTCGAAGGCAACCGACCAGCTTCTGACGCAGCCCGATGGGACTGCTCCTCAACCTTCCTCTATCACCTCGCCGACTACAACATCTCCTTCCGCAGCGACACCATCCGTAAAGCCCGCTGTTGCCACAAGGAAGAGGCTCCACTTGGAAACCGTGAACGCCTCGGAGTCACTTGACGATTGGCTGCTTCTAAACACAGATGAGAAGTTCGACGAAGTTCTCACTCCTGCAATGCTAGACACCATCTTCTCATCATATGCAGAAGGAAACTTCATCTCAAGGGAGAGGTTCCTGCTCAGCGTGTCCAATCAGCTCAATCTCATCCCACCGAGCACTCTGCATGACGTGTGAGCTCGCATCAGCTTGAGCCGCAAATCGTTGATTGTAAAGTTTGAATATACTGCCTACCTCACATGCAAGATCACATGCTGGATCACAAGGACAACCGACCAAACGGCACTGCACGAGCTTGTCATGTAATCTCCCCACCGCGGGCTGGATCACATCCACATCTTTCTGGGCTAAATGTCATAGAAATTTGCTATGGCGTCCGTGCAGCGAGCATTTCTTTTCCGATGTATTTGCGGCTTCCAGACGGGAGGGCAGTCTAATCGCTTGGCCGACGTGGGATCCACAGAAATGGTGATAGAAGCCATTATAAGACTGTGCAATGAAGTTTTCTCTTTCTCAAACGATGGTACATTAGGAAGTACACTTGCTGAGAGGTGAAGCAATCCTAAAGCAGACTTCAGGCCCTGTACAATCTGTTGGCGATCAGTGATGCCAGTTTGAGCGCCTGTTGCTGTGCTTCAACCAATTGCGTTATCGTAATGTTGGAATCGCTAAGAGCGGACTCGCAGTGGTCCTGTAGGCTCTTGAGAGAAGCACACCAGGTGTGGAAGAATGGTGTCTCTTCTTGAACAGGTGGATGAGTAGTGGTCGCAGCAGGATTGAGGGTGGATGAAGACGCGAATTTGGATTGCGAGAGCAGGACGGTCGCTTGGTCATCGCCGATTGGTGGTGGTGGTGGTGGTGGAGGAGGAGCTTCGGTGGGAGCAGCTGTCACCGCGGCCTGCTTTGGCGTTTGGGCTCTCTCCTGCTGAGCTGAGTCTGACAGCGCAGCACTGCTGCTGGTTTCTGGAGCCTTCAGTTGTCTAATGTTGGTTTTCAAAGGCACGAAGGAGGAGGAAGCATTGCCGAGCCGCACCTTGTGAGGCGATTTGGGTGTGGCTGCGGTGGAGTTCGCGCCTTGTGGAGTGGGATCTTGTTGCTGTACAGACGCATTAAGCGCAATTGTTGTTTCATATGAAGCAGAATGTTTGGAATTGGACGCAGAAGAGGCAGAAGAGGGCTTGAAGGGCGAACCAGCAGGTTTCTCCGCGCGTCCATCGCGCTCCTCTCCTTGGTTCAAATTGACCTCTGGCGTCTGGTCGACAGAGTCTCCAAACTCTGCCAACTTGCTGTGTTTCACATCCATTGGAAAGAGAGTGTCAACCACTGGAATGGAAGGTGAAGGAACCTCACCATGTGCGTCCTCATCGACATCCATTTTCGAGTCACTTTCAGTCTCTCCTTGTTGTTTTTCCAAAACGGAAGTGCGTTTACGAAGAAGTGTTTCCCATTTCTCGGGTTCAGAGAGCATGACGTCGTCTGGATGATCATGATGAGCACGGAGAGTCAATTCGCTCATCTCCTTGCACCTGTTGGGGTCCAATCCCACTACGGTTCCAAATGATACATTCCAACTCCTCCAAGAACTAGATCTCACTGCTGAGCGATTGGAGTCGAAGGCGATCTGGAGAACAGTCGCAGACCTCTCGTAAAGTGAAGCAACGGAGGGAGTGCAGCGAACGACTCTTCTAGCCTTTAAAGGGTCCAAAGTCACCCTGGAATCGTCCAACTGCCCATCAGTAAGGACAGAGAAGGTACGAGAAACACAAGCAACCGTGGCTCCAGCCAGGTTCTCCATAGGCTTCTTCAGAGATTTGAGCGTCGAGGAGGAAGCGTGGCGCATCACTTTGGCTGCCGCAGAATCGCTACCAAGAGCCCAGCACACGACAGGAAGTACGTCCAACAGCAAATTGTAACCATGCGACCATTGCTCGATGAGAGAGAGGACAGAAGTGAGGCAGCTAGAAGCGATCAGCACAACTTCATGATTTCCGTCCGATTCTACCTGAGATGATGACGATGTTGCCGACGATGATGAAGATGATGATGTCGATGATTCGCTTGTGCTTCCTTTCGTTGACAGCATGAGACACGACCTCCAAACCATGCCATAACAGGAGACGATTCGACGCATGAGTTTTGAGAAGGCAGACATGCATGTTTCGTCGCCAGTACCTTCTGGTTGATTAAGGTTCATGAACAGAGGGAAATCCAGATAGAATGGAGAATATGAAGAAGAGGAGGAGGAAGAAGTCGTCGGGGCTGTTGTCGTCATCTGCTGCTGCTGCTGTTGATGATGATGATGAGGCTGTTGAGGGTGGGAATGACTTTGGTCTGGCGAAGTGAAGGAGATGATGGCCCAGTCGGGCTGCGAGAGCTCAAGCAATGCATCCATGTCCTCCTTGAAGTAGGGCGAAAAGCCCTCCATTTCGGTCATCTGCAATGTTGAGTTGAGTTTCTTGGGGTTGATTCCATGTGTAGCGATCGTCTTTTTGTTGGTTTGAGTGCCAGGACAAGGATGAGAGAGAAGTTGAAGGAGCTCTTGGAATTTGCCGTCCTGCATCACCAAGACCGAAGAATGGCTCTCAATGTCGCGTGTGTCGGTAGAAATGATGTCTTTTGCAGCCCACAGTTGATCTTGAAGAGGGAGCTCGTGTCTAAAGAGAGTGGTACAGGAGGAGAAGCCCCTGTCGAGAGAACCGAAGACTTCGGTCCACACCGATAGGTACCATAGCCGTGTAAGCTGAATATTCATGTTATTCCTTTGTTGGGAGGAAGGTTTGCCCTGTGACGAGGTGATAGTACTGGAATGTGAGGAGGAGGATGAAGACGGACTAGAGCGCACACCTCCATCGCTGCTCAATCCAGAAGAGTACAATTGGGTTGAAGGAGACATGGAAGGATCGCCATGGTGATCGAGGCGTCGGAACGTAGCTGGGTCTCGGAGTTGGTGCATCAGCTGTAGCAGACTGAGGTGAAAGATGGCGGCCAAGTTGACGAAAGGCCCACAACCTTGCTGACGACTCAATCGACGTGGGTCACTGGAAGAAGAAGATGATGATGAAGAAGAAGAAGAAGATGATGATGATGGCGATATTTGAGCCCCCCAACGGCGAGTAGGGGATGATGATTGGATCTGGGAAGCGTCCACGAGGCGGTTTTGGCAGATCCTTCCTACAGATGCAATGAGAGACAGCACTTGAGATTGTAACTCTGCCTTCCACTGAGCTGTGAGGATGTGCTTAAGGAGATGAGCGACAACAGAGGGTGATCCAGGGTAAGAATCGTCTTGCAACGAGGTGACGAGGAAGAGGAGCGTTTTGCTCAACACCAACGGGAATAGGATGCATGACATGACACTCCCTAGCATGAGCATGGGATGCTTAGTTTCAGTGACGAATATAGATTCTGAAGAAGTTTGAGCAGAGAGATTGGGAGGAGCAGGGGACGATGAAGACGAAGAAGCGGTTGTTCCGGCTCCTGAGGATGAGGAAGAAGAGCTTGACTGGTGTCGCTGTCGCTGTTGCTGTTGTTGATGATGTTGCAATGGAGACGGCGACGAAGATGATGATGATGAGGAGTGTTTCTGATCGTTCGCGGCTCCATTGGTTGCAATGAGCGGCAAGACACGTTCGTTCTTACCCATTGACATCGTTGTCGTCGCCGCGATGCCCATCGATTGAAGTGTTGGCAGCGTGTTGTTTACTTGCTTTAGCGTTGATATATCTCTTTCTAAATTAGCAGGAGTACGATCATCTGGGTCAGAAGTGGGTGGTACGACTCTCTTGGCGCTGGAACCGGAAGAAGAGGAGGCAGGAGACGAAGACGATTGTGAGTGATGATGTTGTTGTGCATGCCTTTGATAGACGTGCTGAGGATAGATCTGAGCCGTGTTTTGAATGTGATCCTCCAGCGTTTTGCCAAATCGATGCCATAGGGAGAAGGAGACGCGAATGCGAAAGAGCGCGTCCTGGAGAACCTCGTCCTGCGTGAGCAACACATCCTGGGCAACCTGTTGCAGCTGCACATACGCAACAGATGGGTATATCTTGCTGAGAAGTGACTCTATGACCCCCAAAACACCATGTGTACGAGGAATGGACTCCAGAAAGTGGACGGCGACGTCTTGGACACCTTTCAGCATCCGCTCCGAGTATTCAGCCAACTTCTGAGATTTTGAGAGTTGTGGAAGATTCCAACCGGTAGACCTGGAGAATTGATCAAAGGACGCTGCACGAACATCAGAAATGCCGAAGAAAGGGACGGCGGAGAGGATTTGGGCTGCCACATCGTCGGTAGGATGTTGCAGCGGCTCGACTTCGGGATATTCAATAAGCTTGGGACTGACAATCCAACAACAGAATTTGCTAAGAGTAGAGGCATCGCTCCAAGAAGAGGACGACGTGACGAGAAGACGTTCTCCAAACGCCAGATTGGGATGCACTCGGGTCAAGATCTTGGTCGCATCCTCCACAAACACCTTCCACCTATTGTAGTTCTCAGATGATGAAGAAAATGAGCAGCATTTGACGAGCAGTTGCACGAGACTCCAACCAAGAATGTTCTCCGAATCCACCGGCACGCCTCGGAACTCTTGAGACTCCACGCTCCCGGAACTATGAGAATGGCCAATGTTTCTATGCGCATCCAAATTCAGACACAGAGAGCTCCATAGGGTTCTCGCGAGGACCAGATCAACCTGGCTGCCGGCTGGTTTGGAAATGTTCTTCTTCTCTTCCACTGCCTCCGATGGAGTCGAAGCTGATGCCACTGCATCCACGCAATGCACTAACAAGGCCATCACGAGAGAGAGGAAGCTGTACGTTGGCGAGGGGACGGCGAGAGAGGGCGAGGATATGCCGAGTGTTGAGCGCGGCGCTTTGGGATCGTTGTCGAGCAACTTGTGTAGATGCAGTTCCATGATCGCCACATTCATATTCCACGAACTCGTCTCTACTAACCATTTTCGTTCCGCTGGGGTGGATGGAATGAGTCTGAGAGGTTGTGAGGGGTCAAAGAAGGCGGGCGAGGACAGCTCTTGAGAAGTCAGTGAAGTGGCCGTGTTTCGCAGCATATGGCACAGCAGTAGGCAGAATCTGTTGATGATGGAGAGAGGGAAGTGTTGGCTTTTGCTTGAGGTGGTGGAGGAGGTTGTGCTGGGTAGAGATGAGGAGTGGTTGGAGGAAGAAGAAGAGGAAGCAGGAATCGACGCGGCTTCGACCGGGAACTTGACGAAGGAGATTGGATTCTTCAACAGAAGTTGTAGAGGTTGAGCGACGAGAATGGGCCAATCTAGCCACATGTTGGAGCGAACTGCACTGAGAAGACGGACATACATGTCGAACGCTGCGTGCAGCACGGTGAGATCCTCTTCCTGAGTGAATGCCCTGGCGACCGGCAAAAGCAATAGCCTCAAACGTTTGATCATGTTTGCACCGCCGGGAGTGTGACTGAAGGCAACAGTGAGGTGGGACCAAGCGTTGAAAGAGGCGGTACGAATAACCGGATCCACGTCAGTGAAAGTCGTTTGAAGGAACTTGAGCATGACGTTGATCATGTTGTGTTTGAACAAACCAGAGCCGAGAATGAGGACCAGAGGACCCCAAATGGACACCATGCGCAGTACGGTGGACTTCTCCTTCGAAGCAAAGCTCTGCTGCAGTCGTTGTAGAATCGCCCATGGCTTGCTATCTCCAATTGCAGATGAATCCTTGTTAACAGTAGAGTTGGCATCAGAAGTATTAGGTGATTCGGAGGGGGTAACAGTGAGGCAATAGAGGAGGATGTGCGAAGAAGTTGGAAACGGCGCTTGTGAAGAGAGATGAGCAGCTACTTGCATGAGAATGCTGGAAGCGATATCTCCTTGGTCAAGAGAGATCTTAGGATCAAAGAGAGAGATGTAAACAGAGTGCAGCCAGCGGGATTGCAGCTGGAACATTGGAGCAGGAATCTTGTGCAGTAACCAATGAAGCGCCCGTAATGCTTCCGTACGAACAGATCCACTATCAAGACGATGAGGGTTACTGATCACATACGAGATAGAGTCAACAAGACTCACCAGACGAGCAGAAGTCTTGCCATGCAAAACCAGGTCCAACCTAGACGCCAACACAGGCTGAGCCTCCTGCCAAACCACTGAAACGGCTTCAAACGAAGAGGAAGACTCAGAATCAGACTTCAATCTCATCTCTACCCAATTCGCACACGCCACAAACGGGACCCAACCTTGCGCTGTCAATGTAGCTTCTTCTGTTCGATCCATTGTCTCCATAGCTCGGCTTGTCATAGGTACTGTGTCAGTGTCGAAGTTCCACAGAGAGAAGACCCAAAGAGACAACAAGACCAGTTGCTTTGCGCTTGAGAAGAGGATGATGTTTGTAAGCAGTCTCACCACCTGTCCTACCGATCTTCGTGTGAATTGAGGGCCTAAATTTGACCGCAGAACATGTGTCAACGCTTCTATCGCAGTTTTAGCTCTAGTTTCGAGTAATAGCACCAGCAAAAAGGAAAACACAAAGAGGGTCAGTGTCTCGGGCTTTAGAATAGGATTTTTCTGAATTAGATATTGTGGTAAGGGACTAGAGACATGTGTTTAACGATACGCACAGGTATTGATTCAATGCATTCAAGCTGGAAGCTTGAGAAGAGGGCGCAGGTTTCGGCGTAGCCGTTCTACCAAACATTGTCAAAAATGGGCTTAGATCGCGTTTCAATGCTGCTAAGAACATCGTCTGATGCGTTTCGGATATGTGTTCAGCGGAAAACTGCTCCATAGTCTTCGAGATGATGTCATACGCCCGCAAGCGAGAGGCGTAGATGAGGGCGGCGTTGGGATTCTGAAAGGGCTTCAACTCGGGCATCTTTGTAGGTTTCAACTGCGGATACTCCTCCTCATGAGTGAAGGCTCCATCTCCTACCAAGTGAGAGATCTGCTGTGTCAATACGAGTTGAGGATTGAGAGAGGCGCCGGTTTGCGGTTTCATGCTTCCAAATTCACGCTCCAGCGTGCCAAGTTCAAGTTAATCGGCCGAAGATGTCGTAGAAGGCAACGAATGAGTCATTGAGGCTCACTCATGGGTAAGGCAAGGAATGAAGAGGTCGAAAGAAGCCCCATCGAGGCCTTCGAAGTGCGAACTCGGTTCGAGACTCAAACAGTCTGTTCTATCCTTCGATTGGGTTCAGGTCTTTGGCGATATGGCCTCTTCGACGAAGGTGCGACTCAACTTTGCGCCGAACCAAAATCATCGCGATGTGAAGCCTACATTGCTCGACCGCATGGATTTCGATCTCCTTCTCAAAACTGCCTCCAACAAGCTTCGCATCAAAGCTAAACGCCTCTTCACAGATGAAGGTCAGGAGATTACAGCGTCTAACCTGTCTTTGTTCCACGTACGTAAGCCATGTGTTGTGTTGGTGGCCGCAGTGGGGTCCAAGAATTGGCGTGGAATCGGGGTGACTTTTGCCTCCGCCTTCTCCGCCTTCCCCGCTTCCTCACCCTTTCCCTTTCACCTTCTGACGTCCGGTTGTGTTCTCTGTGTCGAATAGTTCAAGGACAACGATAAGGTCATCGTATCTACAGGCCCTGATTATGGAGGAAGGCAAAAGGAGGAGAATGCCGGTCTGAAGAAGAAGGAGGAGGCGGTGGTCGGTTTGTCTGGCTCTTCCTTGAGTGAAGTCCCGTCTTCTGCCGGGAAAGCCCCCGATTCCTCTATTCATGGTTGCACAGAGTGTGATGTTCGATTGATTGCGCAGGAGAGTCTTGTTGAAGAGGAGGCGGTGAAGCAGATGAAGTCGACGGCTCAGCTGCCACGAATGCGTCTCGTTGTTGGTTTGCCCGACGTTCATCCTGGTAAAGGCTTCCCCATCGGCTCTGCAAGTGTGTCTGAAGATGTGTTTTACCCGCATTTGGTTGGAGGCGACATTGGATGCGGCATGAGTCTGTATCAGACGAGCGCGAAGGCAAAGAAGCTCAAACTCGACGCTTGGGCTGATGCATTGCATGGTCTTGAACAACCTTGGTCTGGAAACGCTTCACAATGGCTGGTGCAGAGAGGAGGAGAGCCGACAGCGCACGACGACCATACTTTGGGAACGATAGGAGGAGGAAACCACTTCGCGGAGCTCCAGACCGTTGAGCAGATTCTCGATCCAGACGCGTGGAAAGAGCTCGGTTTGGACGAAGAACAGCTGTTCCTACTCGTACACAGCGGATCAAGAGCATATGGAGAGTCGATACTCAGAGAACACATGGACACGTTCGGACCGAGAGGACTACTCGTCGACTCCGAGGAGGGAAGGAAGTACATGGAAAATCACGACAAGGCACTCATTTGGGCAAGAGCCAATAGAGCACTCATCGCACATCGATTCATGGCATGCCTCACGCAAAGCCAGGTGAACACTGAATGCAAGGACTCCGTCACCGACCCAACTCAGGACGGATCCAAGAGAATGCTCGACATCTGGCACAACTTTGTCTCCAAGAAGCACTTTGTCTCTCCTCCTAGTGGCAATTCATCCACTGAACCTTCCACATCAGCATCGTCATCTTCTTCTTCCGCAGTATCATCCTCTTCTTCAACTTCCGTTGACTCCACTCAAGCAACCCCTTCTGAGCTCACTTCGCCTCCCACATCACCACCTCTCAGTCAACTCAGAGGGTCACCAGACGAAGGAATGGTCGTTGGACAGTCGCTATGGCTGCATCGCAAGGGCGCAGCACCCGCCGATCAAGGTCCTGTCATCATCCCAGGCTCTCGCGGCCACTTCAGCTACCTCGTCCTGCCCTCTAAGGACAACTCTGATCTCGAACATGCTGCGTACTCTTTGGCACACGGCGCTGGTCGCAAATGGAACCGTGGAAAGGCACTACAACTCGGAAAGGCCAACTCCAAAAAGTCTGCCGACTCTCTCACCACCACAGATCTTGGAAGCCGAGTCATTTGCGAGAACAAGGACCTCTTGTATGAAGAAGTGCCCGCGGCGTACAAGGAGATCGAGTCCATCATTGGAGACCTGAAGTCGTTCAAACTCATCTCGGTGATCGCGATCTTCAAACCTCTCATCACCTACAAAACCCGTGTCGTCAACTACGGAGGCAAATGACAAACTTCCTCTTGAACTGTACAATGAGTAATGTAAAAAGGAATTGCAACAGAACTCCACGCCTATATCAAAGATAAGATAGATGTCGATCAGAATCAGACTCTGGCTTGTATCGACCATTCCATCCCCCCTCACACTCAAACGATGTCATGTACACATGGAAAGTGTTTTGAAGGCATTCAGTTCATTACATGATTCAGAAATCGACCAAAATTGAATGTGCTTACGGGAAAGCAGGGCAAAATGAGTTGAGAAAGAGATGGGACGTGTGTAAACGTCATCGTCGTCGTCGTCGTGTGGACCCAAATCTCACGGCATTTCAGTGAGGAGAGGTTAGATGTGGATGGGCTTGTCGTATACGGCCATGGCGGCTTCCTTGGTAGCCTCGGAGAGGGTGGGATGAGCGTGGCAGGTGCGAGCGAGATCCTCTGAGGAAGCTCCGTATTCGATGGCGAGCGTGGGCTCTGCGATGAGTTCTCCAGCGCCAGATCCAATGATGTGCACGCCGAGGATGCGATCCGTGGTGGCATCGGAGATGAACTTGACGAGGCCCTCGGTCTCGTTGTTGGTGCGAGCGCGTGAGTTTGCCTTCATGGGGAACTTTCCAAGCTTGTAGGCGATGCCCTTTGCCTTGGCTTGTTCTTCGGTGAGTCCGACCCAAGCGACTTCGGGGTTGGTGTAGATGACTGAGGGGATGGCGTTGTAATTGACGTGTCCGGCTCCGGGTGTGACGATTCCCTCTGCAGCGGCAATGCCCTCCTCCTCTGCCTTGTGTGCGAGCATGGGACCCTTGATGACGTCTCCAATGGCCAATACACCAGGTACGCCGGTGCGGAAGTGATCGTCGGTTTCAATGATGCCGCGCTTGTCGGTCTTGACTCCAATCTTCTCCAGTCCCAAGCCCTCGGTGAACGGCTTGCGTCCAACGGCAACGAGCACGATTTCGGCGTTCAGCTCCTCGATCTTCTTCGTCTCATTGTCCTCAACAGAGACCTTGACTGTGCCGTCCTTCTGCACCACGCCTCCCTTCACTGCGGACTTCATCTTGAAGATCAGTCCTTGCTTCTCCAACACTCTCTTGAATTGCTTCGCAATCTCGGCATCGGCTCCAGCACAAATCGCATCAGTGTACTCCACAACGGTGACTTGAGTGCCAAGGCGAGACCAAACGGAACCCATTTCCAAACCAATCACTCCACCTCCGACGAGAACCATCGTCTTCGGGATCTTGGTGAGTGAGAGCGCTCCAGTAGACGACACGATGGTCTTCTCGTCAATCGTGAGACCGGGGAGAGAGGCAGGTTCGGAGCCGGTGGCGATGATCACGTTCTTCGTCTTCACCGTCTTCGTGACCGCTCCCTTGGCGTCCAACACCTCGATTTCCGTCGCAGACTTGAAGCGGCCAAAGCCCTTTTCGTACTTCACCTTATTCTTGTTGAAAAGCAGCTCAATACCACTCGTCAAGCCAGTCACAGTCTTCTCCTTGGTCTTCATCATCTGCGCCACGTCCACACGAGCATTGTCCACCAACACACCAGCATGCGCCATCTCGCCCTTCGTCATCTCATACATGTGCGAGGCGTGCAACAACGCCTTGGAGGGGATGCAACCAACGTTCAAGCAGGTACCACCGAGAGCGCCGCGCTTCTCGACACACGTCACCTTCAAACCCAACTGCGCAGCCTTAATCGCCGCCACATAACCTCCAGGTCCACCTCCAATCACCACCAGATCATCAACCTCATCTACACAGGGACGACAGAGGCGTCAGACAACAGAAGAGGGGGGGAAGCTCAAATGCCTCCGGTCGAGTGCAACAGAACACACACACGCTTCGACGCCAACAGTACCCAATCTAGCACGACGGGGCACATGGGCGCAAGGAGAAGGGGAACATCCGACATGGGAGCCAAGACGGCGCACAGGAACGCGAACAGGAGGGGCACATACCGGTAGAGTATTGACGCACAGGAACACAGCGACGAGCGCCAGCATAACCCGCAGACTACAAACCGAAAACGACAAAAGACAAAGTATTAGCACACATCGCGAACAGAACGGGGGCTGAATGCGAACGAGAAACGAGGAACGGAACATTCTCGACGCGCAAACATCAAATCGACAGGGGAAGCCTTCACAAAGGTCCGAGGTTGGGACAACTCAGACCACGAACATACCTTCGCCTTAAGGAATGCAGTTGCCAACATGACGTTACAGAGCCTCAATTACCACTGACGATCGAGACTCAAGAGCTTGACAAGCAGGGAATTGCAGGATCGTGTGTGCGGGAAATGTCGGAGATGTTGGAAGCCAATTTGCATATTTTGGCTCCGCTCCGACTCCGCGGAATCGAACTACCCTCCAGCACATTGAGAAGAGAAGGTTTCTGGTAGCCATTATGTTACATTGACGGTTCTACAAGTTCTTCGTATTGGACGAACATGAGGTTGATGGGTTGGACGCCTCCTTCCGGCCTGACGTAGTACTTTCTGAGCATGAATTGGGTCTCCTGTGTGTTTGGTTCGATTTCCGGGGTGGCCGCGATGAGTGATCCACCAGGACGCACAAGTTGTAGCCATGCCTGAGGCACCTCCTGGACGCCGCCGCCGACGTGCACGGCCTCGAATGGCGCGCCTTCGTGCTCCGCAAAGGCGTCCTTGAGTTGAAAGTCAATGACCGGCAGCAACTGTGGGAAATGCTCTGATACTGTTCTTTTAGCCGCGTCTAGCTTCTCCTGGCTCGAATCGACCGCTACGACCTTGCCATTTGGGGAAACGAGTTGCGCCAACGCTACACTCATGTAGCCATTTCCGCAGCCCAAATCCAATACCTTGGTTCCAGGTTTCAACACTTCTTCCAAAATACTAAGGATCCCAGTGACCGTCAGGGCCGAATGCAACCAGTTGTCCATATAGAGCTCATCTTCGGCCACCTGCGATTCCTCATCCTCTGGGGCTTCCACATCAGCACTTTGACGCAATTCTTCGATAGTCGTGAAGGAAAACAAGGCAGGATCGGTAGAAGCGAAGATTTGGTACGCTTTCTGGTTCTTGATGAGACCATTCTGCTCCATAAGCTCCACAGCTAGAAAGGGACAAATTTCACCTCACATTAGCATTCTGTTCCAACATATGGCCAACAAAGAGGTGAAGCAATAGAAGTGGGAGATGTGGCTCACAACAGAATGATGAAATACGGCAGTGAGGGCTTGGAAAGGGAGTTTCAAGTACGCACCTTCTTTGTGTTCCAATCGTCGGTTTCCCTCAGGTTTCAACTCCACTTCTGGGACTTCTTCAGAAGGGAATGTTTCAGTTGAATATAGTTTAGGGGAAGAGAATCGATAGAGATCGAGAAGAGAGGCATGACGGGAAGACTTCGCTGTGCGAACGAGAGTCCTGCTTCTCGAGGCATGTGATGACGTGAGCGCCGATCTTGGCTGGCGAAACCGCGAAACCAATCTCGTTGAATACCTTGAGAACGATAGCATCCTGATCGTAAGGGGAAGGAAGGCGGGACCCTCAAATTCCGGAATGCTGAGTTGAATAGCAGTCGATGCAGAAGAATATGTCACAATACAGAAGAGGACGCAAATTTCAGACCAAAGCAGGAGTAGGTGCAGTATTGCAGTCCAAAGAGGAGTGATGGAAGACCCTGGAAATCCTCTTCAGCCGAGGCATCGGTCTCCTTCTCTTCCAGTGCGACCTTGACCAAGGTACTCTGTTTCTGCCCTCAACTACTCTTCCCTGCACTCGCTCACTTCATTTACACGCATTATATTCGAGTTCATCCCCTTCCCAAGTACTCTAGGCGATGTATATGCTTTCTCTCTTTTCCCGATCTGCTTCAGCTCGTTCCCGTTCTAGAATTGGATTCTCTCGGCATGTTTCAGCTAGAACCTACCGCAGTGGACCTGTAAACCTCCCTTGGCCCCCGACTTGCGATAGCACAACGTACGCAAAGCTGAAATATCTGGTTGACGCCTGTGTCCCTAATAGTTGCCTTCTATTGACATCTGCTGATCCATCTACCTTCAAATCGAATGATACCATGTCCAAGAGTTGGAAAAGAATGCTAATCGCGGCTCCATTGAGTCCAGAGAAGTTGACGAAGACGTTTGAACGTTTGTACGATCCTCATCGCTCAATTCCGCCCTCCCTGATGAATGTGATCATTGGTGCCTATGGCAAAATGGAGTTAGGTCATCGTATACTGGATGTTGTGGTTCAGGAGACTAAAAAGGGCCTCTTCGTGCCTCAAACGCGTCACTTGACGAATCTCATCGGCGCTCTCGGTCGTTCCGGCGATTTGGATGCTGCTTTGACTCTGTACTACCTCATGATCCCGTTGGACATTGACTGTGTTACTTTCATCTCTATGGTGGACGTGCTATCTAGCTCGCACCATCCTGATCTCGCCTTTTCGCTTTGGAAAGATTGGCAACACTCCGCGCATTGTTACCCCATTCTGAACGTGTTCACGACGCTCTCTGAGGCTGCAATTCGTGCAAATCGATTCGACTTGTTTCAAGAAGCTGAAATGGCAGCGAGAGAGCTGTACCACAAGGCAGTGGCGGAGAAACGACTCGCGCGGATTGCCGACTCGCAGTACACACCGAAACACTGCATCCACGTCTCCAGACTCCTTAAACGCTTCTGGTATCCAATGCTTCGCCCGATCACACCCGAACAGCTGAAGGAGAGCGTGAAAATGTCGCTGCAAGCGTGGATCAATGTTCGCAGCGCTTTGCCTGGTTCCCCGCTCACTGCTCCTGAGATCTCTCAATGGGAGGCGGACGTGGATGCGTGGATGTCCTGCAATGACTTGTACGCGCCGAGCAAAGACGCGGCGCACGAGGAGAGACTCAATGCCATGGATATAGGAGACGATTTGGAGGACGACGATTGGCTGGATTCTGGCGACGATGCAGAACTCGACCGGCTGATTCGCAACGCCAGAGCTTTGTAAACTGTCATATACGACGAACACTGCCACAAAGCACCCATTCAAGGGAGGAGAGACGACAAGTGCCGGTTCGCAGTCTTTCGCTGTTACAGACCTCTGAATCCCACCTCTTTGTGGTACGAGTTAGTCTGGGAAATGCGTCTGACAGTTGAAACGTGCGAGCGTCTCCAGAGGGCTGAGCACGATTGGTCCCCGGTCCTCACAACGTGCCCAAGAGCGGGCTGTCGTTCCATTCTTCTCCTCACTTGTGTGCCCCACATATACACACACATGGCGCGCCACTTTACTCTCCACACGCTGTGGCTCGCGCTCGGTCTCGTCGCGCTGCTTGCGGCCTCATCTTCTGCCACCCACAACTACACGAGTACGAACAAGATTTCGCGGTCGCTCCATGGTGTTCCTCCCCTCTTTTCTGCCTTCGCACAACAGCACCAGAGTCCAATCTGCCAAGTCCTGGTAAAATACCGCTTTTAGAGCCTGAATACTGACGAAGCATTGCTGTCTCTGCTTGTGCAGTCACGAGAGGTGTGCATTATTTGGGCAGTTGGTCGCACATCACCATTCCGAGCTTGGAAAAGAGCTTTTTGAATGGAACGTACGTGATCTCGCTCCTCTCTTGCATGGTATCCCTTATCTAGTAGTGGGTGACCTCGTGAAGTTCTTTGAGACTGGGAATGGCGTCTCTGTTTTTCCCCTTCCCGCGCCCTTCCCTGTTCTGTCCCTCTTCGCATGTCTTCTTGCCCCGTACGCAGTGCCTAACGTTCCTTGTGTGATGTACGAGTGTAGCGGCTCCTTTTTGGACCCGAATAGTCCAGTGGTAAAGGATACGCTGTGGGCGATGAGCTACTCTGTGGTTTTCGGTTTGCTGGGCGGTGGTGTGGTCATTGCCGGCTTGTTGTTCGTTCCCCTGCAGCTGCTTTGCAAGGTGTTTAGTAAGAACGTTCCGGAGTACTCGTGGATGGATCGTGCGCTGACTAGGGCGATGTTGTTCTTCAATCTCGTGTTCATCCTCTCCCTGACGATCGTTGGTCTTTGGTCCACGAGCGCGTTCTACTTTAACATCGTGGGTCCCGTGAGTGAGTTGCACGATCAGGCGTGGGTGCTAAAGCAGAAGTACGAAGTGTACTACGAGAACGCTGCGCTCTTGAAGGCGAATACGCCTTCCTATGACATCTACCCCGCCGAACCGATCAATCA
>Ga0307375_10003029_pt1 | contig 16810 bp, 14 predicted proteins | sample TR1MG_FD_202531 | JGI IMG/M metagenome (GOLD analysis project Ga0307375, IMG submission 202531) | Soil microbial communities from Risofladan, Vaasa, Finland - TR-1 | ecosystem: Environmental > Terrestrial > Soil > Coastal area > Acid sulfate soil | place: Finland: Risofladan, Vaasa | collected... | reverse complement strand
AGATCGAGGACTTGGGCGGGCGTCATGGGGAACCAGACGCCGCCGCGTTGGAGAAGTGCTCCGGTACGAACGACGACCTCGCGGTGATCACGCAATGGGTCGAGGCCGTGCAGCCGTACGACGCCGCTCGTTGGGGCCCGAAAGCCCAGGAGGGTCTCGACCACCGTCGTCTTGCCAGCACCGTTGGGGCCGAGCAGGCTGGCGACTTCGCCGTACGCCACCTGCAGTGACACGTCGTCCACAGCCCGCAAGTCTCCGAACGTCACCGTCAGGTTCTTGACTTCAACAGCGCTACTCACGACATCTGAACCTAGACGTTTTCACGGGGGTCCCGAGCACACCTCGGTAGGCTGGCGGACATGATTGATCTCGTCCAACTTCGTCGCGAACCGGATTTCGTCAAGGCCTCGCTGGCCCGCCGCGGGGTTTCGACCTCGACGATGGACGAGATCCTGGAGCTCGACGTCGAACACCGTCGGTTGCTCCAAGAGGCGGAAAGTCTGCGGGCCGAGGTGAAGGAGCTTTCGCGCCAAGTCGGTGAGGCGCGGCGCGCCAAAGATCAGACCACCGCGGACGAGCTCGCCACGCGCAGCCGCGAACTCGGTGATCGTGAAAGGGTTGCGACCCAGGCGACCGAGGCCGTCGGTTCGATCCTTCGCGAACAACTGCTGATGATCCCCAATATCCCAGCGCCCGATGTCCCCGACGGTCGTGACGAGAACGACAACGTCGAGTTGCGCCGCTGGTGGGTGGGCATGGACGACGGCGATCCCCAACCGACCTACGAGGCCCACCAACGCGTGGCTCACTGGGACATCGGGACCGAACTCGGCATCCTCGATATGGAGTCGGGTGCGAAGTTGGCGGGTTCGATGTTCCCCCTCTACCGCGGCGCCGGGGTCCGCCTGCTGCGCGCCCTCGGCTTCTTCGCGCTGGACCGGCACCTGGGCGAGTACGAGGAGATTCGCCCGCCGAGTTTCGCCCTCACCGAGACGATGATGTCGACCGGCCACCTCCCCAAGTCCGCCGACGACATGTACGCGATCGAACGTGATGGCCTCTGGGCCATTCCCACCGCTGAGGTCCCGCTGACGTCAATGCACCGTGGCGAGATCCTCGAGGAATCTCGGTTGCCGATCCGCATGACGGCCCAGACTGCGTGCTTTCGACGCGAAGCCGGCGCCGCCGGACGTGACACTCGCGGCCTGCTCCGAGTGCACGAGTTCGACAAGGTCGAGTTATTCGCCTACTGCACCCCCGAGCAAGCCGACGAGGCGCACGCGGACATCCTGGCCCGCGCCGAGGGTCTGCTGCAGGAGCTGGGACTGACTTATCGGGTGCTCGTGCTCTGTACGGGCGACCTCGGTACCTCGTCGGCGCGCACGATCGACCTCGAGGTGTTCAGCCCCGGGGTCGATCGATGGTTGGAGGTGTCCTCGGTCAGTTGGTTCCGTGACTTCCAGGCTCGACGGGCCAACGTCCGATACCGAACCGCCGATGGCACGACGGCGCTCGTGCACACGGTCAACGGGTCCGCGTTGGCGTGGGCTCGAATTTGGGCCGCGCTCGTCGAGACGTATCGCCAGGCGGACGGCAGCGTGGCGCTGCCCAACGTGCTGGCGCCGTACATGGGCACTCAGGTGACGATTAGGCCGAAGGCTTCGTAAGTTCGAATCGGTAGCCGACGCCTCGAACGGTGGTGATGTGCTCGGGTGACTTCGGGTCGTTCTCGATGAGGCTGCGCAAACGCTTGATGTGCACGTCGAGGGTTTTGGTGTCGCCCACGTAGTCGTTACCCCACACGCGGTCGATGAGTACTTCGCGCGTGAGCACCCGACCGGGATTCTCGAGCAGGAGGCGCAGGAGTGCAAACTCCTTCTTGCGCAATTTGACCTCTTCGCCGTCGACGAAGCATCGTCGTGCGTCAATGTCCATCCGAATCGGCCCCACTTCGAGCAGTTCATCACTCTCATCGACGGCTTCATGGTTCTCGCGCCGGCGAAGGACTGCTCTGATGCGGGCCACCAGTTCGCGTAAGCGGTAGGGCTTGGTCACGTAGTCGTCAGCGCCGATCTCGAGCATCAGGACCATGTCGACCTCTTCGCCCTTGGCGCTCACGATGATGATGGGTACGTCACTGGTCGCTCGGATGGTGCGACAGACGTCGAGCCCGGACATCTTGGGCAGCATGAGATCGAGCAGGATGAGGTCGTACGTACCGCTGGCGAAGAGGCTGACCGCCTCTTGACCGTCGCGGGCGATGTCGACATCGAAGCCCTCGCGGTTCAAGCCAATGGTTAGGGCATCGATGAAGGACTCCTCGTCCTCGACGAGGAGTAGGCGAATCCTCTTCTCGCTCTCGGCCTTCTTGCCCATCAGTGGTTCATCGGCAACTCGAGGGTGAACGTGGAGCCTTCGCCTTCGCGTGATTCAACCAGTACCGTCCCGCCATGATTTTGGGCCACGTGACGAACAATACTGAGCCCGAGGCCCGTACCCCCGGTCTCTCGGGCGCGACCCGGGTCGACTCGGTAGAAGCGCTCGAAGATACGTTCGAGATCCTTGGTCGGGATGCCGACGCCTTGATCCTTGATGTCGATGTGGATCAGGGGCCCGACGGTCTCACCGTCCTCGCTGGCGCTGGCGTTGATGCGCGAGATCGAGATCGTGACATCGCCGCCGATCGGCGAGTACACGACGGCGTTCTCGAGCAGCGCGTGCACCGCCGAGATCAGCTGGCGCCGGTCGCCCACGACGACGAAGTTGGACTCGGGCTCGATGAAGCTGAGCGTCACGGCGTGCTGTTCGGCCGAAGTACGGATTCGCTCGATTGCGTCAGCGACCACGAGCGAGACCGGCAGCGGCTCGCGTGATGGTGATCCCTCGCCCTCGATCCGTGAAAGGTCCAGAAGATCCTCGATGATGCGGTTGACGCGGAACGCCTCAGAGTTTATTCGTGCGGCGAGCCGGTTCGCGACCGACGGGTCGTGTTCGAACTGCAGGGTCTCCGCAAGTAGTCCGAGGGCGCCCATCGGTGTCTTCAGCTCGTGCGAGACATTCGCGATGAAGTCCCGTCGGATGTCTTCTAGGCGTCGTCGCTCCGAGACGTCCTCGATGATGGCGATCACGCCGAGGGGGCGTCGACCGTCATCGATGACCGAAGCGCGGATGGTGAGGGTTCGCCGAGGGGGTCCGTAGATGTCGATGGTCCGGTCCGCGACGCCATTCGTCCAGCCTTCGGCGAGGACGTCGGTAACGGCTTGGGCGGCGATGGCGTCGCCGTAGCGGCTGGCCATGAGCGTCTCGGCTTGGGTGTTACGAAAGAGGACGCCGCCGGATTCGTCGCAGAGCACGAGTCCGAGGGGCAACGCGTCCAGGGATCGACGAAGTCGGATGGATTCGGCGCTCGATTCCGAGACCGCGGTCGTCGCTGCACCCGTGGCCTCCTCGAGATAGCTGAGGGCCGACTCGACCTTTCCATTGTCGTCGTGCGGTTCGACTCCAAGTCGACCGCCAAGAGCGGTGAGTCGCTGGGCGATCGCGCGATGCCCTCGCCTTCGAAACAAGAGGATCCCGATCAGGACCCCCAGCACCAGCACACCGAATGCCGCGAGGTAGAGCAACACCGGAGTCCAGTGAGCGGCAAAGTTTGGGGTCGACGCGATCATCACCCACTCAGTCTCGCAGAAGAAGCGCGAAGTCAAGCGGCAGCGACCATTGGGAGCTCTCCTCTAGAAAGCGAGTCACGAATGCTCCTCACTGACCTTCCCCCTCTCAACCCTTCCCCCACCGCGCTTCCGGGCAGTGCAGCCCTGGAGCAGATGGCCAACGGAGTTGCGGCGTGGGCACTCATCGGGGCGTTGATTGCGCTGTTGCTCGGTGCGGGCCTTTGGGCGCTCGGTAGTCACACCCAGAACATGCATCAGTCGGCATCGGGACGTCGCGCGGTGGCGACATCGCTCGTGGCCGCGGTGTTGATCGGGGCGGCGCCGCATCTCATCAACTTCTTCTTCAAGACCGGATCCAGCGTCCACTGATGACGCATCTCTCCTGCCTCTTCGCGCCCATGTCGTGTGTGACGACGTCGATCGCCAAGTCGACGCTCGGCGATATCTTCGGCGCACTCACCGGTTGGGTGCTCGGCAGCGTGCAGTGGTTCTTGAGCGCGGCCGGACTGGTCGTCGCGTCGGCGAGTGAACCGGCGACGGTGATTGCGTCGGCGACACCGGAGTTCAACGTCCTGATGGTGATGGCCCCAGTGTTGATGCTGATTGGCCTGCTCGTGAGTACGTTGCAGGCCCTTCGCCACGGTGACGCCGCCTCGCTGTGGCGAGTGTATTTCGGCGTGGCCCCGTCGTGCGTACTCGCGCTCGCGCTCGCGCGCCCACTGGGCGCACTGATACTGACCGCGGTGAACCAGCTCTCCAGCACCGCCGCGGCGACCATGACCCAACACGCGGCGTCGTTCGGCGTGGCGTTCTCGTCACTGACGTCGTCGACGCCCGGCTTCGGGCTGTTCCTACTCGCCATCGGCGTCGTCGTCGGTTCGTGGCTCTTGTGGTGTGAGTTGATCGTGCGCACGGTGGTACTCACGCTGCTGTTGGTGCTCGTCCCGGTGATCGTTCCATTGTCCACGTTTCCCGCCATGCGTCGCATCGGTTGGCGACTCGGTGAGACCTTCATCGCGGTCGCCTTCAGCAAATTTCTGATCGTCATTACGCTCTCGCTCGGTTTCGACGAGTTGCGTGGTTCGTCGGCGACCCAGATCATCTCGGGCGCCGTGACGATGGCGCTAGCCACGTTCTCGCCATTCTTGCTCTTTCGCCTGATTCCCTTTCTCGAACAATCGGCCCTGCATCACCTCGACGGCTTACGCCAGCGCCTCACCCATAGCGCGGTCAACGCCCCGTCGTCGCCCGCGGGGATGGCGGTGCGAGCCATGGCCCCTTCGATCCCTCTCCCCGAACCCCCGCAGCGGCCCGATGACCTGGGCCTCGAGATGTGGGAGGCGGGTCCGGAATTCGAATTCCCTGAGCAGACCGGCGAGAAACTCCCTCCCCCGATTGGTGAACCTCAACTGCGAGGGGGACACGTGGCGTACAGCAAGGACGACATGGGCCCGGTCGTCGGGTGGCACTTCGATGAGTGAGTTGGTCGGACTGGGACGATCGGACGCGGACGTGCGGTGGCTCGGAATCGGGCGCCACCAGGCGGCGCTCGTGATCGGCGGATCGGTGTTAGTGGGTGACTGGCTCGTGCGCACGGGAAGTCCCGTCATCGAGGTCCTGATTGGCGTAGTCATGGTGAGCGCGGCCGTGCGCTGCGTCCGTGGTCTCACGGGTGGCGAATTCTTGAAGGTCGTGGTGCTCTTCTGCGCCCGTTCACGCTGGCAACGGCTGGCTGCGACACGCGAGGGTGACGTCGTCGAACTAAGGGCCGGCGGTACCGCCGCCTTTCGCGGGTACGAGCTCAATCATCGCGGTCGCCTGGACTTGTCGGGGACCGATATCGTGAACGCGCAGCGGCTGGCCGACCTGATGAACGGACTCGCCGTGGGAGCCGATTCGAGCCACGTCTCGCTGCACGTGCGAAGGAGCGGCCCCGACACGAGGACCTTTCTCGCGCTGGCCACCGACGCGGCCGTGTGCGAGGGCTGGTCACCCAGTGAGCGCCTCGTCGATGAAGTGATCGGGATGGACGTCGGTTCCTCGAGTCTCGTTCTCGAGCGCTGGAGTTACCTGCGAACGAACGACCAATTGCGACGCGTGATCCGTGTCGACGACTTCCAAGGTGCGACGAGCGAACGAGCGCTGCTCGAGCGGCTCCAAGAGGTGGCGTTGGATACCGATCTCGCGCTGCACGTGGAAGTGGTCGGTTCCTTGAGGGCGCAACGTATCGCCGCGAGGGCAGTTCATCGCGTCGGGAGTGATGCGCAAGTGAGCCGCGCTGCGGGGTTTCGTCGCAGCGCCCACGCTGCGCTGTCGTCGCAGCGACTCAGTCAACGCGAAGAACTCGTGGCGAACGGACAGGCCCTACTGCGACTCGGAGTGTTCGTCACGCTTCGCAGCTCAAGTCTGAGCGAGCTTCGCGACTCGAGTCGCGAGTTGCAGCGCAAGGTCGTGGAATCCGGCCTTCGCGTGGACACCGGCGTCGGTCGTCAGTGGTCGTGGTTCTGTTTCCAGTTACCCGGCGGGCCCGGCTGGTGACGCGGGCGTGGACGCACTGGGCGACGACCAGCGACTTGCGAGGTCTGCGTGTACCTTCGCACGACGCGGGTACCGGCCTCGAGGGACAGCCGCTCGGACGCGCGCTGCGAGGTGCACAGTTCGTGTTCGATCCCTTTGACGCCTACGAGGCGGGCCTCGTGTCGAATCCCAACATGATCGTCGCGGGATCCATCGGAGTCGGTAAGAGCACGATGGTGAAGATGCTCCTCGAGCGAGCGTTAGCGCGCGGTCGAAGGGTGGTGGTCATTGATCCCAAGGGAGAGTACGGGGAACTCGCGCGCGCGCACGGAGTGCGCCCGGTGGCGCTCGGCCGTGACGGTTGGTGTGATCCCTTCGCAATCGACGAACGCGAAGCTCGTGACTTCGTACGGGCCCTCGTCGCCACTGCGCAGGGGGTGTCGCTCAGCGCAGAGCAGCACTACGTGATCGACGAACTCTTCTCGGGGCTCGTGTCACCGCGTCCTCGGCGATTGCTGCGGGCCCTCTTCGAAGCCGTCGAGCCGCGGATTGCGGAGGAACGCGCGTCCGTCGAGAGGGGACTGGCGCTCACGCTCTACCGGTTCATTCACGGCGACCTTGCGGGCCTCTTCGATGGCGATGGTGAACCAATGGCCTTTCGTGGGGACCTCGTGGTGCTCGACCTTTCGGCACAATGGTCCTCACAGTCGCTCTCGGTCGCGGCATTGAGCGCCGTGGGCGCGGCTCAGCAGGTCGTGGTGGGCGAACGGGCCTTGGGCTACCTGGTACTGGATGAAGCGTGGGCCCTCTTGGGCGACGATCACGCTCTTCGATGGTTGCAGGGTTCATGGAAGCTCGCCCGGTCGCGTGGAGTGAGTCACGTGCTCGTGTTGCACCGTTGGAGTGATGCGGGCGCAGCAGGCGATGACGGCAGCATGCAACGAGCGCGCGCCCTCGGTCTACTTCGCGAATGTGAGACCTCGTGGCTCTTTCGCCAGCCCCCCGACGAAGCGCTCGTGATGGCGCGAGCCCTTGGCCTGCACGATCGTGAGCAGCAGTACCTCGTGGCGCTCCCCAAGGGTGTCGCGCTCGTTCGTTACGGTGCGCACCGATCGATCGTTCGCTTCACGCCCGTCGGGCGCGACCTCGAGATCATCGACACCGATAGTGCCATGCGTGGCTGACCGTGGGTAGCGATCGACCACTGCTCGGGCGACGCACGTGGCACGGTGTCGCCTACGGTCGCACGCAACGGCTCGCCGAGAGGAGTTCGTTGCTCATCGTCGGTCCAACCCAAGCGGGGAAGACCAGCTCGCTCGTCGTGCCCGCACTGTTGGGCTGGAGCGGTCCCGCGGTCGTGACCAGCGTGAAGCGTGACGTGGTGCACGCGACGCTCGCGTGGCGTAGCACCCTCGGCAACGTGCAGGTCCTTGAACCCGGACTGGACGATGGCTTGACGTGGAATCCAATGGAAGGCGTGGCGTCGCTACGTCACGCACTTCGCGTCGCGCGCGATCTCACTTCGGGATCCAACGCCAGAGGCGACACTGAGTTCTGGAACGCACTCGCGGCGAAGCTCGTCGCCGCGCTGATGATGCGAGCGCGCGAGGGTGCGCGTGACATCTTTGACGTCGCCGCCGCCGTGGAGCATCGGCACTTCGAGCATTGGCTCGAAGAGGAACGAGGCGATGAGGCCAGTGACGTACTGCGATCGTTCCTGGATCACGACGCGAAGACCCTGGACGGCGTGCTCACCACCGCTGAGACGATGCTCCTGCCGTGGCGATTCCGTCAGCGTACGGTGAGCATTCGCTCGATGGTGGGGCGACCCGACACGCTCTATCTGTGCGGTCCCCGGGGCGAGCAAGTCCACTACGAACCGCTCTTTCGAGGCGCGCTGCGGATGATCCTCGAAGAGCAGCAGCGACGCTGCGACCAGGGCCGCCAGCGACCGCTGTTGATGGTGCTCGACGAGGCGGCGACGGTCGCGTCGCTCGATGAACTCGACCAACTGGCCGCGACCGTGAGTGGGCTCGACGTGACCCTCGTGACGGTGGTGCAGGACTTCGCCCAACTCGTCGCCCGGTGGGGTCCGCGCGCCGCGACGATCGTGAACAACCACACGACACGGATGGTGCTCGGTGGTCTGGCCGATCCCACCGTGGTCACGTATTTGCCCGAACTGGAGGAGTTCGCTAAGGCCACCGGATCAGTTTCACTCCGCCAGCGTCGAGGTGGCACCGCGCTCGTGGTCGCTGGGAGAAGTCCGGTCGCCGTCGTGCGGTTGCGGCCCTGGTGGAAGATACGGCGCATGCAACACCGGGGAACAGCCGAGGCGTTACTACCATCTAGCCATGGCAATCGAGGGGATCCAGGCGTCAGAGCAGATATTGGCAATTGATATTGGCGCGACCAATATCAAGTTCTGCCACGTCGACGCGCAGGGTGAGTTGCTCGAGCCAATTCGCCGCAAGCCCACGCCGTACCCGTGCTCGCCCAACCGATTGGTGGAGCTGCTGAGCGAGCGGATCCTCCAGAGCGACGCGAAGTCGGTGGGGGTGGGTTTTCCCGGGGAGTTCGATGACGGTCACGTCATTCGACCAGGCAATCTCTCACGGCCGGGAGGGGTGACCACCGAGGTTGATCCCGAACTCGAAGAACAGTGGCGGGGCTTCGCGCTGCAAGACGCACTGCAATTGTCGACCGGGCGCGACGTGCGAGTCGTGAACGACGCGAAGCTCGCGGCTCTGGGCTGTTGCGAGGGGGAGGGCGTCGAGCTCGTCCTGACCCTAGGGACCGGGCTGGGGCTCTCGCTGTGCATTGACGGCCAGCTGCAGCGAGTTCGCGACGTCGGGGCCGCTCCTTTCGAGAACGGTATGACCTATGACCAACTGATCGGCGAACGTGGTCGGGCCCACGACGAACGGAAGTGGTTCCACTCCCTGGAGCGGGCGATCAAGAACTTCTGTGAGGAGTTCGATGCCTCCGTCGTCCATCTGGCGGGTGGCAACGCTCGACGAGTCGCGCCGAGCCACTTGGCGCTGCCGGGGTGTCGCGTCGTCATCAACGGTAATCAGGCGCCATTGCACGGCGCGGCGCGACTCTTCTACAGCTGAGCGAGATCGACCGCGCTCGCGGCGAGGACGCTCGCGACCGCGCGCAGCGCACCGTCTTCGACACTGAAGTCGGGGCTGTGGTGCATTCCGGACGAACCGTCGGCCTTGGCACCTCCGACGAACATGTAGCAGCCGGGTATCCGATTGAGGAACTCGGCGACGTCGTCGCTGGGTGACGCCGGGGGCAACTCCATCACGTTCTGTTCCCCCATGACCGTGCGGGCACTCGCGAGCACGCGCTTAGCCACGTTCGGGTCGTTGTTCACCGCGGGCGTGCCCTCGCCGAGCTCGAGCCGACACGTGACATCGAACGACGCCTCCACCTCATGAAGCAATCGCTCAAGGCGGGTAAGCGCCTCTCGTTGCTGGTCGGGGGTGAACGTGCGCAGCGTGCCTCGGAGGAGGGCGTGGCGAGGCACCACGTTGTTCGCGGTGCCGGCCTGGATGACGCCGGCTGAGCACGCGCAGTTCGTCCCTTCGTAGTTGAGGCCGCTCACGACCTCGTGAAGACGTGGGGCGAGGTGACTCACCGCGAGCACGACGTTGCCGTCGACGGTGGCCATGGCTCCGTGCCCACCTTTGCCCTGAATGTTCACCGAGAGCGACTTCGCCTCGCTCATCAAGATCCCGGCACGGGTGGCGACGAAGCCCACGGGCGCGAGTGACGTGACGTGCGCGCCGATGACAAAGTCCACCGGGTGCGCCTCGAGGATGCCGCCTTCGATCATGGCGCGTGCTCCGCCGAGTCCCTCCTCAGCGGGTTGGAAGAGCAGTGTGTAGTCGCCCGCCAATTGCTCTCGGCGCTGGCCGAGTAGATCGGCGACGCCGAGCAGTGCCGCGGTGTGGACGTCGTGTCCGCACGCGTGCATGACACCTTCGTTTCGCGACGCGTAGGGGAGGGGGCTCTCTTCGGTCACCGGTAGTCCATCGATATCGGCGCGGATCATGACTCGTTTGCCGGGTGCGGAACCTCGCAGCACGGCCACGGCTCCGGTTTCGGTCGGGCACGCCGCTAGTTCCCATCCGAGCTCGACGAGTCGGTCGCGCACCACTTTGGTGGTGCGGTGTTCATTGAAGGACAGCTCGGGGTACGCGTGCAAGTCGTGGCGAAGATCGACCATCGGATCGATAGCGGCATCGAGAAGGTGGGGCAGATCTTCAATGAATGTACGGGCCATACGTGCATGGTAGTGAGAGCGCCCTCGCTCGCTGGAACACCGGTCGGCTAGGATGGATATCCAACAACAATGCGGCTGTAGCTCAGCGGATTAGAGCATCGGTCTACGGAACCGAGGGTCGGGGGTTCGAATCCCTCCAGCCGCACCAATTGGTCATCTCCGCGTCACGCTTGCAGGTCCAAAAGTGCGATTGTCACTGGATCTGTGCTTCAAGTCGTGCCTATGCACGGTGGTGCATTTCGGCGCTGAAACGGTCTATTTCGCCATCCAGGTGCTCACCTTTCGGGGGCAGCCCTCCGCTGCACCGCCGGGCGGCTCCTGCCCTCTGACGTCGCGGGGCGCCCGCGTGCGGACCCTGCCTATGCAGCCTGACGCCGTACATGGTGACCATCAAGAAATTTTCACAACTTTTCCGAAATCGGCCCCATTCAACTGCGCGGTGATCGCGAACGCGGCACGAGTAAAGACGCTGGATACGTTCAACCCGATGGGAGCTTTCATGCAAGCTGCTGTGTTGACCAAGGAAGTCCGCTCGCGAAGTAGGTCGAGTGGGGCCACCCTCGAGGGCGAAGTGACCGTCTCAGTAGCCGAGGCGGCCAAGCTGTGCAAGGTCAGCGGCGACACCATCCGGCGCCGTCTGCACGACAACGTCATCGAGGGCGCCTTCCAGGACGGCCTCGGCGAGTCCGCGCCGTGGTGCATCCCGGTGCCGTCACTCATCGCGGTCGGGCTGTGCGAGCCCGAGGCCCTCGACGAGCTCGACCAGCGACTCAACCCCAACATCGCTCGTCTCTCGAACCAGTTGGTTGGCGTCCGCGCCGAGCTGCTGGCCGAACGGACGAACCGAGAAGCCGCCGAAAGGGCATTCGCTGCGGCCAAGGACGAGGTCAGCTTTCTGCGCAAGTTCACGGAACAACTTCTCACCAAAATAGGCGACCGCGAAGAAGGAAGGACTAACTGATGGCTGGACGACCATTGTCAGCTCGCCCCCACCCCAACCGTGACGGCAGCGTCACCGTGCGAATGCCGGATGCCCGGGGTTCCACGCGACGGCCGAACGTTAACTTCCCGACTACCGAGTCGGCAGAGCGCTGGCGCGCCGCGGCGCTCGCCGCGCGTAAGGCCGGTCGACCGCTTCCCGACCCCGAGCCGTACCGTGCTGCAGCCAACCGCCGTGCGCCAGAGGTGCTCCTTGGCGGCTTCGCCGACGTGGCGTGGGCGTGGTGGGAGAAGTTCTACCCATCTAATGGTCGTCACCCTCAACGACGCGACGACATTGAGAGCCACATCCGGAACCACTTGGTTCCATTTTTCTCACCTCGCGTCGACCACGTCCGGGACATCACGTACGAGGACTGCGAGGAGTTCGTCGACTACTTGTCGGGGAAACGCTCGACGGCCACTCCTGCACAGACCATTGTCACCGAGGCCAGGGAACTGACGCTGGCGGACGCAGCGAAGTGGTGCGGAAGGAGCAAGTCCGGAATTCAAAAGGCGCGGTCCTCAGGCAAGTTCCCCAACGCGTATCTGGACACGTCGGCGAGCGACATGGGGGTCGTCCGCATTCCTGTCGGAGACCTCATCGCGGCGGGTTACGTACCTCAGGAAGGCACGGCGGAGGTTCCGTACGGCCTCTCGGAGAAACACGTCAACTCGTTGCTCAACGACCTTAGACAGATATTCAAGTTCGCCATTGGTAAGAGGCTCATCACCGTTGATATCTCCACCGGTCTGAAGGCCAAGGAGCCTGCACTAACCGCCAGGGTGTTCCCGAAGGGCTCGCGAGCCGACGCACCGGTGTATCTGTTTGACCTTGCTACTTGCAAGCGCATCGCGAGCAGGCTTCACATCCATCACCAGATGGTGTTCTGGCTTCTCCGGTGCGCCGGTCTGCGAATAGGCGAGGCCTACGGCATCAGGCTCGAAGACATTTACCACCGTGACGGGTACATGACCATTCGGGTGTGGCGCCAGGGTGGTAAGTACTTCAAGGTGGCCGACGAGGAGGGACACGTACAGCGAGTGACGTCCAAGGAGAGCCTGAAGACGAAGTCGTCGCAACGGGTGCTGCCTATCGCGCGACCCCTTGCAACGCTCATCGACATCTACGTCGACGCCTTCCACAGCGACGAGACCGACCCAGCAACACCTCTCGTGGCAACTATTAGAGGCTGTGGCCAGTCAGGATTTCGAGACGCGCTGCACAAGGCGACCATCGCCGAGGGCTGTGGCGTCGAGGACGCAGGGTTCGTCACGACACCCAAGACGTTACGCACGTTCTTCGCGACGGAACTCGACGACATCGCTCTTCGACCGAGGTCGTCGTACATGGGCCACAAGATGTTGAACCTTGACGGCAGCGCGGCCATCACTGAGTCGACCTATACCGTCCAGCACAAGGGCGTTCAGCGCCTCCTGGTCGTCTCGGACACCATGGCCGCGCGCATCGAGTCGAGCATTGGCTCACTGGTCGAGCCGGTGGCGTCGAGTCGCTTGCTCCCGGCTTCGCTCTGTGTTGACACCGACGAAAGGGAAGGGTCTCTCGAAGTTCTGGACGCGGCAGGTTGCGTCGCTGCGGCTGTTGTTGATGGCCACGAAGTAGTCGAGGTGTCCGACGCTGCGCAGATGCTGAAGGTGAGCGAGAAGCAGGTTGGCGCACTGGTACGCAAGGGACTCCTTGTCCGCCAGCGCGTCGATGGCCCGGGTCGAAGCTCCTTCTTCGGCGTTGACGCATCGTCGGTGCACGAGCAGATGGCACTCGTTCATGGGGCGTGGACCCGTCAGCGTCTGTGCGTCGAGTTCGACCTTACGTACCGCCAAGTCGACTATCTCATCGGTGTTCTGGGTGTCACGTCGCTTGAGTCGGACCTTGTGCGCGGGTACCTCTACGCCGAAGAGCAAGTGGAGAAGTTGCGGAGGTACATGGACGAGAGGGCAGAGGTTTCCCGCCACGCTGTGTCGATGAAGGAGGCGGCGAAAGCACTCGGCTGCACGCGCCGAACGGCGGCGCACTTCATAACCGCGGGACACCTAGTGGTGGACGACGAGTCATCGACCGCGATGGGCTGGACGATGGTCACGCGCGCGTCGCTCGAGCAACTACTGACGCAACGCGCGCCGCGGCGGGCTCTACCTAGCGTTCAGCCAACGGGGACCATTCCAATACGTGAAGCGCAGGAGCGCACCGGACTCAGCCGCGTCGAAGTTCTGAAACTGGCGGCAAGCGGTGTCGTCATACACCGCACTTCGGACTATCGGTTCTGGGTGGACGAAGCGTCACTGGAGTCTCACTTTCATCGCGAGAGCAAGATGTTGCGCTAGCGTCTCCCTCCTGCAGCATTGTGAGGAGGACGCGTGCCAGCGACGACGACGTGGAAGCTTCCGGAGCACTCAGCGGCCAAGCACCTCCTCTTAGAGAAGTACTTGGAAGCCTGGTACCCAATCATGGCATTCATGGGGCAAGGGCGTCCCGGGCATCAATTGAACTACATTGACGCCTTTTCTGGACCTGGAATCTATGACGGTGGTGAACCGGGTTCGCCTATCGTTGCCCTTCGAACACTAATCAACCACGAGTCCTTTTCGTCGTGGAGCGGCGTCAAGTTTCTCTTCTACTTAGTCGAAGTTGATTCAGAGCGAATGGCTTCGCTCCAGCGGCAAGTGGAGGCCTTATGGGAGTCGCGACCGACCGGCCAACCAAGGAACATCACAGTAGCGTTCCGTGAGCAGTCGTTCTTTGAACTGATCGAAGATCTAAAACCGGTTGCGAGTGAGAAAGGTCGAGGCCTCCGCCCAACCTTTGCGTTTGTCGACCCATTTGGGTTTGGTGGGCTGCCCTTGTCCGATCTTTGCCGGATTCTCGGCACTGGATCGTGTGAAGTCTTGTTCAACTTCATGTACGACTCCGTTAACCGTTTCGTGGGTTGGCGTGACGAGAAGAACCAGGACAACTTCACGCTTCTTTTCGACGGAGACGCGCACCTTGACCTCGGCGGGAAGAGTCCCGAGGATCGTGAAATCTATCTGCACGAACTCATCGCAGGTCTAATCAAGGACAGTGGCAACTTCGAGTACGTGCGAAAGTTTCAGATGGAGCGCAATTCTGCTCGCACGCTCTACTCACTCTTCTTCGCCACACGGCACACGAAGGGCCTCCAGGTAATGAAGGAAGCCATGTGGAAGATAGATCCCACGAATGGCGAACGCTTCTCTGATCGGTTGGTGAGCAATCCGACCCTCTTCGATGGCGTGCCCAACTACGAGGAACTGAAGAGCGCTCTGGTGCTCAAGTTTCGGGGTCGGACGGCCGCAATGGAAGAGATTGAGGAGTTCACTTTGGTTGATACTCGGTTCTTGCCTAAGCACCTCCGAGAGCACGTCTTGATGCCCCTGGAGGCGGTTGGAGAAATTGAAGTTCTCAACGCACGACCGCGGAGACAGAAGCGACACTTCCCCCCGGGCACCTTGGTGAGATTTAGTTAGCGCATTCTCGCTACAAGCGAGTGCGACACCGACCTAGCCGAAATTGGAAATCGGCATCTCGTTCCAAGTCCGTCCGTCAATGCTCCGGCCCGCGGCGGACTTTCCCATTCGGCGCATCCTCACGGGCGCAACTGACACGCTTGCCCTCGGCATAGTCTCGAGAAGTTGACCGTCAATCGACACTGGCGTCGCGTTGACTGAGCGCTCAGGCTTCCAGGCACCCCACTGCTTGAAGAAGAACGCCACGTCGTCTTCGACACACCGATCGCGAAGGTCCTTTGCCCAGCGCGGGTGCATGGGTCGGGCGCCAGGACCGGACTCGCCGCCAGCGATCACCCAGTTGATTCCATCCAAGTTCAAGCTCGGCAGTGGCCCGAGCAAAGGTTCGGCAGAAATGAACCGAACGGCAGCGGGTACCTGCCTCAGGTGGTCGGCTCTAAACGCGTAGCGATCAGATTCAACGCTCACGCCCATCCACACATTGGCAGGCCAGGGCAACCGATCAGCAACTTTCGCGAGCCGCTGCGGGCGCTTGGTGAGCACCTGGTAAGTATGGCGCGGCGTGTCGACCATTACCTGGAAGACGTCTTCGATGAAGGAGTCTGGCACCTCTGGGTGAAAGAGGTCGCTCATCGAGTTGACGAAGATGAGCCGCGGCTTGGCCCAGCGATGTGGCAATGCCAGTTGGTCGGGGTGCATCGTGAGTTTGAAGCCCGGTCCTGATGTCCGCGGCGAGCCGTCGTTTTGGTACTTTGGATTTCCCATGGCCTTGAGACGACGGGACAAGGTAAGTGCGTAGCAGTTGTCGCACCCTGGAGACGTTCGGTCGCAGCCGGTCGTCGGGTTCCATGTCGCCTCGGTCCACTCGATGCTGCTTTTGTCGGCCACGTCCGCTCCCTCTAAGACCCTCCGCGCAACGTACTTGCGCTCTGTGTCATCAATGGTTTCTTTTCGTAAGCCTAAGGTGCCGAGTCTCGAACAACACGCATTCACGTCACTCGTCGCGCACGTACGTGTCGGCCATGGGAACGAGGAACTGGCGTTTGAGCGCGGGAGCTCGGACAAAATTCGACGCGGACGTCGTCAAGGCCTGCATGAAGGTATTCGACGACGGATTCACCTTCTCTTCAGTCAACTCCGCCTCTCAAGTGTGGACCGACTGACGCCGTCACCCCCATCGATGTGCGCGCTGGGGAGCCCCAGGGAACGGTAGCGACCTGGAAGTCCTTACATTGAGAATGTTCTTCAACGTAGTCTCACCTCCGACACCGCGTCGTCCACATTGGTCTCGCGCGGGCGACAAGCTTCGGCCAAGGCATTGCGTTGCCGCTCGTGTACGACTTCACGGTGTGGGCCGCGTCGTTGTTGCTGGGACGGCACGGGTACACCTGATAGGTGACGTGGGCACCCTTTCGTATGCCATTTCTCACTACCAAACCAGGCGCGTGACGAGGTAGCGGACAAGTGATAACCCAGTTAGGACTTGGTCTCTTGTCCCAGGGCTCCCAACTAAATCGTCACAAGCACCGACAATCTCTTCAGAATCAACCAAAATGAGTCCACTAAACGCCGAACCTTGGCGCGTGTGTGCGGCGTCGGCCGCCAGGCACGATGTCGCAACATGAGGAGCTGCAACCTTCAACTCGTACGAATGCTGGGGCGGACCATCCTCGCCTCGACCTGCGCGATCTTCATTTTCAAGGTCGCTACCCAGCTTTCCACTAGGCCAGCCCCCTACGCGTTCGAATCGACTGTCGTAGGGACCAAGGCACTGACGAAGTGGCCGGCGTGCTCGACCATCTACTACTCGGTGGAACTGGGAAGCGCTCCCAGGAATGCAGCCGCTGTC
>Ga0307375_10003027_pt1 | contig 16816 bp, 19 predicted proteins | sample TR1MG_FD_202531 | JGI IMG/M metagenome (GOLD analysis project Ga0307375, IMG submission 202531) | Soil microbial communities from Risofladan, Vaasa, Finland - TR-1 | ecosystem: Environmental > Terrestrial > Soil > Coastal area > Acid sulfate soil | place: Finland: Risofladan, Vaasa | collected... | reverse complement strand
CCGCTCCTACTCCCAATACTACGCAACCTACTGTCCCAAATGATGCTTCTAAGAGTCACGATTACCTCACCTGGTCTGACAACGCCATCAAGAAGTGTAGTGAGCTGGTAGTGCTTCTCGAAGATCACTCGGCGCCAACGTCTCGTTTACTGACTCTGATGAATGAGGTCGACCCTCTGCTCCAAGTGGAACATGAAATGTCTATGGTACGTTGCGATAATGACGATCTCCATGAGCTATCGAGCAGCTGCGGGCTGTATGACGGGAATTCGTTGCTGTCCCTCTCTTCGGAGCGTTTTTCGTTCTCTATGTCCTCCGTTTGCGATTCGATTGCCTAGATGGTTCTTCAATAGGTGATATTACAAACTTAGAATCCATTTGTCCGGTTCATATGCCTAACGTTTCTGTTTGCTGTGGGTTGTGGACGGATTGGTGTTGCGATGTGGGTCCAAAAAACAGCTTCGTGCCCCCAACGACGCCAAGGTGAGCTCTACACTTCTTGCCCTTGGATTCGCCTTGTTTCAACTTCTGTCTGCCTCGAAAACGCAACAAGAACTCACATTGGCGCTCAAGCTCATGGCAAAGCTGCTCGTCCGACCGGAGTTCGACATCCTCCATCCTATGACCATCAGTGGCCTGTATCGATGGACTACCGATCAGCAGAAGAAAGCTAGGCAATACAGGAGTCTACTCATCAAATTGCAGATCATGATAGCAACGAATCTCGCCGAATCGCCGATCGTCGAACCAAGCGGTTCCATCATCTCCATCAGCCAGACGCTCTCCATGTACCCCCGCCTCCTCGCCATCCTCTACTGGCGTCTTCCTTACGTTGGTGTGCTCATTCGCAAGGCTGCTGGTCTCCATCTCAAGTCTATGTCAGCGCTTCAAGACTTTTCCATGCGTCCCGAACCTCCTGCTCCACCTGCGATCCCTATTCCCACAAAAGCAACTTCTTCTTCGTCTTTTGCATCATTTGCTCAATCGAAGCGCGGAAGAGTGAAGGCAGATTCCAAAGCACCGCCACCGATGTCGTTCGATCTCGCTGCCGCCTCCACGTCCACCTCCTCCATCACTGCTTCATCATCTGGTCAAACGCACCTTCCTGGGGGCTCTCCTCCAATGCCAACGAAGCCGCGACCGCACACTTCGTCTACGCGACCCCTCCCACCCGTCGATCCTGCTTCTCTTTCCTCCTCCTCCTCATCCTCACCCTCATCCTCCTTCGAGCAGTCCTCAGAATCTCAGGCTTCGCTTGCCTCTTTCAATTCAGTTGCCGCCAATCCAACGAATACAGGCGCATTTCCGGACGAAGCGACGTTAACAGACCCAGCACCATCCATCTCCCCTCCTGTCTCTCCTCCGCCGTCCTCTGATGCTCTCTCTACGCAAGATATGCTATCTGAGCTCTCCATGTTGTCCAATTCTGCGATGGCGCCGTCTTCGAGTGAAATCTTACTCCACGACAGTCGCTCGTCTTCCCCTCCACCACCCACCTCCTCCTCTCCCCCTCTTGGCGAATCCTCAGCTTCCGCTTCTGTAATTCCCGCGCCCTCTTCTTCTTCTCCTCCTCCTACTGCTGCATCTGTCCCGTTGTCCAACGCCGCACCCACGACATCACCCTCAAGCGTTGGGAGCATGGGATCGTCAGCGCAGTCCAACTCTCCAACGTCAACACCGTCTTCTTCATCATCCCCTGCGAATCCTCAATCGACAACAAGCGGTGGCAATCCCAAATTCCCAAAGCGAGCTGCCAACACGACTCACGGGTTCTCCGCGGCGCCGGGGAACACCTCGTCTTCCTCCTCCGCCTCCAAGACCTTGCCTACATTCAGTTTCAAAGTCACGCTCACGCCCACGACGATCGAGTTGGACGACGACCTGATGGAGCAAATGGTGCTGCCCAAAACCGGTGAAATTCCGTACTACAGGTCCTACGACGCGAACATGTCCTCGACGATGCACCCCACGATCATCCAGTGGTCGTCTTGGATGCGCGTGAGCAAACGCCTCGGCTACATCGCCCCCGACGGCCAATTCACCGCCCGCTCAGCTCCCCCGGCGTCCTCGAGCGCCACTGCCCCGTCGACAGCATCCAAGGCCAAGAAGGGCGCCAAGTTCGGTGCAGCAGCAGCATCATCATCCTCTTCCTCGTCTTCTTCATCATCCTCATCTTCTTCATCGCATGGCTCCCCCTCCACCACCGCCACAGGTAGTGATGGCAAGAAGTCGACTATGACCACGCCATCTGGTGGTGGCATTGCCACGTCTGCGGAGCCTGCTCAGGTGATGGGCGCGCGCTGCCTACTGTACAACTGGGTGAACTTCCATCAAACGCTGGTTGAAATGGGTCCTGAAGCCAATCCCTCTCCTGGTTGCATCCCCTCGCCGATGTACTTTGTGGAACAAGAGCCGCGCATTCAGTGGCTGACGTGGTTTGAGGGCGGCAACTCGTTGATCTTCGTGCTCTTCTTCAAGGAGTGGGTGAATCACACGTCCATCATGCTCAGTCGTACCAATGAATACGTGGGTTTGGATTGGAATACGGTGCCTGGATACAAGCAGATGGAGCTCGCGCTGCTGGGCATCTACCACCCAACGGTGGCATCGCGCCTCTCGATGCCTCTCCTGGACGCCTCTCGTCCCATGATTCGCTGCAATCCCGATCTCTTAAGTTGGTTCGTTCACTACTGCTTCAACCAAACGAATGCCCACTCTACCGATAGTGTGAATGCCATGTTTTCCAAGTTGGAGATGTGGTTTGGCGAGTTGGATCGCAACTTGTATCGCATCCCAGCCTCCTTTGATATGGACTACTTCCTGACCGGCCTCGATATCATCATTTCCATCGACCATCACATCATCCTCGCTCGCCTCCTCTCCTTTCTGTTTACCTATGCACACACCTTCAGAAGCAAGATCCGGCGCGCCATCATCGAGGAGTTCTTCGTCAAGAAACACTTCTTCACCCTGTTCCTCCACTGGGACGACGTCGTGCGCAATTACTACCAACAGTTCCTGATTTACAAAACGGTGCGCATTCGCAAACTGCCGCATGTGCGACATGGACTCATTCCACCTACGCCCGAAGCGCTCGCCGAGCTCAAGGAGCTCTCCATCAGCAACCACAGCCTCCCCGTCAATCGCCGCTCCACATATGGCACCGTCTCCACTCAGGCAGCCGTTCCCTCTTCGGGAGGCGGCATGCCTAGCACTGCCAACCAGGCACACGGCATCCCAATGCTTCCCTTCGCCGCCAACTCCTTCACCGCTGGTGTCGACGCCGAGGGCTTCCTCGTGGACCCTACTGATGACGAATACTTGCAAGACATGCGCCTATTCACAATCACTGAGTCACTCGTTCGCATCGTAGAGGACCAAATCACGCAGGCAGGGAAGCGAGAACCGAACGCGCCGGAAGCTCAAACTGCGTACCCCAAGGCACTCGAGATCTACGCACCGCGCTCGCTCTCCGAATACAACTTCTACCTCGCGCGCTACGAGCAGAAATACATGTGTGCCAAGCTCCTACCACTCAGCATCATCCAGGAGAAGCGCCCAAACGTTCCTCGCAGCAGCAAGCCGAAAAACAGCGATTGAGGATAGCCTTCTTCGTTGCAGCGCGCACACTCGCATCTATGTAATTTTTCTGTCCATACGGCTTCCCCAACCCCATCATCGCCACTTACGCAGACCATATCAGACCACACACCCTCCCATTGCTCCCTCTCCTTCAGCCCTCCATTCCAGACTCTGTGACATCAATGGTGCCACGCATTTGTACAAAATGAACCCCTTACTCAACTCAAGAAGATGAATAACGATATACAGGGCTGATCTGGAGCTGTTGAGGGACAATGAGACACCCTGGAAAAGTCCATACTCAAGGGCTCAGAGGCCCGGCCTGAGCTCGAAGTCCACTGTCTTGTGCACTCCTATCGCTCTCAATCCGCTTCCTTGATTGTTCTCTGCCTTCAATCATTCCCTGGAGATGTCGTGCGATGTTGAGTGCCTCAAACAGACCTTTACTGAGAGCCCCGCGCGTGGATTTGCGAGCCGCGATTCTGTTACCCCCACCAAAGCCTCCCTCGCCTCGGACGCTTGGAAATTGTGCTATGAGTTGACAGATACAATTGCCGCTATATACCCTAGCTCTACGAGAATCCCATTCCCGTTTGCATTGCCGCGTGAGGTGCGAATTTGAATCCGCTGCAACGGTCCAATCGTCATAGATCCCTTTCTTGCATTGTATCGCCATCAATAGCTGTTCTAATGGGCTTTCTGTGTTTGTATTGATCTCTTTTAGAGTTATGATGATATGAAGGAGAGCCAGCGGAAGGCAGTGTGCTGGATGTGGTATAACTTGTTCGATGCGTGCCGAGGCGGTGTCCTTGCTGATTCTATGGCGAACAACTTGGTTCAAGTGACTCACTTTCTTCATGGTTTGTGTCTGCCTAGATTGGTGTTCAAGTGTTTGGTGATTGTGCCTACGCAGTGTGTGGACTTGTGGGTATCGGCGCTGTTGCAGTTGGCTCCTCGTTTGCGCGTGGTTGAATTCACTGGTGCTCAGCGTGAGCGTCGTCTGGCTCAAGTTTTGCAACTCGGTGGCATTGTCGTCACCACTTATGGCATTGCGGTGAACGATATCGTTCCGAAGAGCAACAGTGAAGGCGAGGACGACGCGTGGGACGTGATCGTGTTCGATGGGGCGGACCGCCTGAAGGATTCCACTTCCAAGACCAATGCTGCCCTCTCTCGCCTCCAAGGCAATGTGAATCTGCTCCTCACGACACACCCTATTCTGCACAATCTCAAGGATCTGTATACGCTGTTCGACTTTGCTTGCGAAGCCGACCTCTTCGGTTCGTACGGCACCTTCAAAGACCGCTACGAGAGCGTCGTCTCACGCGCTCAAGGCAAACGCTCGGATGATATGGACCGACAACTCGCCACCGTGGCTCGCGCTCAAGTCGCTGAGATGATTGACGCGCAATACTGGCAGAACTGGGAAGAGATCGTGACCCCTGGAGGAAGCAAACGTCCAGATGTTGTACCGGCCTTCATCGACACTCCTACACCCTTCAAATCCCGCCCAAACAAAACCAATGGCGCGACATCCTCACATCATCAGGATCCATCCTCAACGCCCTCATTCTCAAGAACCAAGTCGATTGCAGGACGCGTCTCAAAAACTTCCACCAACCCTCCAGATAACACTGGCCTTGTGACCCCAAAGCCCACAAAAACGCCAGGAACCAAGAAATCCGTCAAGAAGAGTACCAAGAACAAGCCTCTCATGCTGGATGTGATCGACTTGGAGCCAGAAGATGCGGCGATGAACTTGGCCGACCTGGAGAACCGTCTCGCCAATCTAGATGTCTCCCTATTGAACACCCCTTCATCTGGTGCGAACATTTCTGCTTCTTCATCTTCAAAATCAGCACTAATACGAACACCAACTGGATGCGACGTTGGGAAGATTCGCGGAAAGACCATCGATCTCGAAGCCGTCAACTCTCTGGAAACTACTTCAATGCCGACTCGTCGCACCCCTATTCGTAATGCCTTCTTTGTCAGCCACTCTCCATCCAAATCAAGTTCCATTCAACCTCCATCAGAGAGCGATTCAAATGTGAAAGCAAATTCAGAACATTCCAGCCTCTCAACGACAACGACAATTGTATTCAGTCCCGAAAGTGTTCGAGAACGTCAGCGACTATCGTTTGGAAGAATTTCTCTACTGGAAGAGGGTGAATCTATGGCAACTTTGGAAGAGGATGATCTGGATTTGGAACCGGCCGAGCATCCGTCTTCCGTCCCCGTCTCGACTCCATCGCGCGCTGTTCGTTCGGCCATGACTTCTCTATCTTCGCCTTTGTCGGCTACACCTTCTACGAAGAGGCAATTGGAAAAGAGCCTGACTGCCCATGTGTGGCCTTCAACGGAATCGTTTCTGAGGCGAAGGGAGGTGTTGGCGTTGGAGTTGTTCGAGGAGCTGAATCGTGTCATCTTTGGTTCTCGTTTGCCCCCTATCGCTCTCGTTTGGCGCAAGATGAAGAACTGTGCTGGAATCTACCACTACAAGGATAGTTCGGTGACACTGTCCAAGTCGCTCTTGACCAACAGCCAGCGCCTGTGCAGCACGCTCGCTCACGAAATGGCGCACGCGGCTACGCATCTCTTGGATGACTGTCCCAATGATCGTCACGGACCGGTTTGGCAGAAGTGGGCGCGCATCGGCCATGCCCGTTACCCGAACATTGTGACTGGCAGCGTCTACCACAACTACTGCTCGCAGAACCCTGATCCCGAGGCAGAAGAAGAAAAAGACTGAAGGCAAGCCTGATGTGTTGCTTGGTGCGTTATTTGAGTGAGTGAGTGAGTGAGTGAGTGAGTGAGTGAGTGAGTGAGTGAGTGAGTGAGTGAGTGAGTGAGTGAGTGAGTGAGTGAGTGAGTGAGTGAGTGAGTGAGTGAGTGAGTGAGTAGTGCTCTGCTTTGGAATGGTGAGCAGTCTGCAATGTTGGATGGAGAGGAGCTAGCTTGAGTGGCGCGCGACGACCTTGATGGCGAGACGGTGCCACGCGTTTTCCTTGGACCCGTTGGGTGTCGCATCCTATTCTGGATGCATGCAGTGTTCCGCCGTGCCTCATCTCGGATTTCGCCTGGTCTGTGATCTTCAATCGGTTGGTGAAGAGGTTGGTTTGGATGGTTGAGGGACTGAGCCTCCCGAGGCACGCGCCCTGGAAAGGCGACGTCTCTACGGCCTCGAGCTCGGTTGTATGTCGCGTTCTTGCACCCTCTTGGTGAGATTGTGATATCTGTTGGCACTTGCAGTCGAATGGTGGAGATGAACACGAGTAGGATGACTCGTGGTGCGTAGGAATCTGGTTTGGCCGCCGAGTCGCCACTTTGCCGGCCTGTTGTGGTTGGTCTCTTCGCCGTGCGCGTGTGCCTCACCACGGCCAAGGCGCGGGGCTGCCTGCTGGTGCGCTCCAAGCTCTACTCCGGCCAGTCCCGTGGCTCAGTGCTTCCTCTCCTTCTCTGGCGCTTGGCACTTGTCATTGTCGTTTGCATCTTCTCTGGTGGTCCGTTGGCCTCTCCTGCTTGTTTGGCGCCTGCGACGTCATCCGGCGTTTGCGCTAGCTTTTGGCGTACATGGGTGACTCTCAAGTCGACAACCAACCTTCTCTAGAAGCCGATTCCATCGATGCACTGTCTAAGCTATCGTTTTCGTCGTCGTCACTAGGAGCCCGCGACGAGGTAGAGTTCTGGAGCAAAACGCGAAAGGACCTCATTCAGCCGGCCTCTGATTTCCCCGAGCGCACTTCCTCTGCCCCATCTCTGATCGTACCAAATGAAACACAAGATACTACACCCCAATCCAGCACTGAATCCGTGATTGCAGACCTTACCGCCTCCGTACGTGGGTTTTTCCTCGCGGCGCCGCTCCGATGCCCTTTTCTGACCTCCTCTGTCCTTCCTTGTGCTTAGATTGAAGATTACCGGTCCATTCTGTTGAAAGGCAGTGTTGCAGAACAGGCGGATGTGCTTTTGAACTTCCGCAAGAAGCTTTCCGGTACGTGTGGTGAGTGCTTTCGACTTGAGTTCCTTGTCGTTCGTTTCCCCCGTGTGCCGTGTGCTGACCGCTCGTAATGTGGTCCTTTGGTTGCGATTCTAGAGCCTCAACTATGTCCGCTTGTCTCAGCGAAGTTGTTCGAATCAGATATTGTGCATTTGCTCTTGGATGTGTTCGCCGTGCACGGTGAGTGGAAGTTGCAAGTACGTGCTCCTGGGGATGATTGATCGTGGATCTGTAGTGTGCTGCGGATGCCTAGTGAGTGTGTCTAGTGCTTTCTGGGGATGAGAAAGTGAACGGTGGTTGTAGAAGTGTCTAACTTGCGTGTTACGTCGTTTCAGTTCAATGCGCTGATCTGTCTTAAAGAGATGTGTGCTTGTCCGACTGAACACACGCCCGCACTGTCTATCGTCCGTACTATGCTCGAGCTGTTGGATACGTCGAACATTATCGAGGTGATTGAGGTGGTGCTGGTGATTCTGGGCCACATGACGCAGGACGAGCAATCGACGATTCGTACGCGCACAATGCGTCACTTGATCTTGAACCATAACATCCTCAACCGCGTCACATCCATCGTCTTGGACTGTCATGCTGACAAGTTGATTCCCGCAGTCGCCTGGCTGGCCTCGACGCTGGTAGAGGAACCGATGCCGAACAACGTGTCCAACCTTCTTGGCGACGATTTCATCTTCCTCTTGATGCGTATGTGCCTGCATTCGGACACCGATACACAATCGAACGCGTTGTGCGCCCTCACGGGTGTGGTGGAGTGCTACAAGTTCTCGTGGGACCTCGTGATCCACAACAATCCAGTGCTCCCGGAACTTCTCGCCATCATTGGACACGAGGACATCAAGATCGCTCTTTGGGGACTCAAAATCTTCGGTAACATCACATCTACCGATGACGAATTGATACTTGAAAAGCTGATAGAATTGGGGCTCGTGAGCCTGCTAAGACCGCTCGCGACGAGTCAAACGCCAACCATCCGCCTTTGGGTCGCATTCGCCCTCAGTAACGTTCTCACCGGCATGGCCTCTCATGTGGATCTTCTCATTGAAACCGATATCGCCTCCGCCCTCGTCACCATGGCAGAACAAGAGGCACTCTTGCAGGACCAAAACGATCCGAGATTCGAATACCAAGTCATTGTCAACGCCGCCTGCGCATTGGCCAACGCCCTTGCAAACACCACTTCTACACAAGCGAGAACGCTCATCAGCCAACGCGTATTGGAATCCACAACAAGAGCCCTTGGACCGAACCAACCGGAATACGTTCTCGAGGCCATCATCTCGGCACTCATGCACGTCATGACTGAAGCCGAACCGCTGGACATCATCTCCATATGCTCGCGCTTGGACAAATGCGGCACCACGGAACGACTCCGCTCACTAGCCACTCACTCCAACGCAGACCTGGTGGAGAACGTAGGAGAGATCATCCGCGCCATGAACACCATCAAGTTCTCGAGAACTGCTACTCACCAAAAGAAGAAGTCTGATTCTCAACGAACCTTCCCACTGGCATCATCCAGTCAGCTATGAGAAGATCTATTGCCTGACACACTGGTCAAACCAAGTGGAAACATCGTTCGAACTTTCACGACCCGTCCGTCTCCTCTGCGACACACTTCCCCTCCCGCACTCGAGAAGAGATTGGAACTCCGTTCTCTCCATTGTACATTTGAACAATACACCATAGGCCCGTATCCACGGTGCATAGCAACTTGACACGGTCTCCATCTCTTCTCCGTATTGTCTGCACTCAATTGGTGGTATCTACATTTGTACAAGAGCGCTCAATTTAGCCCAAAGAGCCTGCTTTGCTCATCCCACGAAGATCCGTTGGATCCAAGGAACTCCAACAAGTGGCCCTTGAGGTGAGAGAAAATGGCTCTGTCCAACCATCGTGTGCCAATCTCTCACTTCGCTTCCGTCTCACTGTGCTCACTAGTGGATTCCTTTGGAGTTTGTGGGCTTGGCAAGGGTATTTGGAAGGTTTGAGCGATCAGGGCCAGCTGCTTGATGATCATTTCGGACTTGAGTGCCCAGATTTCCAACTCTCGATGTTCCTTCATTGGATTGGCTGATTGTACTGTAAGGGGAGCGTCTACGAGTTTGTTCACATGATCTCTAAGTGCCACTTTGATATCCTTGGCCAAGGTGATGTACTCTGTTCCCAGAGTGGCGATTCCATCCTGATCTAGGTTTGGATCCATTGAAGACAGTCTTTCGCACGTCAAAGCCGCAATTTCCACCATTCTTAGGACTTTCTGCATAGAATTCAAGCGTTAGAGGTGAAATTGATGGGCAAAGAGGCAAACACATTCTGCTGGGGCTGAGGAGAGAGGGTGAATGGGTGAAGGGAAGAAACGCAACCATGGATGGGGACGTACGTCTTCCAACTGCTCAATGGGGAACTGAGGCTCATTTCGAATGGACATCTTCTCACAAATGGTGCCAAACAGCAAGTGGCATTCGATGAGTGCAAGGGGATCAGTGAGGTCAGCACTGACGAGGAGCTCGAGTCCTGGCTTGCTGCGCAGGCTGAGCATTGCCCGCGATCGATATATAGATGAGTCCAGTTGCCTTGTTGAATACGCTCTATGGTACATTTTGAGATTCTACATAAAATATGAGACAGAAGAGAGAGAAGCCTGCGTCGGAAGGATAGAAGGACAAACGGGAGAGGTGAGTGCTCCAATTTCGTGATCCTCGAGGCTCAAGCGAGATGTTTGGCTCCCTTGTTGGTTGCGGTCGTGATAGTTGAGTCACCAAGCGATTGGACCAGGTTCCCTCAGCAATCGTACATAGTGAGAGGGTTCGGCTTCAGTGTCCATCTCCAAGGTGAAGATCTGATGCTCTCTCGGCGTCGTTGCATGTTCTCCTCCATATGCGTCGTTTCCTTGTTCTGCCATTGGCGTTGGATCATCCACGTAGACTGCTGGTCCTCCGACGCTCCCAGTGACATCCATTGAGTGTTGATGCAGCAGTTCGGTGGAGGCGGAGGAGATGGAGGCGACTCCTTCATCCTGGAGATTTCCAATGTCGCGACGCGTTGCATGCAGCTTCCTCCTGTTCGTCATCTCACGATCCAGTGCGGCGAACGTCGGGGAGAAGCGTCCCAATTCGTCGTCATCCGAGGAGCAATCGAAGGGCAAGCTGTAGCACCGGTTCCAAGGTGAGGGCGTAGGAGAGGGAGAAGGCGAAGGCACGCTGCTGCACTCGGTGTTGTCCACTTGCTCCACCTGCTTCGTGTGAGTGGGTAAGCCTACGTTCGCGAATGATGAGGGAATGCCGGTGGGAATGGTTGAGGAAGAGGGAGGAAGGTGCGAAGGAGACGGTTTTGATGCGGAGGATGCCTTCTGAGTTCGAACCAACTCGTATGGGTCGTAGCGACGTCCTTCGGCCCACTCCTCATTTGGTAGCGGTTCCACTGCAGTGCCAGCCCGCGTGCACAGTTTTGAGAGGGTGGCGCGATGAAACATGCCGGTTCCTGTCGACGGGTCCACGGTGATGCCTCCTCGTGATCGATTGCCCTTTGCTTCGAAAAGTCGATGTGTCGTCCCACGCTTGTCTTCTCTCTGACTTGTCTCCTGTTCCTGAGTTGCGTGGCTCAAGAAGAAACGCAAACTCGCATCCGCACCATGTCGCGACTTTCGCGGCACATCTGTCTTTGGACCTGATGAATTCGGTAAATCCTCCTTCTGAGAAGGATATTCTCTCGATACGTGGACATGGGAATCGGTTTGAGTTCTCTGCAGCTGTGGTTTCGGACGATTCGCCACTTTCGCGCTGGCACTGCCCACAATTCGCCTTAAGGTGCCTGTTTCAGAAGCAATGCCCAGAAATGCGATGAGACACTGCACGTGGGAACTGAAATATGCGTCTATCTGCCAAAGGACTGGGAAAGAACTCGGAAACAGTCGAAACAAGTACGTACAAGGGCGGAGCCCAATCTTCGTCAACAAGTCTTGAAGCGGCACCGATTTCAGGGACGGTTGTGGATGAACGAGTTGTGGGGAGGGTGCGTCGCCTGGACTGAGCTTGTTTGGTCTCGGAGGGGGTTGATGAAGAGCAGGACTTTTGAGTTCTTCCGGAGTGCAGCAGACGCTCGATTCCCAAGTTGAGGAAGCCATGGGGGACTGAACTGGCCGTGAGAAGTCTACTCCAATGGACGGTCTGGGGATATCGAGGGGCACAGAAGGTGGTTGAAGCGGCTTGGGGGTAGAGAGGGCGTCTCCGAGGCGAGAGAGAACCGGTGACAAGGGCGATGCGACTTCGTCCTCGTAGAACTCGCTTCCATCACGTGTTTCAGCATCGTGCCGCTTATAATCGCCTTTGCCAAATTCAGAACTATCGAAATAAGTCAAGGAAGAGCGAGTTCGCTTCATTCCGGGCTCGGAAAACGACTGAACTTGGCCACGCAGAGAAGCCTCGATACCCTCTTCGGCTCTGCACCTCTGCCTCCGAGTTTCGCACCCGGATTGACTCGTCAAACCAGAACCTCGTCCTTGATTCCCTCAGAAAGCGCACTGCGTGCATTCCATTTCCAGAACAAACAGGAGGATGAGTTGAAGAAACTCCAAAAGGGGGCGCATTCTGACTTGCATTCCCAATCGACCTACGCGTCAGCATCTCCATCCAAGGCGCACCTTTCAGGCCATTTTTTCTTTGAATGAATCAAACATAAGATGGAGGTGTCTTCAGAAGGACAAAATGGACCCCATCAGAAGCGATTGGCACGGAAGGAGCTCCGAACGTGTCAACAGAGAAACGCGATCACCTAACAGAATCAAACGGAATGGATTGGGAAACTGGCTTGGCTCACTCACTCTAGGTTCTATTGACATCAATAGGCATTCAAATTGGAAAGACGAAGGAACTGGGGTGCTAGAGGCCTATCGGCAGAGGAAGAGCGCTGTGCTGGGTCCAGAAGGATGTTTGTCTCAGTTCTTGATGGCGAATAGAGTGCAAGAGAGTGGTATAGCGAAATGTTGGCGAAGTGTGCGGAATGACAGATTGGATGATCCAGTGGAAAGGGCTTCGGTTCCGCGAAGTGATGAGTTGCCGCCGTTCTAGGTCAAGGAGACGGTTAATGTGAGGAGCGGGGCTGTCTTCCGATATGACTCACCAACCACTATCAGTAAAACGGTACGAGATCGGAATGAAAAGCATTTGGATGCTGCGATTGCGTGCCGAAAAGGGGGGGGCAGTTCGCTCCTTTGCCTCACAGCTTGTGCTCTCGCGGGCTCTCATGGGATGATTGACGAGAGAGCAAGGTGATCCATCTTATGAGTTGGGTATTAGGCGATTGTACTCCTCGTCGAGGGAGACGCAATCTGTCGGAACTCGGGAGCTGGGTTCGCCTCCTCCTACGGGAAGGTTCCGGCTTCCGGACGAGCGAGCCGCGGCAGGAAGCGGCCCAACCCGTGCTGCGCACCAGTCCCATTTTCATCAGTCTCCCCTCAACCGCTGTGCTCCAAACACACTTGCTTCATCGCTCTTGTGTCGTTCAGAGCAAACTCTACTCGCACCAACAGCTTTTGTAGCGCACAGCAAAGCACGTCTGCTCTCTGGCGGGCCTTCGCTCTTCATCCGTCATTCCTACCCCTCTTCGAACCTCTCTACGACCGCTTCTCTTGGTCTTTGCCATCCTCATCCTGTTGCCCTCCATTGTCCGAGCTTTTACGCTTCGACAATCCCTAAGAACCACCCACAGCAACACTTCGATTCCCGTACCTCGCACACGCAAAATGTCGACTAGTTCTGAGCCTATTGCCACCCAACCTATCTATTTCATCTCCCATGGATCTCCTGCATTGTTTGATGAGCCTGTACGTATCGCTTTCAGATGAAGAAGTGCGAGTTTGGTCCAAAACATGTTTCTGTGCTGTGTTGCTGACCCCTCGTTTCTCTCGTTTCCTCCGCGTGTACCTTAGGATGACCCCTCTCACAAGTGGTTGAAGAACTTGCCGAATACGTTGCCCCAGATGCCGAAGGCTTTGGTGGTCGTCAGTGCGCATTGGGAGGCGCCGCACGTGACAGTTACGAGCAGCACGAAGCTGATCTACGATTTCTATGGTTTCCCGTCTCACATGTACAAAGCCACCTGGAGCGCTACGGAGGATGTGGATTTGGCAAAGCGTGTGTTGGGTCTCATCCAGAAGTTTGCGCCCGACGCGGAATACGACGCGAAGAGAGGCATCGATCACGGCGTGTGGAGTCCGCTGAAGATCGCCTTCCCCGATGGCTTGCCCGTCGTTCAGGTGTCTCTCAAGAAGGGCCTCGATCCTGACTACCACATCAATCTCGGCGCCACTTTGCGCTCATTGGCCGATGAGAACATCTTGGTCGTGGGCAGCGGAGGAAGCACGCACAACCTGATGGCATTCGGACTCGGCAAACAGGAGTCCTGGGCTCCCTCCTTCGAGAAGTTCGTCGCAGAGACCATCGCCCTCCCCTCTGCTGACGAGAGAAACGCTGCTCTCGCAAAATCCAATCAACACCCGGCCTTCAGAAAGGCACACCCTCGCGAGGAGCACTTCATCCCACTTCTCGTCGCTTCCGGAGCGGCCACTGGAAAGGCCACACTCGCACACTTCAACTGGCCTCATCCCAACTTTGGCATGTCTCAAGTCAAATTCGAGGCTCATGACACCCTGTAAATCAATGAAACCATACTACCTATAGCGCTATTGAATCCCAAGACACGGATCACAAATTTGCTGCACCAGGCATCCCCAGGTACATTTCAATGACAGTCCTATGTGGGGCAGCCATTCTTCGAAGAGCATCATATCCGTGGATGAAGCGAGCAATCATGCGCAGATAGAAGCAAGACTCCCAATTGGGCGGTGTTAATCTCTTGTCTGCAAAGAGAGAGGGGAGAGCCAGAAAAGGAGGCGAATGGTTAGAAGAGTTCAATACTTACACAATGCCCGATTTGAGAGCCAATTTGAACATTAGAAGGGAAGGAAAATCTACCCCAAGCTGGAAGCGGCGTCCCCACTGTTCTGGAGCCGTCGCCCTAGTGCTGGGGACATGTGAATCGGATGATCGTTTCAATAGATGCATTAAGACGTACTTTTGAGAGGATTCATGTTGTGAGGTTCCAACAAGCGGGGAAAGCCGTTGCATCGCCTTCGTTCCAGCTTAACCATCCTTAGAAACCGTTCCAACCGACGATGACTCACCATCTTGAGTTAAGGGTCCTTATGCATCTCTGCTTTAGTGCCTAAGGCATCAGTCCAGCGTAAGAGAGGTACGGTAGATGAGGACGATTCGGGTTCGAACCTGCTGGCCACCGAGTTCATCCGTGTTCCAACAAGTTGAAGAAATGGTAACTAAGAGGGAATCATGATGATGTTGGAGGTAGGATGGTTACCAGACAAGGTCAGCGTGTGAGTGATTGCCCAGCAGAAGAGAAAGGGGGGCTTCTGCTTCTGACAGCGAACATTCGACGTGGAACACAGTCCATTGTCTCCTTCTTTATTGACCTCCTCGATATGGAATTCACTCACAAGGATGCCGCCACTCCATTGTTGAGTTCCACGGACGCTCATATCGTACAACAGAAGAATGAGGGCGTTGGCAAAGTAGGTACGCTGAGATGTGCCCCTTTCCCGATCCAAATGCTCCCTTTCCTCCCCCCATGAGGCCAATTTGCCCTTAGAGCACTATTTTGTATCGATTTCCTACTTCAAGATGCTCCTTTTAACGACAAAGACGAGAGATTATCGCACAGTTCTGATTGGCTAACTCGAACTTGCCTCTTTCTCTGATAGTTGACGACCTTCGGGACCTAAAATCGATGTCAGACGATATGAATCGCATTGTATACGAGCATCAGTCCTTCTTTGATGAATCAGAGAAGAACATTGTGGAAGCAGACGACCACGTCTCCGGCGGAGCCGGAGAACTTGCTCTAGTACGTCCCTGATTCCTAATTGCATCCTGCTACGCACTGGAGGTGATGAGATGTGCTCAATATTAGCTGTTTCCTGACCTTGTGTCACTCTTCGCCTGCATACAGGCCTCAGAATACCAATCTTCGTACCGCAAGAAGGTTTGCATCATTGTCTCTGTTGTCGCTGTTGTGTTGATAGTCGTGTTGATCCTTATCCTCTGGGGCGCAGGTGTGTTCAAGAAGAAGAAGCCCTAAAGCCGACATGAAGCGAAGATCTGGCCGCAGTTGCCGCAGCATTTTCCGCCCGTCTTCTCTGGGCTCCACCGCGAAGCACTCATCACCGTGCAATGTAAGAATGTTATTTGTAGTACCATGTTCAAGAAGTAGTGTGTATTTCGTTACAATGAGTGGGAGAGGGTCATCCCTGGTTGGATGCGATGAGCTTGGCGCCCAGAGTTTCGAGGTGAACGCGTATGGCCGCTGAGTCATAGGGATATCTCACTGAGAGCTCAAAGAGCTTCTTTGTTGATAAAGAGAGAGGATGGAGAGGGCATGCTGCTTCTCGAGCTCGTCGACGGACTCGGAGCCCCTCTGGAGAGGCTCCAAAGCCGGCAACCCCCATGGGAACCACTGCTTCTCCTCCTCGTCTGCAATCGACATGAGCTTCAATACTCGCTTCAACCAAGCTTGGTCTTCAATATGCGGCCATTGCGCACCCAACTTATCGATGACTCCCAACACTCGCACTCGGAACTCCTCCGCTCGCTGCTTTCTCGTCTCCTCATCCTCTTCGTCATCACCAGCAGCCGCCTCTCCATCATCGTCATCATCATAAGCAGCATCATTGACAATCACTGGATTGGGGTCACATTCCTCATCAGAGATCTCAATGTCCTGGCCGTCGTCGTTTGAGTCCTTCTCCGGGTCGTACTCCTCGTCGTCTTCATCGTCTTCTTCCTCCAACTGCCCAGCCATTAAGGCGGTGGCCAATTCTGAATACAAGCAACAAGAAGCAACCAATCCGAGAGGGGGGAATGTTGGGACGGACAACACAAACCACAGAATGAGAGAAGGCGCACGCGCAGAAGGGGGACAGGATCAGCAGGTTGGTCAGCACCTTGACTCTGGGGAATGTTGATGGGAAAGGAGAGAATGGAAGGTGGGAAAGGCGTGGAAAGACGTACGTCTGCGTCGAGTGGCGTGATCCACGGCGGTTTCGGTGGCGGTCGCCTCCTCTACATCCTCCTCATCCTCGTTGTCTTCGTTGAAGTCTCCTACTCCTCCTCCAAGCGTCATTCCACCCATCATCATAGCCATGATATCTCC
>Ga0307375_10003025_pt1 | contig 16827 bp, 13 predicted proteins | sample TR1MG_FD_202531 | JGI IMG/M metagenome (GOLD analysis project Ga0307375, IMG submission 202531) | Soil microbial communities from Risofladan, Vaasa, Finland - TR-1 | ecosystem: Environmental > Terrestrial > Soil > Coastal area > Acid sulfate soil | place: Finland: Risofladan, Vaasa | collected... | reverse complement strand
GTTCAACCCACTCCGTTTTAATTAAATTACAATCTAAATTCCAACAATTGACTCGAGGCGGGAAGAAGACGTCGCCACACTTCGGACATTTAGTCCCCATTATCTTTCCTTCTAGTAATCCCAAATTATATTTTGATATCTCTCCCATTTTCCAAGTATATAATTGGTCGTAATGTAGGTGTGTTTGAAACAGCGTTTTATCCTCCGATATCGAATAATCGACAAATTTGAATCCCACTTCTTTTGTATCTGCATCGCGAAATTCCTTACCTAATTTCATATTTGGAGGGCTTGTGGTTACATGGAGATTTGGATTTTTCTTCTTTGGCATTTATTTACCTCCTTCTGCTGTTCTTAATATTATATTTGATATGCTCGTGCCAGTTCCTGCATGTGAATTCACTAATCCAACCCTTGCATCCGGGACTTCTGTCTTTTTACTTAGATGCTTTTCTGGAATTTTGCCTGTGAGTTGATAGAAACATTCTAATGCACTCATTATCCCAGTTGCACCAACAGGATGCCCGAACCCCATTAAGCCTCCACCTGCATTTGTTGGAATTGAGCCATCCATGAAGGTTTCTTTATTCCTAATGAATTCTGCAATATGATCTGCATCTGCCCATCCCAATGCTTTATAAATTTGAGCTTCTGATGAAGAAAAGGCATCATGTATCTCCGCTACATCGAGATGTTTGTGGGAATCTTTCCATTCTATTCCTGCTTGCTTATAGGCTCTTTCTGCAGAGTTTCTACAGGCTGCAAATTCTGTTAAATCTGGATATCCTGCTCCATATCTCTCAGTCCATCCCGGAAAAGCAGTTCGATCCCCTGCCCGAATTGTGCAGCTTGAAAGCCCTAATCCATCCATCGTCACATACCCTGAATCCTTTGCGACTTGCTTCGCATATTCCTCAGAACACACGATCGTTAGTGCTAACCCGCGCGTCATTAAACAACAATCATATTTTTTCAATGGATAGGCAATTAATTTTGAATTCATTACATCATCCACGGTGATATATTGATGTTCATTACGGTACCACTGGGCTCTTGGATTATCCATTGCATTATTCCGATTTTTCATCCCAATTAAGGCAAAATCTTCCTCTGTCATCTTATTTTCTTTCATCCATTTCAAAGCCCCCGCTGCATAAAAGATGGGATAAATGCCACCTACCAAGAGTTCATAGCGCGTATCTGCCGCAATTGCAATGAATTCGGACCCTTGGCTCTGGCCCACATTGTCCATCGTCTCCCATCCTATTACTGGAATAACATCTGCCATTCCTGATTTCACTACACAATATGCTGCGTATAAGGCTGAGCCTCCAGTATTGCCACCATTCTCAACTCTAAAATGTGGTATTCCAACTAAACCCAAGTGGTCGTGAATAATCCATTCTGGACAGAGTTGCTTTCCAAAATGAACTGAGAAATGAGAATACACTACAAAGTCAATATCTCGCAATGAAAACTCCGGTAAATCGTCCATGGTTTCATGTATCGCATTGGCAGCCATTCCTTCTATCGTCATATGATAGTTATTATAATCAAAGGGGGATGTATTGCCCCCAATTATGCAAACTTTTTTGGTCTCCGTCAAAATTTCTCTCTCCATTAAATTTTTTAATGTAAATTTTTCTAATAATTTTAAATTAATAATTAAGATATTTCATGATTTAGCATTTTAATGCTTTATCTTATTTATTTAGGAGAAGAAAATGAGAGGATTATAAATGACCAAACTCGCGATAAACCTCTCTTTGGATAAGATACTGCATGATCTCAGTTGTTCCACCACCAATAGGAAGTAAGCGTGAATCTCGGACATAACGTTCAACTGGATACTCTTTTGTATAACCTATTCCTCCCAAGATTTGCTGGGCCTGAATTGCTACATCAACTGCCGTTTCGCATGAGAAATATTTTGCCATAGAAGCAATTTTGGTAGCATATTCATTACCTCTGAGATCGAGAGTGCGAGCACTTTGGATTGTAAGTGCGCGGGAAGCCTCAACTTTGGTAGCCATATCTGCAATTTTAAAATTAATTCCTTCAAAGAATCGGATTTCACGGTCAAATTGCTTCCTTTCTGTACTATAGTCTACAGCGACTTCAAGTGCACCTCTACCAACACCAACCCCTTGGCTTGCAATACACGCCCGTTCAGAGTTCAGTTCATCCATGAGAATGTCAAAACCACGATTAAGGTACTCTTGTCCCCCTAATAGATTTTCGGCTGGAACTGCGACATTTTCAAATTTAAGATGAGAGACCCGTGTGCCTCGGAGCCCCATCAATTCGTAATCCTTAAGAGCGTAAAAACCTTTCAACCCTTTTTCTACTAAAAAGGCTGACATTCCTCGTTTTGGATGAATTTTTGGAAGGGGCGTAGTAATTGCAAATAAACAGATAATATCTGCTTCACTACCATTAGTAATAAATCTTTTTTCACCATTAATAATAAAATAATCCCCTTCTCGTTCAGCATGCGTCTTCATGCCTGCCGTATCCGAACCCACTTCTGGCTCTGTAATCCCAATCGCCCCAATCTTTTCGCCCGTGATTAAAGGGACTAAATAATTGTGCTTTTGTTCCTCGGTTCCAAACTTCTGAATTGGCATACCACATAATGTAATTGACGCTAATCGCGATAAGTCTAATGCAAAACAAACAGCGCTAATCTCCTCCCCCACGATGGTATCCGCTAAAACACCCCGTTCCGTCCCGCCATAACTCTTTGGATGAAGTGGACCTAAAAATCCCAGTTCGCCAAGCATCCTGATAAATTTCCGAATATAACTGTAATCATTATTCCGCTCAATTATTTCTACTTTGGGCGTGATTTTATTAATCACAAATTCTCTGACTTCATCCCGAAATTTTGATTCCTCATCTGTATAAAATATGCAGTCTTCTACTCTTCTTCGCATTACTATAATGCCCCTTGAATTAGTAAAAATTGAATTAAATAAGGTAGAAGGTAATAATCTTATAAATCTTCGGCTAAATCTTTTAAGGCATTCGCTTTTTTCTGATACTTATTTGCCTCAACACTTTCTCCCAGTTTTTCAGAGAATTTAGCAGCTTGGTTATAGTAATTACTTGCCATCAGAAAATTTTTTTCTTTCACTGCAGCCTCAGCTTCCTTTACAAAATTCTCTCGTTCAATGATGAGATTTTTATCCTCCTCCATTTTTTTAGATGTCTGCAAATAGGATTGCGCGATTTCAGATTCTCCGAGTTCGTAAGAGATGCGTGCGGCTTCGCGGTAATCTTCTATCGATTTTTCAATATTCGGAGGATCCTCTTTCACTGCAGCTTTCGCATTGGCAATAATTTTGGCCCGTTGTTCAATCATCATACGATTTCTGGCAACTTTATCCACTTTTCCTTGTAATTCCTCGATAATTTTCCGGAAAGCTTCAGCTTTATTAGGTTCATCGAGGTCTATCGAAAGTCTTAGCGCATTCTGAAAATTCTCGACCGCTTTAGCATTATCTTTTTTCTCCATAGCTTCATTTGCTTCGATTAGAAATTCTTTCCGACGCTGAACCTTTTTTATTCTCCTAAATTTCTTATTAATCTCATCAAAACCTTCACTATCATCTAGTTCTTTATAAATTTCTAAAATTTCTTGATAGTTTAGGATAACTCTAGCTGTATCTTTTTCAGGATCGAGTGTATCGATTTCATTGCGAAGATGAAGCCGTTTTTGTTTTAAATGCTCTTTTATTTCAATTTCATTCGCTTGAGCTTGTAGTTCTGCAGCTTTTTGCCTGAATAATTTTCCCCGCTCTATCTCTTCCATTTCGAATGCGAGTTCTGCTGCTTCGGAATACGCATTAGCAGCGTCCTTCCACTTTTTTTCATCTAGAAACACTTTAAGCTGTTTTAAAACCTCTGTATACCGTTCAACTAATTTGCGGCGCCCATCTTTGGGCTGAGCCCTCATCTGTTCAATTCTTTTTTTATTTATTTCAATGGCAGCTTTCCGATATTCTGCTGCTTCCGGTCTTTTCCCCATTTTCTCTGCCAATACCGCAGCCCGTCCGTAGAGGGATACTAATTCTTCATACTGGTCTTTTTCTAAAGCAGCTTTGATTTGCGTTAATGTTTCTTCATATGCGTCTAAATTTTCAGTTTTTCTTTGTAATTCCTTCCGATTTACAACTAAATCGGCTTCCTTTTTACGAAGTGCCATTGCTTCGCTTATTAGTCTTTTTGCTTCATTCGGAATTATACGAGATGCCTCTTCATATATCCTTGCTGCTTCGCTAAAATTTCCCGCCATTATTGCCTTATCTGCCAATTGAACGAATTTATTTAAATCATCTTCAACTGAGGGTGTTTCAATAACGATCCCCGATTCGCCTTGTAATTCTTTCGCCTTCTTCATATAATCTTGCGCAATTTCTGTATGTCCAATTCTCTTCGATAATTCTGCTGCAGAGGCGTAATATTTTGCTGCTTCTAACTTATTCTCTTTAATTGCTTGATTGGCTTTAATGAGTAGTTCTCTGATTTCCCTTGAGATTTTTATCTTCTCATCGTATGATTCTTCTGACATTTTTTTCGCACCGATATAATTATATTAAATCGTCTCATAAATATAAAGCGGTGTAATTTTTTGGAAGGGCATTTACTCTTAATTTTGCTTGTTCTTGGATTAGTAATAATTGGGACCATTATTTCCTTGCTATATTACATTTTTGTCCAAAAACCTGAAACAAAACGGGAGCTGAAAATTAACCGGAAAAAAATTCTTGATTTTCTCCAAAAAACACCCATTACACGCATTGAAATTGATAAAATAGCAGATGCTACTGATATTGAAGAAGAATATACTGTTCAAGATGTTCTTCTAGACCTAATTCGAGAAAATAAATTGAATGGTTTGCTTCTTTTTCCTGATGTCTATTTTAATCTTCAATATTGTAAAGATCAGATCTACTCCTTTGTAAAAAAACAATCAGATAATGCGATTCCTCTAAAATTATTGGTAAAAGAATTCGATACCACTCATAATAATGTCCAAAAAATCCTCATTGAACTACTGGCCAATCAGTGGATCTATGGGCACTATGATTCTACTAAAGACGTTTTTATCCTTCAATCCGAAATGATTGAGAGAAAGCAACTAACCTGTCCTTTTTGTAACGGCGAACTGCCCTCCTTGGATATTGAAAACTGTCCTCACTGCAAAGTAGACTTAAATCGCTGCGGTGTTTGCAACCTAATTATTGGAAAGGAAGAAACGCTTAGCTGCCCTTTCTGTGATCAGCCTTCGCATGCGGATCACCTCTTAGAATGGGTGAAAATTAAGGGGTCGTGCAGCGCATGCGGGCACGAGCTTCATGATTTCGAGTTAACATAAATTAAATACTTATATTACGCAGTTTTTTCTATGACTCAGGTCGCAATCATCAATACAACTGAATTTCTCACACTATTTGACTCAATAAATCATTGTCTTGAACTTCTTGGAACGCAAAAGATAAAGAATGCGAAAAATATTTTACTGAAACCTAATTGTTTGCTTGATAAACCTGATGCAGCAACTAGCCCCAAAGTTATTCGTGGCGTTATTGAGGTTATTCAAAAAATTAAAACGGGGCAAGATTATATTCTCTCGATCGGGGATTCCCCTGGCTTACTGTCGAAAAACCCACGGATAATCTTTGAAAATTTGGGGATTATGGATATTATTGAGGCTACGGGTATTGAATATATCCAGTTTGATGGAGGCGCACCGCCTATTCTGGTTCAGATTCCTGATGGAACCCGGCTTAAAGAGACTATGATAGCTCCCATTGTTGAATCAGCTGACTTGATAATTAATCTCCCAAAATTGAAAACGCATATGCTGACACTTTATACAGGGGCTATAAAGAACTATTGGGGCGTCCAACCCGGAGGTAACAAACCTAAAAATCATTTGAAAGGTACTTCTACTGAAACTTTCAGTCAAGTTATTACTGATCTTTTTAGTTATCTCGCTGATAAACCGCAATTGGTGATTATGGACGCTCTACAAGGTATGGAAGGCAATGGCCCTTCATCTGGTAAAATGCGCACGATGAATTTAATCCTTGGAGGCTATGATCCTGTTGCAGTTGATACCATTGCTTTGACTATCGTGGGTCATACGCTTGAAGATGCACCGCACGTGAAAATGTGCGCTGAGCGCAATCTTGGGATTGGTGATCTTCCAAACATTGAAATTTTAGGAAAACCCCTCACTGATGCAACACTTTTCAAGCCTTTTCGGTTCCCTGGAAAACGCTTGGCGTGGGCTGGAGGCGTATTTGGTCCTCTCATATATCGTTATACGAAGAAGATTCCCAAACTACGCCGCAAGAACTGCATTAGATGTGCGAATTGCGCAACGGTTTGCCCCAGCGCGGCGATTACCCTTACCCCCTACCCCTCCTTTAACCGGAAAAAGTGTATTCAGTGTCTCTGCTGCGTTGAAACATGCCCCAATGACGCGCTCCGGGTCGGGATTGCAGGCTTTGGTGGGCTTTTAGGCACTCAATAAGGAAATCAATTATTAAAAATAAGGAACTTAAAATAAGTTATTTATTCCTCAACCTATGAATTATTGTCTTAATGATTTTTTCGAAAGCAGCTTCTACCTGCACCCCAGTTTTTGCGGAAGTTTCAATATATTCTATCGCTTTCAATTCAGTTGCAAGTTTTTTTCCCTCTTCTTCAGAAATAACCCGCTGATCCGTCAAGTCTGCTTTATTCCCAACGAGAATAAAAGGAACATCACCCGCAAAGGTTATCAGTTCCTTCAACCATGCTCTAATATGATCAAATGTCGCTTTCTGGGTAAGGTCAAATAAGAGAAGCGCTCCATTTGTACCTTGTAAATATTCCTCGCGAATCGTCTCAAATATTGTCTGACCTGCTAAATCCCAAATAAGCAATTCTGCTTCTATTCCTTCCTCTTGGATCTTAATGGTTTTCAACGCGATATCAAAGCCAATGGTAGGTTTATATTCCTCAATAAATCGCTTATCCACATGGCGGATTATCATTGAAGTCTTTCCTACCGCACCATCTCCTAATACACAAAGCTTCAAAATATGCATGATGATTCTTTCCTCTTTCTATCTGTTTCAATATCTTTTGCAATACAATTATTCATTTTATTTTTAATATTTATCGTAAATCTTACTCATTAATACTGCTTTAAATAATTTTATTACGATAGATTCTTCATAAAAGAATATTGAATAAGTCATTTAAAGATGTTGAATAGGTTTAAAGAATAGAAAAAAATTGGTAAAAATTTTGATTTTTACCAATAGTACAATTTTATATGTTAATTATTATGCGATCGAGATTGGGTTCGCAGATTTTCTTCACTCCATGACGGCCTGCTTCATAACGGGGTGTAATTAATCTAGCTTGTTCCAATATTTTAATCTGGGCACTAATATTTGCTTCAGTCTGATTCATTTTTTTAGCAGTTTCACAAACATCCATTTTTTGCTTGAGATTTGTTAAAATTTGTAATCGTGTTTTTGAAGCCAGAGCTTTCATGATTATAAATACCATTGGATCTTCTAAATCAAGTTCAATAGTACTGGACACTCGGGAGCCTTTTAGGGGAAGTTCTTGCGTTTCAGCCATTTGTTGTTGCCCCTCATAATTTGCATTAACTTAACTTTTTTTCTGTCAATTACAATTACTTTACTTGATACTCCTATATAAATCTTACAATGCTTTAAAAAACCGTAAAAAACAGCATAAAACTCCTCCTTTTCATATCTCCTATATAAAGCTTTTCCTTTTTTAAGAAAAAAAACAGCATTTTCATAATACGGTTTTTAACATCGCATTTTACAAAGAGAAAAATTATCAATTGACGTTATAAAATTTTATCGCTTTATAAGTCTTTTAAAACTAAATCTATCCTAGGTATAACTTATTGTAGTACATTAATATATGATTTAGTTTTTCCCTCTATTTTATGAAAAAAAAATACTATTTCTCTTCGCTTTGTGATCTTACACATTTATAGATATAAAATACTTAGGTTCGATAAATATTGAGTTACCTATTTTTTAAACCGATTAAATTTAAATAGTTAGATAGGTATTTCTTTAAAAAATTAACAAAATCTCTCTTCAAACTTGTCTTTTTATTTTTAATAAATAAACTGTGAAGAGAACAGACAAAAAAGTGATGTAAAAATGAGTTATCTGAGTTATAAAACAGCTGAGATTTCAAGTGAAAAGTATTATAAAGAAGTTACATCTGTGTGTCCAGAATGTATTAAGGTTATACCTGCTATTATAGAAGAATCTGAAGGTAAAATCTGGCTTAAAAAGAAATGCCCAGAGCATGGAGAATATAAAGACATTTTATCACAGCACCCTGATTATTATAAGTGGTCACAAAACTTTCTTGTGGAAGGAGTGGCAATTGATCAAGATAAACGCTGTATGCCCGATACTGAGAAGGGCTGTCCATGGGATTGCGGAACTTGCCAAAGACATAAGACGACTCCCATTCTTTCCTTAATCGATATTACGAATAAATGCAACCTACGTTGTCCTATTTGTTTTGCGAATGCTGCAGTGACCGGTAATGTGGTTGAGCCCACCTTTGAAGAAGTAGTTAAAATTATGAAGCATCTTCGTTCCCTAACACCATATTCAAACATTGCCGTTTCATTTTCAGGCGGTGAACCAACGCTTCGATCAGAATTACCTGATATGATCCGTAAGGCGTATGAGCTCGGATTTCTTCAAGTTATGCTTATTACCAACGGTATTAAATTCAAAAATCTTGATTATTGCAAGGAAATAAAGGAAACTGGATTACAAACCATTTATATGCAATTTGATGGGACCACTCCTGAAACATGGGAACAGACGCGTGGCTTTAATCTTTGGCCAATAAAACAGCGTATTATTAAAAATCTCCGGATCGCTGGCTTTGATAGTGTTGTGCTCGTTCCCACTATCGCTCGCGGCGTAAGCGATCATGAAGTTGGGAACATTATCCAATTTGCGATCGATAATATTGATATTGTTCGTGCAGTCAATTTCCAGCCGGTCTCGCTCTGTGGGCGTATTCCAGCCGATAAACTCGCGGAAATGCGGATTAATATATCCGACCTTATCCATAAAATTGATATACAGACTAATCACGTTCTCAACCCAAATGTCTGGTACCCAGTTCCGGTGATCGCCCCAATGGCGAACCTAATAACATGGTATACTGATGTCCCAGGCGTGGATTTTGGTTGCTCTCCCGAATGTGGCTTTGCAACTTTCATGGTCTTGAATGATAAGACTGGTGAACTCGATTGTATAACGGATTACTTAGATATTCCAGAATTATTCAGGCTTTCTAATAAATACTGGGATGAAGTGTGTAAACGGAAGGGCAAATTCCACCGGTTTGAAACCATTACAGGCGGCATTAATGAAATATTCAACTCGAGTATTCCATTTCTCAAAGACATTGGAAAAGGTTTAGATGGTCTCCACGAGCGTGCTTATAAGCGGTATGTTATGGCGCGGTATTTTCTTGAAGTTTTAGGAACAATTAAGAAGACCGGTAGAGGCATTCAATCTGTAAGTAAAATTTTATTGCGGACTAAATGGGAAGATGTAGCCTCATTCATGTATGATACGCTCATGGTGTCATGTATGCATTTTCAAGACTTATATTCCATGCGAACCACCCGAACCGAGCGCTGCATAATTCATTATGCAGTTTATGATCGCCGCGATAATACTGTCAAGCAAATTCCATTCTGTACTTATAATTCAATCCATCGCCCGTTAATTGAAGCAGCTATCAAAGTTCCAATTTCTCAGGTTGATGAAGGCGAAATTCTCACCATGGAAAAGGAGTACAAGGCGCTCGAGAAAGAAGCGACGCCTATTGCCAGAGATTAAACTTTTTTCTTTTCATCTATTTGAAATGAGAGGCTGAAAAAGAATGGCTACTGAAAAAGAGATAATTGCAGTACTTTTTAAGTTAGTGGAAGAAGGCGCCAATCCGCGGGAAGCGAGAGAAGCTATTAACAAACAATTTCCGGATTGGAACGATCGCAAGAAGTTAAAACCCATTATTCCAAGAGTTGAGAAAATGTTTCCTGCCATTAGGCAAACCTATATCCGAAAGACATCTTACTTCAAAGTTTTTCTCGTAGGTGCAGATAATATCCGTGCCCGTGGTAAAAAATTATCTGATCTTTAAATCCCTTCTTAATCCTCTTTTTAAACATCTTATCTATTTTCTAACCTAAACTTTTTAGAGGATTAAAGAAAAAATCACATAGACACTTTTCATTTTATTTGTCGTCTCTCGAGTGCAAATCAAAGGTTTAAATAGATAATAGAGCAGTTTGAGGTGAATAAATGACATCTAGAATCTTTTCAACCGAAGAAGAAGAATTTCGCAAATCTGTTGCCGAATTTGCGGCTGCAAAAATTAGCCCTTACGCGGATCAAATTGACAAAACTAATGAAATTCCTCAAGATATTTATACAAACATGGCTGAAATGGGTTATTTTGGATTAACGTTTCCAAAAAATTGGGGTGGAACTGAAAAAGGTGTTTTATATCATTGTATTATAGTGGAGGAATTAGCCCAAGTTTCGGGCGCGGTTTCTATGTCCCGAAATGCAACAATCTATTCGGGAACCCCGATCGCGATGTTCGGAACCGATCTCCAGAAAAAGAAGTTCCTAAAACCGCTAGCTGAAGGTCAGACCTTGGGCGCGATCTGTATTACAGAACCCGAGGTGGGATCCGACACCGCCCGAATGCAGACCAAGGCTCAACTGGATGGATCTACGGGAAACTGGGTTATAAATGGTAAAAAAAGATTTATCACGAATGGTGGTATTGGGCAACACACCGTCTGGGCAATTACCAATCCTGATAATCCTCGAAGAGGGATGAGCTGTTTTATTGTCCCCAAAGACACGCCGGGCTTAACCATAGAGAAACGTCATGACTTAATGGGAATGCGTGGAGTCCATAATGCCCAGTTAAAGTTTGAAAATGTGCGTGTTTCCCAAGAAAATGTAATAGGCCATCTTCATCAAGGGTTTGATATTTTGATGCAAATGTTTGTTACAGAAAGAGCCACCGCCACTGCTGAAGCAACCGGCTTAATGATGGGTGCCATTAAGACAGCCAAGGACTATGCAAAAAAACGCGTCCAATTTAATCAACCTATCTCAAATTTCCAAGCTATTCGCCATCTAATTGCGGACATGGTGACTGATTGTTATGCGGCCCGTGTAATGCTCTATCATCTCTGTAAATTGATCGATGAGGGTTGGAACCCCTTTAAAGAAGCGGCAATGTCCAAATTATTTGCCGCATCGCGTGGGATCCAAGTCTGCCTCAATGCAATTCAAATTTGTGGGGGCGATGGTTACACAAAGGATTACCCCGTCGAGCGCTATCTTCGGGATATGAAACTGATGCAAATTGGTGGCGGAACCGACCAGATCCAACGTTTAATAATTGCTCGAGAGGAGCTAGGGCGCGAAATTTAAGAAGCTGAGCGTTGAAGACTGCGAATGCCTTTGGTCTTGTAATAGGCTTGCTTTTTGGCTTTATTGGGACCACAACGTATAATTTTTTTAAAAAAAGAAGATGCTGGTGTAAACCCGCGCACTAACTCCTAGCATCCTTGGTGGGATTTATCCTTAATACCTTTGCTAGATTCTCTCATGACGGGTAATATCCCAGCATCACATTCACCTGTCACCGTGGGGGTTGACTCCCATTCATTGATCAGATGACGCATCTGCTTCTCATGCAAGAGCCCATCGTCACGGTATTTGCGGTGAATGGGGGTGCTTCTTTCGAAACACAGGTGTTTTCCCTTGCTTGCACAAAATTTCATCGTTTTCTCCATTTGTCCTCGGAAGGGAAAAAACATCGACCCGCATTATAACCTAGTTTTTGGAGGCTAAAGAATTTTTGGGATCAACGCATTTTTAGTCTAAAATTCTTTGTTTAAAGTCTTTGTAATCAAATTCATCCCCAATTTCGAGAATGAGCGGAGATGCAAATACTGGATCTATTCTTTTTATTTGTTTCAACGTTAAAATATTTTTATCATGTGTAATAATAGGTTGAACATTTAATTAGGGAATGAATATCGCCCCGCACAAGAATAAATGCGTTGGGACTATAAAGATTGTAATATCTTTAAACTAATCAAAAATTAGAATGAAAAAATAAGATTCTTCTTGCTTCTTTTTAAAATTCTCCAAAGGATTGCATTGTAATCGTAATTCTTCTTTGTCGATTGCCTCGAGAATTTTATCATTCCATGACATACAAATTCCTCTGAATCGTTGAATATATCTAACAATTTCCCTAATAAAAATGAGAAGAATATAGAGATATGCTCTCGATCTTACAAATGCTAAGTTAACTTCAAGAAAATCAAAATAAAAAGAAGGAACATTTGAAAATATGAGAGATCTATATAATTGAACTTAAAAGGAGAAAGATAATAATTACTCTGCAGAACCTTTATCATTTTCTTGAATATCTGTCTCTGGTTTAGTATCTGATTCCTTTTCAGGGAGTGGACCTTTAATGAGCTCTTCTACCTTTTTCACTTTTTTTCTTTTAACTTCTTCTTTAGGTTCTTCTACGAGTTCTTCTTCAGGCAATTCCTCAGGTGCTTCTTCTAAGTCTTCTTCCGCTTCTCCTTCTTCTTTTGTGCCAATCTTTTCTAAAATCTTCTTTTGATCACCTATAATATCGTAACTTATCGCAGCTCTTGACTGGAAACTGTTCATATCGATGTTGAAATCTTCAGGTTTTCCAATTTCCCCTTTATCTAGCAGCGCCGACCTTGTGAGTAACCAGAAAAGTAACGCGAGGGCTTTTCTGCCACGATTATTCGCTGGAACACATAAGTCTATATTGCCCATGTTATTATCGGTATCACAGAAACTGATGACAGGAATTTTTGCAATTTTCGCTTCCTTTAAGGCTTGTTTATCGGCTCGCGGATCGGTGATTACTAGTAGATCACATTCAATAAAACTGCGTGCATTAGGATTCGTCAATGTGCCAGGAACAAATCTGCCAGGAATTGCATGACTACCAATTAACCGCGCAAATTGTTGAATAGGATTATGCCCATAACGCCGCGCAGAAACAATCACGATTCGATCTGGATCAAATCGTGAAATAAACTTAGAGGCAATGCGCATTCGTTCGTCAGTCTTTCTGATATCAATTACATAGAGCCCTGCTCTTGTAATTCGATAAATAAATTCTTCCATATCCTTAGTTTTAATCTGGGTTCCTATATGAATACCTGCGGCCAAGTACTGATCTCGGGGTAATAAGAGATCATCCTCTTTTACTTCTTCCGTCATAACTCAATCTCTCTTTAAATCTCTCTAAATCATTGGGTAAGATCTTTCTAAATCTATTTGGTCAAAGGTTATAAATCTATTTGGTCAAAGGTTATTATTTTTAGGTCTATCGGTTTTTTAGTGAGGCTGCTGAGTCTGGCGCCTATCAAATATTGAATATTTTTTTCCGCGGCAATATCGACCAATCGCTGCGTGATTACGCCATCAAAAACTATCGCAGAAACTTTTTCTTTGTAATCTACTAACTTATCGGTTAAATCTCTTACACCTATTGATTCTATTAGGTTATAATTTGAATCATATAGATTTGCTTGTAAAGTTTCTCTTAATTGATCGATACTTTCCTCAAGAATGAGAGGCAATTCTACCTTAGGTTCTTGCTCCTTTTTATAATCTGGAGATCCATCTGATTTTGGTTTCAAGGAAAATCCTTTTGGTTTTTTGTTTTTCTTATTTTTTTGTTTCTTTTTATCCGGCTCTTGTACTGTTTGGTTGACTGGCGCTTTATTTCTAATCGTCTTAATTATTTCTTTTTTCGTTAAATCCTCTACTTCTTTCCCAGCTGGTGCTCTAATCACATATTTTATATCTGCTACCTGAAGAATCTCCTTTAAAATTAAGTCACCGCCCCGATCTCCATCCAGGAAGACAGTACATATTTTCTTTTTGGATAATTCAATAATACTCTTTGGAATATTCGTTCCTTCAACCGCAATTGTATTTTTAATTCCACACCTGAGAAGATTAAGAATGTCCGCACGTCCTTCGACAATTATAATACTCTCTGAATCCTCCACTTCAGGACCTGCAGGGAGATTTTCAGGACCATATTTTTGGATTTCCCCAGGCTTTATCGATTGCATTACTTCGTTTGTAATTTCTTGACTCTCTGGAATACCATCTTCCTCCCAATGTTTTAAGATATTAGCTGCCCGGTTGATAATTTGCCGTCGTTTGACTTCGCGTACATCCTCAATTTGCTCCAGGGCTATACTCGCAGTGCAAGGTCCAACACGATCCACCGTCTCTAATGCGGACGCTAAAATAGAGGTTTCGACTCGATTAAGACTCGATGGAATAAGAATTATTCCAGTCGATTTGCCTGACTCGGATTTGATCTCGACTTGGATGCGCCCAATGCGCCCAGTTTTTTGTAATTCACGAAGATCTAATTCTTCTCCGAGTAAACCCTCTGTTTGCCCAAATATTGCCCCAACTACGTCGGGCTTCTCAACAATCCCTTCAATATCAATTTTTCCATGAATAATATATTTTGTTGTACTGATTGTAGAATGTGACATATAATCTTCACCTTTTTTTCATTTCCTTCGAAATTTTAACAAGTCAATCAAAAAGAGCTTACCTAATTACTTCTACTATTAACTATTTCGACCTTCTCGACCTATCTTAACTCTACTTGCTTAACTACCAACTTGAACAAATCCTATTCAACAAGTGTAAGGGCGTGGTGAAATGAGTTAATAAATAATCTTGTGAGCGTCTTACTGATTGATTTTATGAATTATATGTGAATTATTAATTGGAATTTTTTTTGTGTTATTACTCCCGACTGTCCCTTATTAAGATTACGTCTTTGTCCTCATGCTCATATCTCGAATTCTTATGTTCAAGCACATTAAAATCCTTAAGAAAGCGATATAAAAAAAGGAATGCAGGGGGTGGGGCTTCCGAACCCCTGAATTCAGGAGCTTTTCGAACCCACGGAAACAGGTCAAAAACGCTACGTTTTCAATCTCCTGCGAGACTGGATCTTAAGTCCAGCGCCGTTGGCCTGGCTTGGCTACCCCTGCTATACTTCTGATCAGTGCCGGGGGCGGGCTTCGGTCCCGCGATCTCCGGATTTCACAGGCCGTGCATTTCTCAATCTACCTTATGAGTCCGGCGCAGTGGTCACCTAATCATCATGGTTACATTATAACCAAGCTATGCTACCCCGGCATAACTAATCTTCTGTATGAAAATTTTTAATAGCGGGTATTATTAAATATTTCTAAGGTAGAAAAAAGTTCCTTTTTACACCGCCCCCCCTACAATGGACCCTCTGTGAAAAACGGTGCCTCGGTAGCTCAGTCGGTGGAGCGATAGACTTGTAATCTATTGGTCGGGGGTTCAATTCCCCCTCGAGGCTTCCTTCTTCTTAAGCACGAAGAACATATAATACATTTACATGCATGAAACTCCCTGCTCTGGTCTTCAAATCCTCGTTGTATCTATTGAAACGGTATTTAATACAAAAATTATTCCTTCTATCTCATTAATAAAATTAGAACAAATGTTGCAATCCTTGTACAAGAATGCCTCATTTTATAGTGAAATGGGCCGGATGGGATTTGAACCCACGACCTCTGGTTCCCAAAACCAGAATCTTCGCCAACTCAGGCAGAAATACCTGACTCTATACCAAACTAGACCACCGACCCAATGAAAGATGGGGATGAAGGGATTTGAACCCTTGATTATTACTCGAAATACCCTTTTCCTGGGTATCTCCCTGGGTCTCGCCAGGAATCGCTCCAGAACCTCGTCATCCTTGCGTCAGCAGACCCTAGTTCTAAAATCCTTCTGGAGCCCAGCATCTTGCCTGGCTTGATTACATCCCCTTGCGAGAATCATACTGCCATATCTGAAATGAGATCTGACCATACGAGAACCACTTTGCCATACCCAGGAGGGTCGCTCTCGCCTCTTCTTTCCTCGAAAGAAAGGTAAATCTCAAATGGAGTATATCTTGCTAGAATGGTGGAAGCTCTCTATTAAAAAGATTCTCCCCTCATTTGTATTTAGATTTTTTTATAAAAATAATTTTCATTGTAAAAATTTATTTAAAAATTTGATTTAAACGGAAGATCGATGAGGGAACATCAATAATTTCAGGGAGAAGCGAAGAGAGAAGGAGAAGAAGAAAGAGAAGCGAGAAGGGATAGATTTGCTCATGTGGGACTCACTCTGCCGTGTTCGGGATGAGAACGGGTATTACCTCTCAGCTATGACCGACCCGAAGATCAGCTTTTTGACCTTCCCGCAGGCTCTCGCACTGCAGTACAAATCAGAACGTGTGAGAGCTTGATTCGGCGTGAGCTCAATACAAATCTATCCAATCTTGCTTGATCGATAGATTGATCTATAAAAGTGTACTTATTTTAAAAAAGTTTTGTAATGCTGAAAAAAAAGGTTAGATATGGGTTTGAGAAAATGAAGGGGAAAAAGAAAACCAGAATCATTTCCAGAGAGCGAATCCGCAATCCAAATTATTTTGGTAAAAAGAATGAATAATTAATGTTTAAATATGATAATTTTAAAATTCTCGTATATTGGTCCGAATGAGATAAAATTGCCAAAATTTTTTAATACCTAGTTAAATTTATTCCTTTAGCCTAGATAAGGTTTGAAAAAAAATACTCTAGATGAA
>Ga0307375_10003023_pt1 | contig 16829 bp, 16 predicted proteins | sample TR1MG_FD_202531 | JGI IMG/M metagenome (GOLD analysis project Ga0307375, IMG submission 202531) | Soil microbial communities from Risofladan, Vaasa, Finland - TR-1 | ecosystem: Environmental > Terrestrial > Soil > Coastal area > Acid sulfate soil | place: Finland: Risofladan, Vaasa | collected... | reverse complement strand
GAACTTCAATTGAACTCAAGAAGTGGCACGAGACGTACGGAGCAAAACCACACGGACAGCGCCACACTGGCAGACCAACTCCTGTAGGCTTCTAGATCCCTTCACACACTCATACACTCGTACATACATTCATTAAACAGATCAACTAGAACCACGTACATGTATTAGGCATTGTAACCAATGTACATTGCGCTCAACAGTAGCGACCAAGATGCAGGACTGGCAATGTGCTCATGCCTCTCCAAGGCTTCAAATTGCGTGAGAACTCAGAAAGGCTTAGGACTTTGCATCAGGACACCATCTGTAACACATCTGCGAGCAGTGTGGAGCACGATTTCGGAAGTCATCGGCTGGCCTTCTGTCTGAAATCGTTGCGAGCGAGTGAGAAGAAATCGCCTGGAGACTGTTAACTGCAACAGAGAGTTTCCGATTGGCGCGTGAAATCTCCACCCACCTTTAAGCTTCTTTGCTTCCCAGCCCACTTGGTCCCCAACTCCATTTCTGTCAGTGCAATGGTACTGGCACCTATTGATTTCATTTGATTCTACATCTTATGAACATGTTGTTCACGGAGTGGCTAGCCATATTGAAGTCTTCTGTAATGGCCAGAGGAGCGGCAGTTTTCCGTCGAGTGTTCCCAATGAGGCAGGCGGAAATTTGAAGTTTCTGGCATCCTTCGGAGGAGGTCACGGCGAAATTGCTCCTCTTGCCCATTGCAATTGCGACAGTCTTCGTGCGAACTTCGTGCGTTTGATCCCGGCAAAGGTTTCTTGGAGTATCTATAAGTACGTTCTGTGCCTGTTGTGTGAGGTTTAGATTTGGTTGGGAGCGAAGGACAGCGCTTGAAATTTGCGCGCGTCTCTGCGCTCGGCCGAGTGAGTCTTGATTGGGTCTTCCTACGGCTCTGCTGCCTCCTTTGTTGCCACTTTCCTCTCCGCGTGCACTGTCTTCTCCTTATCCCCCCTCCTTTGGACTGTTCTTGTGTGTTGGGTGTGTCTGTCCTCCTCGTGCATGAACTCACCCGTTTCTCTTCTCTCTCTCCCCCCGTCTCTTTTCGCGTAATGGCAGGTACTTTGTGAGGTGTTTTTCAACGCCCCTTGAGCCTCTCGCTGGTTTTGTGCTTGCTTCATCATCATCTTCTTCGTTTGTGCTTTGGTTTGGACCGATTTCTAGTGTTCGAGTGTGCTCGTGTCTGTGTGCAGCGCGAGATGTCAGCGGCGACAAAGACGTTCCTGAGTTGGACTGGTGATGTTGGAGTGCGAGAGGAGTTGACGAAGCAGTTGGCCAAGGTGGGCGTTCTCATCACCGACGAGGTTACCCCTTCCACGCGTGCCATTGCGGTTGGTCCGCACGCGAAAGACGGGAAGATCTGGGCCGCTCAGCTCTACAACGTGCCTCAAGTGAAACCTGACTATTTGCAGGCGATTCTTCGAACTGGAAAGCTTCCCGACGATGTGTTGGAGTACCGAGTCTTGGCGGGTCCGTGCTCGTCCTCCTCGCTGTCCTCGATGCCTTCAGCGCGCCGCTCCTCGCGCCGCGCCTCGCTCGAGTCTTGTGCCGCCTCCTCTGGCTCTCCTTCCTCCTCCTCAACTTCCTCTTACTCTTTCCGTGCAGAATCGAAAAAGAGGCAACTCACGTCCATGCCGAGCAGCGACGCGATGGGAAGTCACTCGGAAATCTCTCGCCCTTCGAAGCGCTCAAACGCCGCCCTCGAGCGCTCTCTCTCCACTTCCTCTCTCTCTCAGCACTCCTCCTCTTCTTCTTCGGCCAAGAAACAGCATCAACATCAACAACATGACTCTTCTCACATTCGATATGCATCTCCAGAGGAGCCAGGCGCAGTGGTGGCGCTCGAGGGGCTCATTGGCATTGGCAAGTCCACGCTCTGCAATAAGCTTCTTCAGCTGTACCCTGATGAGGTTGATGTGTACCGCGAGGAAACCAACGAGAAGTTCTTGCAACTCTTCTACTCAGATCCGAAACGCTATGGCTTTGCGCTGCAGTGGGGCATGCTGAAATCTCGCATCTATCAACTTCGTCTTGCGCAGCACGATACGCTTCATGGTCGTTGGCCTCATCGTGAATTGATGTTCTGGGATCGTTCTATGATTGGCGATTACACGTTTGCGCTCTGGAACCATTTGCTGGGTGGTATTTCGAAAAGCGAGATGGAGGCGTACGAGAGTGAGTTTGGCGGCTCTGTGCGCGATATTGCGAATATTGGCTTCCTGAGAGATATCCAACTATTTGTGCTGATGAACGATGAACCGGCGAGGTGCAAGACGAGAGTGGAGGTGAATCGCAAAAACGCTTCGGAGCAGGGCATCCCCTTGCCTTACTATGAGGGTCTCGACGACATCCATTTCCACATGTTCATTGAGCTGTTGCGAAACCGCGTCGCGAAAGTGCTCATTCAGCCGTGGGGAGAGTACGATGATGCGCCCATGTGCAGAGCGCTGTACGAGGACGCCATCCACTATCGCATGAAGCTTCCTGCCGTCCACGACGAGCCGCACGGCGTGAAGGTCTCGACTACCGCCAGATCATCTGACGCCATCTTGGTGTATCACAACGACAAGGAGATTGTCAAGCAGTACCAACTGCTCTCGTCCGCTCACACCGTCGCCATCGAGGAGCTCAAGGCATACAAGGACGTCTACGTGCCTAGAGATGTCCTACTCGTAGACCCCATCTCAAAGGGCGTCAATTTGGAACACTTGGAGCCATACGACATCAAGTTCTACGAGAACGCGTACAAACGAGTCGTCCTCTTCCACCTCGGCCACAACCAGAACATCCACTTCTACGACAGCAAGTCACTTTAGAAAACGAACACGTGAATTGCGCGGAGAGAATCGCACTTTGAAACCAAGCCAAAAAAGAGTTGTTCCCAATGTACAACGCACCTTCGTCGTTTCAGAGCGCGAATGCTTCACCTGCATCATGCATGAATCCTGTGTTTGCACCTGATCTGGAAATATTTTTCGCTCCAGTCTTCAATTCCTCACATGTGGAACCAGTCATAAGAGTCACTGAGCAATTTGCCCACGAACTTTCAAGGACCTGATAGTGGTCATGCTCGAGTGTCGTTGAAGGTTTCACATTGAAAAATGGGTAGAATCAAGGGATATCAAGCCCGTAAAGATCATTTGGCTGTGATTTGAGCGTTTCACGAGACAGGAGGTGGTGCAGGATTGGAATCGTGACTTAGTGCCAGAAAGCTCATCTTCCGTTTTCTGGTCTCTGATTCCAGTCATTCAGGCTTCCGCTTGCATTATTGCAACAGCAATATCGGTATACATCAGTTTCTCAGGAGCAGATGGCGAATGAAGTATGGCGTGCAAGTATGGAGAACACGCGGTCCAAGTCGTGACAGTGCCGCACCCGGCTTCCCCCCCTTGTTTGGCAGCCGACTTGAGAGAGAGCGCGCGATCTCGCGTCGTGCTCGCTTCGATGTTCACTCGGCGCCTCCCCCGAAATCTCCTCAGTGTCTTTTGGACGTCCATGGCTGACAAACGCCCTGACTCCCCTTCCGTAGCGCAGAGCGATGTGTGTAACATCATTCTCTCTGGTATGTTCACCCCTTTCGTTCGCTCCTTGCCGGTTGGGAGCCCTTTCTCAAGGGTTTTCAATCCCTCCGCCGAGCTTCTGTCCATCTTCTGTCTCTCCTCCTCCTCTTCTGACCCCCTTTCCCTCCTTTCCACCACCTCTCAGAGCTGTACTTGCAAACTTCCAAACCTATGATCATACGATGTGTAGCTGAAAGCGGCATTGGAACACCTCACGAGTGGGCTCCCTCCCACACCGCCCAAACGAAGTCTACGACCCATTCTTGGTTGCAACGTGAGGCTCATATGTATGTATCCCCCGATCCCAACTGCTTGTCACGTGTTTTGAGTTGTTCTATGCCCAATCTGACCGCTTTCTTGCTTTGGTTTCTGCCCAACTCGCCTGGCAGCCCCGTGGAAGTGAGCAAGCTCTCCTCGTCTGGTATTGTGTTCAAGGTGTATTCCGTGACTAGCAAGAAGTGTGTTGCGCAATTTTCGGTGCCTTTGAACGAGTCTCAGCTGCGCCACAGCCTTCGTCCGAACGAGAGTGCTCTTTCATTTACTGAGCCCGATAGCGGTATCATTATCCGTATCAAGATGCATATTCACAGTGTGCCTATGTTGCGCGCCCAATTGTTGGCTATAGAGGATGATGAGAGGCTGATGGCGATCCAGGACTTGATTGAGATGGCGAAGTGCGGCGATGGTCGTTTGCACACGTATCTGATGGATGAGCCGCTCCTTGTTGCGCTATTAGCTCTCACAACGCATTGGATACACGATGCTCTATTCCCAATCGACCTTGGCGCAGCCTTGCCGCAGCTTTGGAGGGCGATCATCAGGTCGTCGTACCACCAGTGCATTCAGTACTTCAACCTCTCAGACGGCAGCGACAGCGACTTCTTCGAGTTCTTCGTCGATTCCATTGCAGGCACCTCAGCGTCCCCCACGGCGCCCTGGTCTGGCGGATCCCTCTCTTCATCGTCTTCTTCTTCTTCATTGACACCTTCTTCTTCTTCTTCAGCAACTTCAGCCGTCAAGTCACCGAGGGACAGTTCACCCAAGTCCGCAAGATCTTCTCCAGCCCCGCCTGCCCCTCTTCTACATCCTTCTTCCTCCTCTTCTCATACCTCCTCCTCTTCTTCTTCGACGAACACCGCTACTTCTACGACTGTTGCCCTGGCTTCCCAGACATCATCCTCTCCAGCGCCTGGCGAAGCGCCCTCCATCTCCGTCTCCATCATCCCGTCCCCCTCCCCATCCCCCTTCTCCTCCTCCTCTCGCACTACACCCCATAGCTCTCCATCCTCTCCCATCTTCTTTAATAGAGATAGGAAGCTCCAAATGATCCAACTCTTCTCTGCATTTGGCCGCAAAAGTGTACCCTCCTCCTTCCGCTACTCCATGGTGAGCCAAGTGTCCCGTCTCGTGGAAATCGTCTCCAGGTATCTCTGTACAAGTGATAACAAGTCTTCTACGCCAAGGGCAGCTCAAGAGGAGTTCATGGCAGAGTTGTTGAACCAGTCCATCTTCTGCTCTCAGAACCTCGCTCGTGCCCCTCACACGCTTCTCTTTCCCACTCTCGCGTCTCTCTTGAACGCCCACAAGTCCATCTCTACGATCGTGCTCACGAGGGTACTCAACGTGCTCAAGGAGATGCCGCCACCGTCTTCCGTCGCGGTCATCTCCAACTGCAATCTCCTGAGCTACCTCGACGCGCTCACCGGCGAACACGTCGACTTGGCCATCCAAAAGCTCGCGAACCACAACTGGTCAAAGTTCATGCTCTACCTCACCAGCAAGCCGGCTGCAAGACACAACAACACAGCAACGTCAAGGGAGCTCACAATGGCGATCAACTCACTCGATCAGAGCGCGTCGGTGAACTCGTCCTAGGACGTCGCCTCCCTCCTCACTCACTGGGTACCAACCTCTCTCCCCTCTCTCTCTCTCCATTCCTGGCCGCATGATACTTTGGAAGACAATTTTGCCCCAGGAGAGCAAGGAGAGCGCGACGAGAAGGACCGAAAGCAGCCGGCAACGCCCCGGAAACGGCCGTCGGCTAAACGAGAGCACTCGGCCACAGTAACCCATTTCGCTCCTCATTCTCCGAGCCGGCTCTCCTTCGTATCTGCATCATTTTCCCGACCCGACCCGACACCAACAACGAGACCCTTTTGACTTCTGTGGCAGGCACAATCGACAACTCTTGCCATCCACCTGCACTCATGTGTGCCGCACTGTAAGGTCAAAACCGCCAATGCCAAAGCAGATTGCCATGGTAGTTGAGGGGGGGGGGCACCCACCCGGAGCAGAGACGCTCCCAGCATGCGCAGGGAACAGATCGCTCTCTCCATGCTCCATCTTCAACCCACGTCCCTTGTAACCTGTACAAATGTATCATATCCATCAACCACACTCTTTTGGTGGCAACAGCAGGCCAATCGGAACCCCCAATATCCCCGAAAGTGAGACGTCGTTTTTCGTAGAGACCGTCAAACCGACACCGGCAGGATCGGCTGTTTAATCGACCAATTACTGGTTAGGAGAAACGATACAAGCACATTTACATTGGTAGAATACAAATACAAGAGAAGGGAGAGCGTGGGGGGCGCTGACACACTTTCGGGCCGAGCGAAACGCCGAAAATCGAACGGCCGAGTCGTGGCGGACTTGGGTGATCCCGATGCTGAGGAATGCATTGCTGGTTCGCGCGGAAGAGTTCGTTGTCTAATGATGTGGGGTGGGAAGAAGACCATGTGAGGAGGGACGACGCGAACACGAGCGCAGCAAGGGTGCACCCTTTCCGGAATCGCTCAGCGAGGCAGAGAAGCTGCGTGACGTGCACGCATTCGCGCTCGCTTGGTTCAACCTGCACGGTGTGGTTTGGTGGCGTCGATCGTAGTTGGAGCAGTTCTTGCCCTGGAAGGGCGAGTCAAACGTCGGGTGCGACGCGCCGTCAGCGGCCGACCAAGTCGAGGCATCGGCAGAAGGAGCGAGAGATTGGGAGAGAGAAAAGAGAGATTCGGGAGAGAGAGAGGAGAGCACCGTGTCTGAGATGTGTGTTCTGCATCCCGTGTGTGGAGTAAGATGGAATACTCGACCAACTCCAAGAAAACCATACATAGATGATGAGAGTAACCAATCAGATCATGAGCCAGTAGAAAGGAAGCTGGCGGAGGGATATACTAGCGACGGAGTGTGATCCGAGGTGTGGTTGGTGAGGAGTTGGTGGTTGGCATCGCCCGAGATTGTCGCACTTAGTTTGGCTCTCTTTACAGGAGGACTGAGCGCAATGGGTTTGAATAAGCTAGTTCCATGAGGAGAGAGGGTGGAAGAGAAGGTCACCTCGGATTGGGATACGGATGAAGCCGAAGAGGCGATGGAGGAGGGTTGGGCGCGGAAGGTGGTTGGCAAAGAAGAGCTTGAGACACTGCGCCTCCCTCCTCTCGATAGGCCCAACCGATGATGCACACGCGGCACGCTACTCGCATTATCGGAGCGTTCAGAATCTTGAGCATCAGGATGGAGAGTCGTAGAAGAGGCAGTTGGGGCGCCAGTCAAAAGAGACGAATCCTCCGTCAACTCTGTGGCAGCCACTTGCTGCTGTTTTTGCTGATCAGCACCGTCGAAGGCCAGACACACGCGATCGCAGGAGTGGTACGCAAGGGAAGACACACAGAACGAGGGTCAGACATGGTTCGAATCGGAGGGGGAGGAGGGATCACCCTGGCAGCAGAGCGGAACGAGAGTGGGGAGCGAGAAAGAGAGAGAGAGAGGAGAGAAACGAAGCGATCGCGGTCTCTCGTCTTTCGGTTTTGAAACGTGGCAAATTGCATTCCAATGATGCACACAAGACTCCACCTCGATGGCAGGGCAGGGACGGTGGTTTCGTTCTCAAGTTTGACGTCCTCTTCTGGGTGAGCTCGGAAAATTGGTGCGACAAAATCCGTCGCTGTCGTTTTCTGGCCTTGTAGTAACTGACCGCGAGTGCTTGTGGTCTTGAAAGTGTGTGTTGAAAGGTGTACAGCGAAAGGAGAGAACGTACATCGGTGTGTGAAGGAATGGGGCGCTTGCAGTTGCGAAGCAGAACTTGACCATCTGACTGAGCTCGTTTGAAGACAGAGGGTGGGTTGCGGTCGATGGAACGGCTGCGTGGAGAAGAACCCGAGGAGCGAGGAGAGGAACGAGTAGAAGAGGAGGCAGAAGTGGTGATGTACGGAGGCAGATGAGGGTCGCGAGCATCGCCGCACAGCTCCGAGGCTCCGGCCGCAGGCGTGAAGTTCACCCGCGGTATGCCGATTCTTGCACCACCAGGGCGCGTTAAGGAACTGATAGATGATGCAGAAGAGTCCATAGAGGCAGAAGAGACAGAGGACGTCCAATAGACACTATCAGAAGGCAGGAAACTCGGGATCTCTTCTTGCTCGGAGTGGTCGCACAACTTTTGGTGTTTCGATGCTGATTGGTAGCTTGTAGTACTACTGAGGGAAGCCAATTCATCATCTTCATCACTTTCGCACATTGAGAAGGACCGTTTGCGACGATAATCGGAATTCAGATTCTCCTGACTCTGTATACGAGGCCGACTCGGAAACGAGTCGCAACCCGCTTCCAACAGGCCATTTCGCCCTTGAGATGCAATGGTTCTCGCTCTGCGGGCCCTCACGGTAGGCACATCGCTGAGACTCACACCATCACCAGAAGACGCGGGACTACAATCACCACGGGGCGCCACAGATAGCTTTTGAAACGTCATCATCTCCACCAAATCTTCGACGATCTCCTGACCCGTTTCGCTGGCCATATCCGGCGCACTATAGTCACTTTCGCCATGGAAACCAGGTTCACACGCATCATTATCCATATGAGTACAAGAAGCCATTGGAAAGAAGGACCAGGAGTTGGATGAAGGGACACACGGCTAGCAAAATTCCACGAGGCGCTTCGGCCGTTCCGAATTGACCACCTCTAGAGCCTCCAAAGCACGCAGACGACCGTTACACACAGGCGGAACAAACCTTCACGTTGTGGCGGGCAAGATTGCTCGCAGACACGAGGGGTATCACTCGGGAAGAGGAGTGTGGCGAACAGTGGCCAGAACGCCCACACACGTCCACTGCGCCCAAGGCAAACGAAAGCCACCGCCACCATGACTCCGGAGCTCATCGCGCGCGCCCGGTCATGACGCCCACTTCGTTCTAGTACATGACACGAACCGGTAGTGGGGAATTAGAGCATCGGGAAGGCAACCCAAGACGACTTCGAATGCGCGCGGGCCCGAAAACCTGGCGGTAGCTTCACGGGCGAATCTGCCAGCCCGTCGGCTCGCCCCTCTCGACGAACGTGCAGCGCGGGGCTTTTGCGACCTTCTTCTCTTCTCATCTCCGCTCGATCTCTAAACGTTGACCTAGCTCCCTTCCTTCCCTGTCGGCCCCCACAAAAGTTCCGAAACAGATTCGAATTGCATGTGAGACACCAATGAATCGGTTTTACTGAGTAATGCTGAAGCTGGTTTGAGATTGGGCGAGCTGGTAGGAGTAGGGTCCAGATCCACCGCACGATCCCTCGCAAATGGCGACGATGACCTGGTAGGTGCCACTATGGGAGGTAGCACAACAACAAGAAGAGTACAAGAGGGTCAGTGATTTGGGTCAGAAGACAGCAGGGGGCAAATCAGACACAAGAGGAGAAGGAGGAACACGACACGGCGCTGTCGGTTGAGAATGAGCGCGCCAACTTTGCGCGTGGCTGGCGGCTCCCAAGGACACGTACGGGTTGAACGGCTCATCTGAAGGTGAATTCGTGTGGAGGGAAGCATTGGCATTGTGTTCACGCGGGTGAAAACGAGCAGGAAGAGAATGAAGAGGAGGAAAACAGCAGGAGGTCAGACGAGATTCGGAGAAGAGATTCAGACGGAGAGAGAAGAGAGATTGGGATGGAGATTCGGAGGAGAGAGAAAAGAGAGATTCGGAGGAGAGAGAAGGTGCAATCTCCTGCTCAATCTTGGGCAGAAGGGAAAGAATGACGTGGAAGGCACACTAGTGTGTGACCACGGAGAAGACACACCTTGGCTAGGCTGAGATTGGACGCTCACGCCGAAGTTGTAGGGAGCGGGGGTGAGTCCGACGATCGTGACGACTTCCTGCATGAAGGGAGCATCCGGAGGGTTCACTTGCACGATCAACATGCCAGTACCGATCTTAGACTGCACCTGATAGTTCACATTGATGTTGAAGGTGGTGCCTTGCTGACCTTGGGTGGGGGAAACGGTCAAGGAGGTGATGGTCGCCTTCGCGGACGTGGTGCGGGGGCAAACTTCCAAATTCTCGCAGATAGCAATGAAGTCGGGGTCTTCAAAACAGACTTGAGGTTAGCGAGAGCACAAGAGAGGAGAAAGAGAGAGAGAGGAAGTGGCAGCACAAGTGAAACGCCAACCGTCAGTCGTTTAACAGTGCCCAAACACCAAGATACCAAAAGAAATAGGGGTTCAAATAGGAATTGGAACTGGAATAGAGTACGCACTGAAGTTGTTGAGCAAGTTCATGAAGTAGTTAATGCCCTTGAGGTCGCAGTACATCTCGCAGAGAGCCTGATCGATACCAGATCCAGGGTACAGTTGGCACAAGGCTTGGCAATCACCAGGAATACCAACGTCTAGAAAACAGGTGCAAGAAGGCAGCGTGAAGGTCAGTACAAGATCATGATTGGTGTGTTTGTATGTGTGAACGGAGGAGAGCTCGAGTGGCTCTTCTTTCTGGCCTAATGGGGCTCAAATGATAGTCTTTGCATGTGTCTACGGGACCGTGAGGAAGAGGTACATGCGGACGCAGATATGGGGAGAAATAGTCGGTTTGGGAATGAACCGACGGAGTGCCGAAGCGTTTGGGACGTACTCAAGATGATGTTGATAAGTTGGTTCACAGCATTACCCATCCAGTCAACCTGTTGATTTTGGTGAGAGAAGCCAAGTGTTAGAGTCACAATCAAGGGCGAGATGGATGCTGTTTAGCGAAAATGGTTTGGAAACGACTTTTGTGTCTTGAATCGACTCGAAGTGAATGAAAAAGTGAATCAACACGTACACAGACGCTGCACCAAGTTGGGGCGTTGGGATCGACGAGAGTAGCAGGCTTCTGGACGTGGAAGCCGTGCTTGACGGGTGTCTGGGGCAGATGCTTGCTCTTGGGGCTCGCCTTCAGGCTTGTAGCGGAAGCCACAGCAATGACGGCCACCAAAACAGCACACAGCAGCAGTGCACGAGAGGATTTCATAATGAACACCAACAGCGGTACAGATGCGAGTGAGCACGTTCGACCTCGTGGCGACAAGGCGACAACGAATATTCTTCGCCTCTGTTCACGCCAAGCTGCCTTGGTCCATCCGTTTGTGCCCAAAGACGATAGTTAGCTCGATTTTAGGTACCCTTCCTTTTGGCAAATGTCAACTCATCGGCTTGAGAAGGGAGATGGGACGAAGCTGGAAATGTCCACTCGAGGGCTGCAGTGTCTCCGTCGCCCAAGACACCTCACATCAGTCTTCTGTGGACGCCGCGCTTTCTCCCTTGTGATCATGAAATTGTAGGAATATCATAGTATGTCCCTTGTTCTCGTCTTTTCTCTCTTAAAGCCTTCGTCTTTCATTCCATTGAACGCCTGTGATGTCGCTTTTCGAACCATGAACTCTCTGTTTCCCTGTTCCTCGTGTTGTATTGCTTCATATGGCTGACATTTGGTCCTGTTTAGAATGGAATCTAAGGTTGCATTGACAAAAACGTCAACTTGGACCAAGACGAGCTCAGTGGGGTTCATTTGGGGCATCGCGGAGTGGTCTGATGGAACGATCGTTTTGAGTGATGCCGAGCGCCACACTATTTGCAATTTGGTCCCTCCCTCTACGGTCACTATCGTTGCTGGTAATGGGCATGCTGGATTTTTGGATGGAGTTGGAGACAAGGTGATGTTCAACACGCCAAAGGGCATTGCACTGACTCAGAACGCAGAAGTGCTCGTGGCTGATTCCTCCAACCACCGTATTCGACAAATGAGTTCCGATGGTACTACTATAACGGTTTCTGGTACTGGTAAACGTGGTAATGCCGATGGTCCTGCGAAAATGGCGACTTGGGATTTGCCCGTCGAAATCGCGCACATCTCCTCTGGTCCGAGTGAGTATCGCATACTCGTGGCCTCTTTCAGTTCTCCTTACTTGCGCTGTATCCATGAAGGTTACGTGACAACATTGACATCGCCCACGAGTGCGGCATCGCTTGCGAGTTCTAGTGCGCTGGGTAATGGTGCTGCGCTTGCCTCTCCTGGACTGGGTCCCCGCAAAAACAGTAATCTTGGTGTTAGTGGTTCTTCGGCTGGAATAGGAAACGGAAAGATCTTGTCTGCGGAGCTGCAGAGTCCAATCTTCAGTTTCGTCCGCGAGGTCGGTTCTTCACATCTCTCTTCTCTTATGGGTAAACTTGAGGATCGTTTGCTTAATGGTTCCAGTACGCTTCTCGATGGTAAGTTGGAGGACGCTTGCTTCAAGTCTCTCAACGCTATGGCCTCGAATAACCGCGGCGATTTGATCGTGATGGATTGTGGTAACCACGCGATTCGTCTGATCACTATTGAAGGCAAAGTTACGACATTGGCCGGTAATGGGTTTCCAGGACATCAGGACGGTATCATCACTCAAACGAGACTCTCATTCCCTCGAACAATGATCGTCACTCGTCAAGGCGATGTTTTGGTCGCCGATACCGGCAATTGCAGTTTGCGTCGCATTGAATTGGCTGGTTCTGTTCGTCCCTTGTGGGTGCCCACGAATCCGAAGCCTCGCCACTTCAACTTCCTCATACCGACGGAGAAATCGAACCCGAATGCTCCGGCCTGGAGTGATTTGCTCTGGGGCACTTCGAATGCCGGCACTTGGCGTCTCCATCGTTGCATTCTCTTCGCCCGTTGTCCCTCTCTCGTTCTCGATGCGAGTATTCAGTCGAAGTTCTTGGACTTGAGGATCTCGATGCAAGGCTTTGCCGCTTTCTGGGAGTTTGTCTACAACGATTCGTTTCCTCTGTGTAAGGGCGATCTCGCTTCCACGATCTTGCTCATTGAACTCATCGTCATATTCCAGTGCGTACAGAATGCCAGCGCGTTCGAGTACTCATCATGGGTGCTCGCACACATCATCGATCATTTGCCCTCTGTGGAAGAGATTGTGGCGCTCGTCCCTCCACTCGTCAACTTGAAACTCATCGAGAGCCTCAAGATGTGCATTAGAATACTATCGAGAAGGACAGATAACCCAAAGCTGGACGACGCGATGAGACAAGTGCATCTGATGGTGACCGCTCTGGATGACTTCCCCGACTTCCATCAGTGGCTTAAGAAGCGATCTTCATCCATGTCATCGGGCTTCTCAAAGAAGATCCCAGAGAAATGCCCAACGTATCCGTTTGGATTGATGGAGAGAGACTTGAGCACCCTGCTTCACCGAGACGAGTCCACTGGACGCATACGATTCCCTGACATGGCTCTCAAGGTAGCAGTCGATCAACTCTCGTGCCACAGGGCGATTTTGTACAAGAAGTGGCCACTACTGACACAATACATTGAAGGATCGACCATGGACAAGTTGCCACTCGTCGTCACTCTGCCCAAGGAATGCGCTGATATGCGCATCTCATCACTCTATGGACTGCTGTGGTATTTCTACACTGGGACGCTGGACAAACTGAAGGAATCGGAGGAGTGCACGGACATTGCTAGAGTTTACGAACATCTCGGCATAGACGACCAAAGACTCAAGGCACACATCTACCAAACTGGATTCATAGACCTCGCAACACAAGAAACTCCAAACTTATGGGTACAGCCATCTGAGCCACCGGCATCATCCTGCTCCATCTCATGAAAGTTTCAAGACGGGTGCGTGTCGTTCTCCCTCCCTCTCCCTCTCTTCCCCACCCAACCTCACTCAATCGTTCTTCTAAAGATACGATGGCATACAGAGTTATCGTATGACCCATCCACACAGAGAACGTAGATCATGCCTCCCTTCTCCTTCCACCCCCCATATCCTGACCTTCGTTGTAGTCCATTCTCTTTGAGACAGATGTACATATTTGCCAACTACAGATTTGATTGTGTATAATGTAAACGTTCCATCGTTGTTGCCAATTGCGGGTCCATACAACGGGCCACCTGATTTTGCTCGAACTTTCCTGAAATTTCGCTCGAACTTGACTAAACTTTACCTGCTGCGTAAGTGCACAAGCCCCACAGCCTCTCCAGTACAGGTTTTGCCCTTCCTTTGTCAACATCCATTGTCATCCTTTGCTTCCCTTGCATCTTCCTTTGTGAATTTGGACGTTTGATTCTTTATGGTGCGTGGGAAGGCGATTGCATTAGCGAATCATGCGCCAGTCTTCTGCTTTGTCCCTTTCCGTCCTTCCCCCTTGTTCCTGGTCCCCCTTGTGGTGTGTTTTGCATGCTAACTTCTCTGTTGTGTTGTGTCTTGTTTTCTGTTGGTGTGTGTTCAGGAGGGAGGCCCGAAAGATCACGCTTCGTATGAGGCCCAGCAAGCGGCTTGGTATCAGTACTATCAGCAAAATCCCGAGGCCCAGGCTGCGTATATGGCCCAGTGGCAGCAAGCAGCGCAGCAGTACTATGGCTACGATCAGTCTTGGAACCGAGGAGGCGCAGCAGGAGGCGCAGGAGGCGCAGGAGGCTACGGCGCCACTGCACCAGCCGCTGCTCACGGCTATGGTGGTGGTGGTGGTGGTGGTTACCCCGGTGGTTATGTTGGTGGCCCCTCTGCGTCAGCATCTGGTGAGGTTGCGCCTCGTCGCGAGCGTTCTCAGCCGTCTACGACGCTGTGGGTTGGTAATCTGACGCCTGCGATTCGCGAGGACGATTTGAGGCGTTCGTTTGAGCCTTTCGGTGCGATTGAGAGCATTCGCATGTTGGACGCGAAGAATTGCGCGTTTGTGACGTACCATTCGCTGGAATCGTCGAAGGCGGCGCACGCGAGCACGTATGGATTGAAGATCAACGGCGTGGAGGTGAAGATCAACTGGGGACGTCCGTCTCAGGGCAACGCATCAGTCAGAGACGCAGGCGCTGGCGGCGCCTACTCAGGAGGTGGTGGTGGTGGTGGAGGAGGAGGAGGTTATGGCGGATTCCCACAACAACAGCAATATGGAGGGTATGGAGGACAACACGGAGGCGCTGGAGCGGGTGCAGGCGGATACGGCGCGCCTGGTCACGGTGGCGGTCCTGGTGGCTATGGTGCACATGCCGGCGGCCCCGTAGGCGGTGGTTATGGCGGTTATGGCGGTTATGGCGGCGGCGGTGGTGGCGGCGGCAGCGGTGGCGGTGGTGGATATGGTGGACAATATGGTTCTCAACAGCACTCCTCCGAGCGTCGCGACGATCAACACCTCACGCCCTCGCCGAACATCTGGATTGGCAACGTGGACGCCAACGTCCCTGAACACGAATTGCGCGCCGTCTTTGACCGCTTTGGAGCCATCGAACGCGTCAAAATGTACCCACAGAAGAACTGCGCCTTCATCAACTTCGTCGAGCTCTCGTCTGCTCTCGTGGCCAAAGCAGAAATGAATGGATTCAACTTCTTCGGACAAGCACTCAAAGTGAACTTCGGAAAGCCGAGAATCGGAGGAGGAGGAGGCGCTGGAGGTTCAGGCGGCGGCTCAGCACAGTACGGTGGCGGTGGCAGCTCGCATGGAAGTTCCTCACAACAACAACAACAACAACAACAACAACACACGCCGTCGTATGGACAAGGAGGTAACAGCAGAGGAGACGAATCGAGATCGCAAGGCAACAATGGAAACGCCTCCACTTCCGTCCCCATGGCTCTTTCCATCCCCATTTCCGAGCCCACTGAAGTTTCTGAAGAGATGAAGGGCATGGCCGATAAGCTCATCGAGGCATTCGAGAAGAACGCATCGTTGGAGGCCATGACGAAGCAAAACCAGGCCGACAACCCCAAGTTCTCCTTCCTCTTCCCTGGTCGCGAAGGTCACGATTACTACCTTTGGAAACGTTACGGTTCTCATCTTGGGGCAGCAACTGCTTCCTCAGCGAAGACCACGACTCCATTCGTTCCGAAACTTCCCGAGGGCGCCGAGGCGTTGAGTGCGAACGAGTCTGAGGATTTGGATGGCATTCTGCGCACATTGGATCCAAGCAACGAGAAGATCAAGGCAGGCGGCGAATTCGCAGCCACACACGCTCGAAAGGCCAACGCACTCGCAAACGCCATCTTCGACTTCTGCTTCAACAAGTTGCCCGCATCTCAGAGCGCTTTGCCCTTCATTTTCCTCACCAATGAGATCTTCAACGTCGTCTTGAGAGCACGCGCAGCAGCAGCAGAGGGAGGCGCAGCCGAGGACAATACCGCGCTCTTAGCACTCCACAAACCCTTCCTTCAGCCACTCGCACGACTCATGAATCTCGCAAACAACGAAGAAAACAAGAAGGTACTCTCGGACATACTTGGCAGATGGAAGGAGAACCACATCTTCACGCAAGAGGAAACGAACGGTTTGGAGGCGGACTTCATTGCCAGTGGCGCTGCTTCGGATTCCAAGAAGCGCAAGAGAGATGGCGCAGACTCTGAGGACGAATCCCACCCCAAGAGACACTTTGCTGGAGAGAAGTAGAGAGAGGTCCGGACGCGGTTGGCGATTCAGAGAGAATGGAGAGAGCGTGTGGAGAGAATGGAGAGAATCGCCTGGGGTTCATCGTCGCCAAACACCTGCCTTCGTCGTTGCCGCTTTGCATTTTTGTGCCGTCCCCCCAATGACGTTCCGATTTGCTTCTTTCAAACATGTTTGGTCTTGACTTTGATGCATGCGTCCTCCTCACACACGAACACCTTTTCGGAAACTGAAGAACCCTTTCCCCTCCACCATGCTCCTGATGCTCTCCATGCCCTCCATGCTGCTACTCTTTTGTACATACGACCCATCTCCATGACTATCGTGTGCTCGACCCTCCAAGATGTGACCTTGGGTACGCTTCTTCTTCTTCTGCCTCTTCTGCTTCTTCGGCCCGCCTTTCGAACTTGCCCATTCGATTCCATATGTATCTCTCTCTCCCTCTCCCTCCCCTCCATGCCCCTTTTGTACTGCTCGCAACTTATGAAACACCTTGCCCCTGCGGCATTATTCCATCCCTCCATACATGCTTTCCTCTTCTTCTCCCCCTTCTCCTCTTGTGGTTCACCTCCATTCAGCTTTTCCAGACGAGTGCGCTTCTA
>Ga0307375_10003020_pt1 | contig 16853 bp, 18 predicted proteins | sample TR1MG_FD_202531 | JGI IMG/M metagenome (GOLD analysis project Ga0307375, IMG submission 202531) | Soil microbial communities from Risofladan, Vaasa, Finland - TR-1 | ecosystem: Environmental > Terrestrial > Soil > Coastal area > Acid sulfate soil | place: Finland: Risofladan, Vaasa | collected... | reverse complement strand
ACGTCATGCACCTTGCCGTCGGTAATGCGAATAAATGTTGGAATGTTGCCGCGCAGGTCCAGCAGCGTGTGCATCTTGACGGCGGCCTTGTGTTTGCGGAACTTCGCCCAGGGGAACAGCGACAGACATAAATCGATGGTTGTCGAATCCAGAGCGTAAAGGCTCTGATCCAGATCGATGCCCATTGGCTCGCTGGCATACAGCCGGCGTGCGGTGGCGATCAGCCTGTGGGCAAAGTCGGCGAAGATGCGCCAGTCGCGCGATTCGTTCGCGTCTGCCAACGTCGAACGCGCCACGCTGCCACGGAATCCCAAGTGATAGAGCTTGCCCTGCAACGAACGCAGGCATGCTTCGATGTCGCGCAGACTCTCGCGATAGGTCAGTTGCGCAAAGGCCATCGCCAGATACTGATTCCAGCAGGAGAAGCCTCGCAGTCGCAGTTCACCCTGATAACGCTCGACGCAACGACGGAACTCGCGGTCGGGAAGAAAGCTGATCAATTGCGAAAAGACGGTGCGGCCCTGATTCATGAGCCATTGTCTGCTCTCCTCGCATTCAAATCGCGGCAAGCCAGAAATGACTTCAACTTGTTGCACAGCTATTACTTGCAGCCAGCGCCTTGGAACTTAACCGGACAGCAGTGAGAGAACCTAGATACGATGATTGGAAGAAGTTAAAGGCCTCTTCGCTACTGTCGGTAGTAAACTTCAACTACGAGCGGAGCAGTGTCGTGCGCATGGGTGACAGCAGGCTCGCACTGTGCGGCGACGTGGATAGGGTCGGACGTCAGCGGCGGTGTGCTTGGCGCTACCGCAGGATCAGGAACTGTGACCCTGACGGCGACGACATCCAATAGTGGCACCGCGTCGGTGTCGTGCTCTATCAACTAGAGGAATCGAAAGGCAACCTGTGACCACTGGTTACTCATGCCGATACACTCTGTCTTTCGCATGAAGGCATTTGTGTACTCTGTCCACGCCTTGAATTCGTTTGCCGGGCTGGAGAACTCGTCGAAAACAATGAGGTCGCCGGGGAGAACGATCTCGTCAAGTTTACTCAGCACATAGATTGTACTGGAGTACAGGTCAGAGTCGTTGTTTATCACCATGGGTCCGTTGCGCTCAAAGGACTTCAGGAAGTCTGGCATGGTCCTCTGAAACCATCCCCTTACCGGGATAATGCGCGGGTCGTCGAAGCATGGCACATCACCGGAGAGATTGAAATGGGCTGTTGAGGTCGATCCGCCGCGTCCGTGGTGCCACTCTTCGGGTAATCCCTCGAAGCTGTCGAAGCCGAAGAATCGGCTTTCGGGAGAATGATTAAGCGCCGACCAGCGGCGAATACTATCCCCTTTCCAGACGCCGAATTCAAGATAGCTGATCGTCGCGAGGCTCTCTGCCAGGTACGAATACAACTCGAACCGCGATGGAAAAGACGGCACGGACTGTTTGTTGATCCAGCTAAAGAGGCGAGCATTGTAATTGAGATGTTCGACCGTGAATGAATAACGCGGCCACAGTTTAGCCGCAATACGCTTTTTACTTGTTTGGTGCATGGCCTGAAAGCCTAGCACTAGACTCGGCGCCTTACAAGAAATCACCTCTTTACATTTGTGATTATGAACGCACGCAGGACCACTGCCATAACCATATTTATTCTTAGGATTAGGAACCTGATAGATCTTTTGATAAGGAGCCGCATGCCTCCTTCGTTTATCGCGTTTTTTGCTTCTCGAAAGTAATTTTTTATATGTCCTATGTTCGATAATTTCACTTACAATTTTCAGTTAAGTCTGAATTGATCCGTAGATGGCTGTGGTTCAAGACTTCTGGTAGCGATGCAAGTGCGCGGAAGGCGTTTCCTGGAGCATGGTTGCCATCGGCCGGCGGCCATCGAGGGGAATTTTGGCGGTAAAAACGGAACGGCATAATCCGCATTCCCTCGCCACCCTTCCCGGCCAGATTGCAGTACATTAGACGGGTTTTCCGTCCAGATGCCCGTTCCGTCTGCGCAGATTCTTATAACACAATAGTGTAAGTAGTTGTGAAAAGTTCTAGCGGTTGTCCGTTGCGCACAGGGGGACGTGGAATCCATGGTCAATCTTGTCCATTTCCTGCGGGGCGCACTACTGTCTGCTGGGTCACCTTATTATCGTCGACTACGTAGTTAAACGAAAATCCAAGCAAGGACAGTGCAATCCAACTCATGGGTTCGTACTTGGGAAGGATAAACCAAGCGGTGACGTAGAGCGATAACCACGTCAAACGTATGCGGGCGAACGAAGAGGGTCTTCGCGTGGAGAAGACGATACCTGCAATAAACAGCCACGCGGTTACGATAAGTCCCAATGTGGACGCGCTCGCGGAAAATGTGGAGTACGTATTGTCCAGCCAGGCGAAGAGTGGGCTCCACGCCGTGGCCAAGGAGTTCAAAAGATCGCGCGTCTGCGCCGGGTTTCCGGGGAGCAGATACTGACGCGGATTCGTCAAAATCAAGATATCAGGTACATTTCTCCAGGATTTAATCCCGACGGTAATCAGAAGAAGAAGCGAGCCCCCTGTATCGGAGACGGCCGCCATTATACGCGCCCCAAAGACAATCGTTGCAACAGAGAGGCTTGCTAAAGCGGCAACGAGGGCGTGCCGCATGCGTGGCACGAGAGCAGGAATGAAGCAGACGGCAACGAGCAGTACCGACAGACTGCGGGTTACCAAGAGGAAGGACAGGATAAGAGCCAAGGCCTCGAAGACCAGCGACGAGCCGGACTTTTGTTCGAACCGGCGCGAACGATAGAGGTGGGAGACAGCAATGGAGAGGTAGATAGCTAGAAGCGCCGCAAGTAAAGAAGGTTCCGTTCGAAGGCCCGCGCCTCTCGCGGTGTCAAGTCCGCTCATGTCAGGAAAGAATCCTTGCCACATTGATCCATCGAACACCTGCCAAATCGCAATGAACAGGGTCAGATACATACAGTTCCGCGTGAACTTATAGAGCTTGGGGATAGACTGAGGAATGGCGCTTATGGATTTTCCGACCCTGATGGCAACCGTGAAGGTAGCAATGACGCAGAAGAGATTGTAGGCGAAGTATCCATAGGTCTGGCTGGGAAACAGCGGAAGAAGCAAGAGAGAAAGGAGCCCAATGGCCGATGGAAAGGCGCAAACCCAGATTCCCAGCGTAATGATGTCAGGAACTGGATAGTGAAGCGAGTATAGAATTGCGCATGGAAAGAAACTGAAGAGAATCGCGAACTTAAAGCGAGCTTCGGCCTTTGGAAAAATCGACAAGGTCATGCCATTCGAATCACGTTACGCGACTGAAACTTCAGCAGTCAGCGCGAATTGCTTCACAAATGTAAGCTTCACCCAGTTCCCACGGGTAATAGCCGAAAATGAATGTCGGAATCCAATGAATCAAAGAAACTGGAAACTTATTGAGTACAGGGAGGCCTGAGAGTCCGGTTGTACCATCCCGTTGTATCGAAAATCCTGCGTTGGCCAATGCTTGTCGCCAAAACGCGGGACCATTCAGACAGATATGTGTTGGATCACTATGTCCTACCCACTTCTCCTTCATCAATCTGGCCCCCACTCCGTCCGCGTTGGGAGTTGCGATGATTAACATCCCTCCGGGACGGAGCACCCGACGTGCCTCTCCAAAGAAGTCCGCTGGCACGGTGAGGTGCTCAACGACGTGAAGTGCAAACAGAACATCGACGCTGGCGAACTGGATAGGCAGGGACGATACGTCACCCTTAATGAAATGCCCCGTTGGGCAGCGTTCCCTTGCAACTTCCAAGAGGCGGTCGCTAGTGTCGATCCCGATCAGTTCCGCTTCAGGGAACCACTTTGCGAAATTCTCCAGCAGGAAGCCAGGTCCACATCCAAGATCAGCGATTCTCAAGTTGGAGCCGGGTTTTGACCGCCCACGGAACTCCGTTAGCTTACGCTGCCACAAATGGTATGCAAACGACCGGAAGACTCTTTGGGCTCTTCCCTTGATTGTATTTGCCCCGTGAGGCATGTATCGAAGATCGTCATTCATGAGGTGATCGTCCACAATTGAGTATACAGATTCGCCGATACGCGCAATTGAACGATACGGCAATAGCAAGGCTTGTTTACCCCTCTCAGTTGCAAGAGCTTTCTCCGGGATATCCGCTACAAGTTTCTGGACTGTCAGACAATCGTGCGGGTGGATGCATGAGGCTCATTTCCAGCCACTAGATAAGAATGCGCCATCAAATGGCGCGACTAAACAGCTAAGGAACCTCTGAACAAACACTGCGTTCGAAGCAGTTGCTGATCAGCTATCAGTCATTATCAGCAGTCGCACTCGTGGTCCAAAGGCGTCGAACGGCTGGCGTGGGTTGCTGGACCCTTCCGTAGGGGCTTCCGCCTCGATATGCCGCCACAGTTTCTTGCGTGCCGTAAACAGATTAACTAGGGCACAGGTGGCAAACAATCGGTTGGCGTTCTTCGCCAAGCCTCGGTAGCGCACCTTCACAAACTCGAACTTCAACTTCATCACGCCAAACACATGCTCCACCCGGCAGCGCACTTTTCGACTTCCTGCGGTTCCTCTCGCGCTCCGCTTCGTCCATGCGATCCTTATAACGACAGCGCCGATCCGTGCAGTCCCGCGCCCGCGGAGCCACTTCCCGGATCGCCTCCGTCTGCCCCTGATACGCTCGGTCGCCCCACACCCGTGTTTCCTCCCCGTGCAGCAACTCCGGCAGCACTGCCGCGTCCGCCACTGCCGTGTGGATCAGCTTCGTCTGGCTGTCCACCACCACCGGTGGACGCCCGTTGCCCGCCTTGGGATAGTGCGGCTCGATCAAGGCGCACAGCTTGCGCCACGGAACCACCTCCTCCATCTCTTCCAGTAACTGCGCCCACCGCGTCTTCTTCCCGTACCGCGCGAAGACCGTCATCATCGCCAGTGTCCCCTGTTGGGGATCTGTCTTCATCTCGGGATATTGTACCCGCAAGCCCTGTGGAAACAGGAGAACTAAATCAGAGGTTCCTTAAGCGGTTCATATACTTCAGGCGTTTGGAACGGAAGATCACAATGCCCGAAATCAAGCCGATGATTCCAACACAGAGCATGTAGGAAAGTACAACGCCAGGAACGCCCCAAAGCGGGGCGGCGACTAGCGCGGTAGCAACGGTCAAGAGTGCTACCGCAATGGACTGACCGAGAAACGGTTCTTCCTTAAACGAACGCAAGTAGGTACCCATGCTTTGCACAAGGAAGCTGCTGATGGCGGTCAAGAGCAGGGCAGCAAAGATAGCGGGCGTCGCCATGCGTACCGCAAAATGCGGGAACCAGTGCCACAATCCGATAATTCCAGCCATGCAACCTGCCACCATGATCAAAAGCAGCGTTAAGGAATGTTTCAGGGCGCGGAAGAACAAAGCGTCGAATTCCTGCAGCCTACCGAGCTTAATGAGCTGGCCAAACGGGGTGGCCTTGGTGGTGATCCAGGAGAGAACTACCAAGGGCAGATATGCGACGATACTAAGGGAGATTCCGAGCCGTCCGGCGTCGACGGGGCCGCAGAAATAGAATAGTACAGGAGTGAAGATATTGGAGGTGAGATAAGCGCATAACCAGCTTACCGCGATCTTCCACTGGAAGGTCCAGACTTCCGAGCGCCAGGAGATGGCGTATTGTCCGGGGTCATGCTGCATCAGGCGACGCAGCAGCCGGCGACGTCTCCAAAGAAAAACGATCCCTGTCAAGACGACGCCCAGGTTCACCATGGCGGGGGCGTAGAGACCGTGATGAGCGAGAAGAGCTCCCCATGACATCACAATGACGACGCCCGCCTGCTCAAAGCGCAACTTTGCGACTTCACGAATTTGATTGCATCCTTCAAGAAACGCGAACAAAGGTGTCACGAAGAAATTGGCGGAGCTCAAGAACACCACCGCAAGCCAGGGGAACAACCATGCGACGTGGTTGCCAAGACGGGCACCGCGGATGAAGAACGCCAAGCCGAGGGGAAGAATTATCACAATCATTGCCACTGCGGCGCGAAAATACCAGCGGACGGTCAGTTGAAGGATGGATGCCAGCCTGGAAAACGCGACCGGATCGCCGTTCATTTCGCCATTGGAGAACACGGTGCAGAGCGCAGATTCGTGAGCGGCGACCAACTGAACAACGAAAGAAAAGCCGAAGTGAAAGATTGTCTGCAGCATGGCAAGGCTGAGCAGAGTGTAGTAATACCCCTGCTCGACAGGAGTCAAAAAATGGACGATCAACAAAACGGTGCCGACGCTGCCAATGATGTTGCAGATCCGGCTTGCAACCGTAAAGGCGATTGCCCGGTCAAGACCAAACCAATGCTTAAGCGGTGAGGAAACTCGCGCCAGAATCTCTGTCACAGGTCGAAGCTCGCCTTCCTGCCCGCAGCCAGACTGCGAAACACAGAAGAATCCCTTGTAACACAAGACGAAATACATTGCAGTATCATGATGAATTACCAGCTCGTTCGTAGTGCGAGTCGAGATGCTTCCGAGGGGCTCGGGAATCCAGCCAGAGAACATCGCCAAAGGCGAGCATCCGTCTCTGGCGCGTAACCATGGGCAATCATCGATCGCGGATAGTGGGTACCCTGCTGGAACATTATAGTGGGTGGGAAGGCGATCCTTGTAACCGTGATCGAATTCGTTACTTCCACCTGCGATCCATGGGGCCGGCTTCGATAAGGACGAAGGTATTGTCAAGGACGAACAATTCCGGAGCGGTGCGCGAACGCCGCTTGTTTTATGCTTCTGCGAGAGAGTGAGGAGCGAGACGCTGGAACTCTCACGCTGAATCACCACGCGGTGGATTGGAGAACCGTTCCACCAACCATCGATACGGCCTCGACTACGGCCATGATTCATCTATGCGAACATCCAGCCGCCGGGCCGGTGCGAAAGTGGAAAACGTCTTTTCGTTTTCCAAGGCGCGTACTGTGCGCAGTCTTTTGCACGGGCCAGTCTGGGTGCGAGAGCGCCCAATCAATTTCACGGCCTAGCTTTCGCCGGCCAGGGGCACCCGCGGGCTGCTCTCGTTGCGAACGATCTCCGGATATGCCGTCTGGGTGTGCATCATCCAGTAGAGTCGTACGGCCAACTTGCGCGCCGCCGCCACTTTTGCCACGCCCTTCTCCATGCGATGGCAGCGCTGCTTGTACTGCTTGCGAAATCCCTCCTCCAACCGGCAGGCCGACTGCGCCGCCTCCACCAGCAACATGCGCGCAAAACGGTTGCCCTGTTTGCTGATCGCGCCCAGCCGCTGCTTGCCGCCCGAGCTATGTTCGCGCGGAATCAGTCCCAGGTAGCTGGCCACCTGCTTGCCCCGTTGGAAGCGTGTGACCTCGTCGATCGTCACCACGAACGCCAGCGCCGTGATCGGTCCCACGCCCGGATGCGTCCGGAGTAGCGCCGCTTGCGGCGACTGCTCGCTCGCCCGCTCCGCTGCCTCATCCAGCTTGCCGATCTGTCCGTCCAGCACCTGCAGCAACCCCAACAGGTCCTCGCGACGGCACCCCGCCCAGCCTTCCAGCGCCAACTCGGGCAGCGCCTTCTGTCCGGCCTGGCTCCACAGCTTGCTCTTCAACTGCACGCCGCGATTCAGCATCAGATGCTGCAATCCGTTCTTCACCCGCGCACGAATCTCCACCAGCTTGTGTCGGTGAATCAGCAACTGCCGCAGGTCGCGTTGTTCCGCCGACGGCATCCACAACCGTGGAAACCGTCCTTCCAGCAGCAGCTTCAGAATGTGCGCCGCATCTCGCTTGTCCGTCTTCTGCTGGCGCACGTAACTAGCGCGGATCTGCGCCGCATCGCCAACCAACACCTGATGTCCCAACCGCTGCAGCAAAACCTCCGCCCATTTCTCAAAATCGGAACTGCAGCAGCGCTTAACGGCAGCGAGCGTAAATGAGAATTGTCAGAACGCTGGTGACCAGAGTGTTACTGTATACTCTTGAATGTTATGCGGAGTATTCTCTGGCGCTGGTGTGGAAACCGGCGCCGGCCGCGAATAATGAGCGGACGGTTGCCTTGAGGAGCGATGGAAACGCCGCAGGGCGCAGACTGTGCTGTTGAACGCTCCCGAAAAGCGAATCCTAGCGGCAGCGTGTAGGGTCGACGATAAGCGGCTGCGAAAACACCGCTGTTGAGAGTGAATTTAGGACAAGAACAAAGTGTCAAACGAAACTTCGGAAAGTCCACAACACGTACCAGAGCAGAAAAGTGAGGATGTTTCTTTTCTGGATTCGCTGATTGCTCTGGCAGAAAGAAAGCGCCTGCTGGGCATGATCGCAGTCGGCACCACAATTCTTGCGGTAATCATCTCTTTCCTTATACCGAACCGCTATACGGCTACCACCGTGATTCTTCCGCCTCAGCAGAACGGATCAACAGGGATTGCCTTGATGGCGCAGCTAGGCAATCTGTCGCCATTGGCCTCGCTGGCGGGTGGAAATCTTAGCCTCAAAAATCCAAACGATTTGCAGATCGCCTTGATGAAGAGCCGGACTGTGGAAGATACGATGATTCAGCGCTTCCACCTGATGGCGCTCTACCACGACAAGAAATGGTCCGACGCACGGAAAGACCTTGAGAAGCACGCGGCTATTACGAATGGCATAAAAGATGGCATGATTCGCTTATCGGTTACGGACAACGATCCACAACGCGCAGCTGAAATGGCAAATGCCTATATCGAAGAGTACAGGAAGTTTTCTTCTACATTGGCGGTAACAGAAGCGTCACAGCGGCGGCTCTTTTTCGGACAACAACTTGCGGAGGCGCAGAAAAGTCTTACGAAGGCCGAAGAAGCCTTAAAAACAACCGAACAGAAGACAGGGCTGATCCAATTGGATGGGCAGGCTAAAGCCATTATTGAGGCTGTTGCCGCACTGCGGGCCAAGGTTGCCGCGAAGGAAGTCCAAATCCGAGCTATGCGGCAGTTTGCTGCGGACCAAAATCCCGATCTTCAACTAGCTGAACAGGAGTTAGCGGGTCTGCAAGCGCAATTGCGCCAGATGAGCGCAGGTCCGAATGACGCCTCCGGCACGTTGTTGATGCCGAAAGGAAGCATTCCACAAGCCGGATTGGAGTATGTTCGCAGATTGAGGGACGTGAAGTATTACGAAAAGATTTACGAATTGCTCTCCCAGCAATACGAAATCGCGAAGATCGATGAGGCACGAGAAGGATCGACGATTCAAGTGGTTGATCCGGCTGTTGTACCGGATCGCAAAGCTGGACCGCCTCGTTTCCTTATTATCCTGTTGTCAGCGCTGGGCGGTTTCCTGATTGGAACTGGCTACATTCTGCTTTCCGCACGCCTAAAGGCGGCAGTGAGTGATCCGGACGTAAGGCCGCGCGTCCAGACGCTGATCCTACTGTTGCGACAAACTACGAAATAGTACAGCGTGTGTGATATGGAATCTTTAGGGTGTAGTGCACCCCTCTAGGGAACCTCTGATTTAATTCTCCTGTTTCCACAGGGCTTGCGGGTGCAGTAGCGCGAGATGAAGGCAGAACCCCAACAGCGGACACTGGCGATGATGATGGTCTTCGAGCGGTACGGGAAGAAGACGCGGCGGGCGCAGTTACTGGAAGAGATGGAGCAGGTGTTTCCGTGGCGCAAGCTGTGCGCCTTGATCGGGCCGCACCATCCCAAGGCGCGCAACGGGCGTCCACCGGTGGGGGGAGCGCATGTTGCGGATCTACTTTCTGCAACAGTGGTTCAACCTGTCGGACCCGGCGGTGAAAGAGGCGTTGTACGACTCGGTGGTGATGCGTGCGTTTGTGGGCATCGATCTGGGACGGGAGCCGGTGCCGGACGAGACGACGGTGTGCAAGTTCCGGCACTTGCTGGAGGAACACCAGTTGGGCGGCGAGATGCTGGAGACGGTGAACCTGTACCTGGAGAGCAAGGGAGTGCGCATCAGCCGCGGCACGATTGTGGACGCGACGATCATTCATGCGCCGAGTTCGACGAAGAATCAGCGGCAGGAGCGCGATCCGGAGATGCACCAGACGAAGAAGGGGCAGCAGTGGTGTGTGTCACGAACACGAGTGCAAGCTCGTGATGCTGTGCTGAAGATGGGAGACGGCTTCCCGGAGTCGGCTTACAGGAGCAGGCTTCTCTGAGCACCCACACTCGCAAAGCCGTGGTGAGCTACTTCGGCGAGAAAGCAGGCGGCTGGCTGTGGAACCGGTTCACGGTACATTACACACCCAAACACGGCAGTTGGTTGAATCACGCGGAGGTGGCGATCAGCTTGTACTCCCGGCAGTGTCTCGGGCGACGCCGCATCGGGAATCGAGCTTTGTTGCAGAAGGAAACTCGAGCTTGGAACCGCCGAGCGAACCGCAGCCACGTGACAATCCAGTGAAGTTCACTCGCAAACAAGCCCGGCGCAAGTTTGGATACAAAATCACGCGGTCGCGGTACTAGTGCCGATTCCAACGTTTACTTGATTATGAGCGGCTTGATAATTCTGCTGTTCATCTCTTTTCGTTCTGCGTCCCAAATCCAGCCGTACTTGGTAAAGTAGCGGAACCCAGCAATGATGTGAACCCACAGTAGCCGGATATCCCGGTATGAACCTTGCCCATGGTCGTGCCGAACGAGGACAAACGGACACATAACCGTTTCGTACTCTCGCGCGATTCTGCGTGTTAAATCCGTGTCCTCAAAATACATAAAGAACCGTTCGTCAAACAATCCGCTTCGCAGAAGCGACTCGCATCGCAGGAACATGAAACATCCCGAAATGTACGGGATAAACGTGACATGGGTCAGATCGACATCTTTACAAACATACGAATCGATTCTTCGCTTCAGCATCTTTTTCACGGTGCCCGGAATAAACCGTCGCGCAAAAACATCGAAAGGCGTTGGCAGCCGCTTGCAGAGATTCTGGTCACCTCCATCGGGATAGACCACCTTCGGCATGACCAATCCGACCTGGGGATTCTCATCCATGAATTGCTGAAGCGTCGGGATGACGTCATCGTCAAAATCTACGTCGGGATTCAGCACGAGGTGATACTTCGATGAATGCAAGGCCTTTCGAATAGCTATATTATGCGCGGTTCCAAATCCAACATTTTTCCCGGTAAAGTGGTATTCTGCGCCTGCTTCCTCGGCGACTGTTCGCAGCGCATCGTTTGAAGAATTATCGACTACGTAAAGTTTTCGCTCTTCCCCGCCTCCACGAAAACGGCGTATCAGATGCGAAACCATTTCTGGTGAATTGTGATATGTAACAATCGAAGCACTAATCTCCGCCACTTTGCTCCTCTCAGCCCCCGTCTGCATAAGTCATGACTCTGAGACCTCTCCAGATCCCTCCCCTGTCGTAAGCACTTTCATTGCTTCCAGCCCATCTCGGCATCCAGAATACGCCGCACACACGGTTTCTTCGAATAGGGCCTTCTTAACCTTGGTTCGCGGCACAAATCAGCCCGCAGCCAGGCCGCCAACTTACGCCCGCTTCTCTTCAAACAGCCACCGGTAATACCGTGGCCAATTGAGTTCGCTGAAAACCGATTCAAATGTCGAACGGCAGGCTTCTTCCATCTCAGACTGGTGATCGCGCGCATAACAAACGGCCTCCACCAGCTTCTCAACAGGGTCTCCAAGGTCAAGCATCACCGCGTTCTTGTACTGCGTAAGATGCTCTACCATGCCACCAATTTTATAGCAGATCACGGGAGTGCCGGCCATCATCGCCGCCGGAACGACTCCACTCTGCATCATCGGGAAGTCATACAGGATCATGCACGCGATACTTTCTCGCAGCGCTTCGCCGATCTCATGGTTCGTAATCCTATCCCGATTGACTATCCGAAGCCGTCCAATCGTGGATTCGCTCACCCCGGCAAGGTACGGGCGCAGATTGTCGCGGCTGACTATCTGGAATTGGGCATCGATCGCGCGCAGATTACAGGCCTCCGCCAGCTGCAGGAACCTCCGAATTCCCCGCCGAACATTAAGTGATCCAATGTATGTAAAGTACTTCCGCTCACGTTTCTCCCTTGTGGCGTAGTCTTCCGACAGCAGCGGTATGCGGTGAATAGATTTGTTGGACACGATCGACGACAGCGCTGCTTCGGCCATTCTTGATGAAACAATCAGATCGTCGGACTGCGTAATGGCAGGCCTCTGAACCGCCTCCACGACCCGCTCTTTCAATTGCAGGATCACCTCCCGCTTGACGCCACGATAGGCTTTGGGTTCATGAATGTGGTTAAGAATCCTACATTCGGGGTTTGCCGACCGTGCTAGCCTAATAAATGCGAGATTAAGCGGGTGAGGGCTGCAGATATACATATGTTCCGGGTGATCATTGCGGAGCATCTGGGAAAACTTCAGCCAGTCTTTCGCCAGAAATCGAAGACTGTCCGCAGCCACTTCTCCCCACTTGTTGGACGTCCCCCAGAAAATAATGTCCTTCGCCTCTTCTGCAGAAAACATCCATTCGTATGAGCGCGAGAGGATCAATCTGGGCCGAACTCCTGTCACGCTCTCATATCCATGGGCAAATGCTGCAAGAAGGGTCTTGTGCCCCGGGGCGTATTTCAGGGTAACGATGTAACAAGATGCTGGCGGAGTGTTCCTAGAGTCCTTGGCAGCTGTCATACGGTGTGATCGGTAGACAGGGTTTCCGTCTACTGACCCCTTTCTCCTGCAAAGCAGCGACACATTGCGGGGCAACAGCCTCCGTTTCATTCGCGAACTCGGCGAGGCTGCAGGCGCCTTTTAGCCCGCTCGTAGATTATCATCACCAGGCCTATTCGTTTCACGGCCGCGGCTATGAGAAAGACGCCCGTCATACTGAGGCGACCAGAGCGGGCACCTCTTCTTTGCGCCTCTTTTCGGAAACGCCTGTGCGCCACTTGCCCTTCAACCGCTGCACTCCAACACGAGGCTGTTCTTAATTCAGAACAGCAGTTGATGTTCGTTCTTTCGCTCGTTTGCTTATGCTATCATCTGGTTTCTTCTTCTATGCTTATTCTATTTCTATGCTTATACGCTCACGTGCTCCTCTGAGACTGGGCCTGGCAGGCGGCGGAACCGATGTCTCACCGTACTGTGATCTATTCGGCGGGGCTATCCTCAACGTTACCATCGACTACTACGCCTATACGACCATCGAACCCACCGACACCGGTTATGTCGAGTTCTACAGCGCCGACCAGAACCTGACTGCTCGTTACGAATCCAGGCCGGTCCTGCAACCGGATGGATGCCTCGATCTGTTCAAAGTTGTTTATAACCATGTCGTCCGTGTCTACAACGGCAATCGGCCTCTGAGCCTGAAGGTCAGCACCCGCGTCGACGTTCCTGCCGGTTCGGGCTTGGGGTCGTCTTCCACGCTTGTTGTTTCGATGGTGCGCGCATACCAGGAACTTCTTTCCGTCCCCATGGGCGAATACGATCTGGCGCAAGCTGCCTACCACATCGAGCGTGTTGAGGCCGGCCTCCACGGTGGAAAGCAGGACCAGTATGCGGCTACCTTCGGCGGCTTCAACTTCATGGAATTCGGCGCCAACAATCATGTCCTAGTAAATCCCTTGCGGGTGAAAGACTGGATTGTGTCGGAGCTCGAGGCATCGATCATTCTCTTTTACACCGGCAAATCTCGCGTTTCCGCCACCATCATCGAGGAACAATCGAAGAACGTGGAAAAGAAGAATACGCGCGCTCTCGAGGCCATGCACGCCATCAAGCGGGAGGCTCTTCGTATGAAAGAGCACCTTCTTCGTGGCGACTTCCCCATGCTGCACAGAGTTTTGCAATCCAGTTGGCAAGCAAAAAAGAAGATGGCCTCCAATATTTCCAATGACCGTATCGAGGAACTTTATCGTTGCGCCCTCGATGCAGGCGCGTACTGCGGCAAAATATCTGGCGCTGGCGGCGGTGGATTTATGATGTTCTTTGCCGATCCGTGTCTGAAAAATAATGTCATCGACGCTCTCAAGTCATACGATGGTGAGGGCGCGGTGTACGGATGTCATTTCACCCACACTGGCAGTCAGGCGTGGAGAATTCCATGAAGAACTTCGTGTGCGAACAACTGGCGGATGCCTTGGGGCTCTTTAAGGCTCTTGAAGACAACGAGATGCTTCATGCAACTCTGGTCGCCGCTGCAGAGTCTACCGCGCAAGCAATGCGCACCGGACACAAGCTTCTCATTGCCGGCAACGGCGGCAGCGCCGCCGATTCTCAGCATCTCGCGGCCGAATTTGTTAGCCGTTTGACTGTTGATCGTCCTGCAATGCGCGCGATTGCCTTGACCACGGACAGTTCTATCCTTACCGCCGTCGGCAATGACTACGGGTATCCTTCTGTCTTCACTCGCCAGTTGGAAGCGCTCGCCTTGCCAGGTGATGTCTTCTTCGGAATCACCACCTCGGGGAAATCGTCCAACATTCTGGCGGCGATTCAGCTCGCTCGAACGATGAACGTGCACACCATAGGGCTTACCGGCATCGACGGGAGTCGCATGGCACCCTTCTGTGATTGTCTGATCTCGGTTCCCTCTTCAATCACCCAGCACATCCAAGAAGCTCATCTGGCTCTCGAGCACATCTTCTGCGGCCTCGTGGAGCGATTTTATTTCGGCACTGAACGGTTTGAAAAACCGCACAAGGCTGGTGTTTCAGCGGGCTGATCCATGGAAGCAATCATACTCGCCGGAGGAAAAGGCACGCGGCTAGCCTCTCGCTTGCGGGGTATCCCCAAACCGCTGGCGCTGGTGGCGGGAAGGCCTTTCTTGTCCTGGCTGCTGTCGTATCTTGCGCAACAGGGCTTTACGCGAATTTTACTCTCCGTGGGCCACCTTCACCAAGAAATCACCAGCCGTTTCGACCATGTCTACGACGGGATGCGACTCGACTATGTCATCGAGGATCATCCTCTCGGAACTGGCGGAGCCATTCGTTTTGCGCTGGCACAGAGCCATGACGAACACGTTTTCATCCTTAATGGCGACACGTTCGCGAAATTTGATCACACGGCTATGCGAGAGCAGCACAAATCGTCGGGGAACCCCCTGACCCTTGGCATTGCTCATCAGGATGATGTAACTCGATTCGGAGCCCTCATCATCGACAGCGATGATCGCATCGTCGGTTTTGCGGAAAAGGGGAGATCGGGCCCCGGCTGGATCAACGCAGGCGTTTACCTCATGCGTCGTGAGTTTCCCTGGCCTGCAAATCTACCCGACGCATTCTCCTTTGAAAACGACGTGCTTGTTCCGATGGTACCCAACCTGAAGCCAACGGTATTTCGTTCCGCCGGAGACTTCATCGATATCGGCGTCGAAGATGAGTACGACCGCGCACAATCCGAGTTCCGGAAATTGTTCTTATGAGTAAGCAACGCGCACTTTTTCTTGACCGTGACGGTGTCATCAACGAGGAAATCGGATACCTCATCCGCCGGGAGGATGTGCGCTTTATGCCCGGCATCTTTGAACTCTGCCGGACGGCCGTTGAATTGAACTACCTTGTCATTGTTGTAACCAATCAGGCCGGAATCGCCCGTGGTTACTATACGGAAGCGCAGTTCGGCGAGCTTACAAACTGGATGCGTTCTGAATTCCGCGCGCGAGGCTCCGATCTCGCAGCCGTCTATTTCTGTCCTTATCACGAGGAATTCGGTATAGGCCCTTACAAGCGCGCTTCAGAGGATCGCAAGCCGAACCCGGGCATGATATTGAAGGCGGCAAGGGATTTGTCGCTTGACCTGTCTGAGAGCATCCTCGTTGGCGATAAGGAATCCGATCTGCAGGCGGCCACAGCGGCTGGCGTGGGTTCGATCTTTCTATTGGGAGAGGCCACTGTTTTGCCTGCTAACTCGTGCCTTTTGTTTTCGGTCACTAAGTCTCTCTTTGAAGTACGGGACTTTCTTATGCAAAAGGCTGGGGCAACCAAGTAAGGATTAGCCGGGACAACTATTAGATTCTTTTTCTGCAGTGCCCCAGTTCTTCCATCACCATTGCCAAGCAAACCTCCCAAATAGGCAGTCTTACGTTGAACGTCCGCAGCAGTTTTTCGTTGCTCAACACCGAGTTCATGGGGCGTGTTGCTGGCGTGGGATACTCCGCTGTCGGTATAGGGATGACCGTGGGAACCCTGGTCTTCCCTTTGGCGGAAAGATACGAGAATATCTCGCGCGCAAAGCCGCACCAGCTCACCTGTCCGCCCGCCGTCAGGTTGTAGACTCCGCTAAACTCTCGCGTTGCTTCGGCGACTGTCGTCCTTCCTGCAAGCCGACCTGGCGACAAAAGCTGCGAGAGCACCAATGCCGTCGACTCCGCAATCGCACGGCTCCACGTCGGCGCGCCGGTCTGGTCCTCAATCACTCGCAACAACTCCCGTTCCGACGCGAGCTTCAACATCGTAAGCAGGAAGTTCTTTCCTCTCGGACCGTACACCCACGACGTACGAAAGATCAGGTAGCTTCCATCCACCGCTCGCACACCCTCGTCTCCCGCCAGCTTCGTCCGCCCGTAAACATTGATCGGGGAGGGAGCGTCTTCTTCCGTATATGGCACGTTCTTGGCGCCATCGAACACGTAATCAGTCGAGTAAGTCACGAACAAAGCGCCCAGCTTCTTGCACTCTTCCGCCATCGCTATTGGGGCATCAGCATTGATCCGCATGGCGACGTCCGACTCGCTCTCGGCCAGATCAACTGCGGTATATGCCGCCGCGTTCACGACCACTTCCGGCCGTGCGTCTCTCACCATCCGCCGGATTGAATCGATATTTGTCAATTCAATCTCTGGCCGGTCGATGGACATTACATCTCCCAGGCACGCCAGGGTA
>Ga0307375_10003018_pt1 | contig 16857 bp, 25 predicted proteins | sample TR1MG_FD_202531 | JGI IMG/M metagenome (GOLD analysis project Ga0307375, IMG submission 202531) | Soil microbial communities from Risofladan, Vaasa, Finland - TR-1 | ecosystem: Environmental > Terrestrial > Soil > Coastal area > Acid sulfate soil | place: Finland: Risofladan, Vaasa | collected... | reverse complement strand
TGCCTCGGATACAAGCACAACGGACGTGTACGATGCCAACTATGTGGGTCTGTACCACCTGGAGGAAGCCCGCTCTACCGACGCTGGCAACTACAAAGACTTCGTCGGAACTAACCACGGAACGCTCACCGATGCGAACGCGAACACCGTTCAGGACACTGGCAAGTTTGGCAAAGCAATCAATTTCTCGGGCGACAATGCCGACATCATCAATGCCGCGAGTTGTGGTACTGCCATGGACGGGGGGACCCTGACCGTCATTGCTTGGCTCAACGCCGATGACTACGGAAGTACCTACCCACGAATCATCAACAGGGTAGGCGGGCAGTTTAGCTGTTCCATCAATAATGCAAATCAGGCCGGTCTGACGCTGGACACGGTGGATGTCGATTTCGACAGCAACATCGACTCGGCAATTCCGGCGGGAGAGTTCCGCTGGGTTGTTTGGCGTTACGACGCGCACACCATCACGATCTTCGACAACGGAGGAATCGACGGCACAAACACAGTTCCAGAGGGGGTTTTGGTTAACAGCACCGGAGCCATCCAGATCGGCAACCGCGGTGACCTGATCCGACCATGGGACGGCATCATCGACGAGCTGGAGTACCACAATACCCATCGTAGCGATGACTGGCTGTACACGCGCTACAACATCGACGCCGATCAGGCCGGATTCTGGACGGCTGGATCTCAGGATACGGTTGGCGGTGCTCCTCCTGCAACGCGACGGTACTCTCCGGTGGTGATGGAATGACACGAGAAGAACAACAGCGCCAATGGGCCAAAAAGCGTGAGCGGAGGGCGCGGTGTATCAGTACGCTGATCGCTGAACAGGGCGTTACCGTGGTTGAGGCTAAGCGGAAATACCGCGAGTTGAACCGCTTTAGGCTGAAGCCCCGGCCCCAGCCGAGCACGCGAGTCATCTGCGACTGCGGCGAGTGCAGGCAATGCAGGCATCGGGCGACCGTGGCGCGGATCAGGGCCGAAGAAAAAGAGCGGCGGAAGCCGACGCCGTTCGACCGCAATAAGTATGCACGGGATGTTTACGAGTACGAACTGAAGCGCACCTACCGCATCGCCGCGGTGCTGGGTGCGAGATCAGGAAGGACAAATGGCCACAACTGAAGCACTGGTTCGAGAAAAATACAATCAAGCGCTCCCGTGTTTAATATGGGACAACGTACTGGTCCAGCTCAATGCAGAAGTCGGGAAACTTAATGATTTGAAGCTGAAGTTGGTCTGCAACCGGGGGTCACACGATGAATGGCTGAAAGAGTTTCAGGGACACTTAGTATCTGCATCACAGGCATTGACACGGCTCTCCGAGATGTCTGGCCAGAACCTGGAAGCAGCGGTACGTGAAAGCCTTCTATGTCGTAGAGGAGATTAGACTATGACTAATGCGGAACAAGATCGAACTACCGATTATGAGCGTGTGTTGTCCGCTCTCATGCTATGGCGGGAGTCACGATCATGCATCGACGCGATGCCGGGAATCTACCACGTTACACTAAACCGCGTGGCGGATCGGCGATGGCCGGATAACGTGGTGTCCGTGATCTTGCAGCCGCATCAGTTTTCTTCATTCGTTCCTGGTGATCCAAATGCAGTCAAGTTTCCATCATCTGACGATAAGGAAATCAATTGTGCGTTGCGAGTAGTCAACTCTCCGGGCGATGATCCAACCGGCGGTGCTAACCACTATCACTCAGGAAAGGTGCCGCGCTGGGCAGCCGCAATGCAGCTCGTCGCCGAGATCGGGCCGTTCAAATTCTACCGAGGGTAATATGGCATTTGGCATCGAAAAAGCAGCTGGGCAAATCGACGCGGCATTAGAGGACGCCATTCAGGATGCTGAACAGCGATTGCGTGCCGTGGTGGCGGATGCCGAGCGAAGGATTAGGAGTATCCTAGATGAGTATGAGATTAAAGTCACATTTGAGAGGAAAAAATGAATATCAAAACAGCATTTCAGAATTTTGGACACGCATTGGTGAAAGCCATTAAGCACGTCTACTTTTTCGTGATATCTGACGACGCCATGGAACGTATGTTAAAGACCGCCGAACGTATCTCGAAACTGGCTGCACAGGTGTTGCCGGTTGTGCAGATGGTGGCCAGTCTTACTCCAAACCAGGCTGATGATGTGATTATTGCGCTCGTCACACAACTCAACGTCAAAATCAAGGCGTATCTCGGCATGAGCGACGAGGAGAAATCTGCCTGTCTCAAGGCGTCTGCTGTAACGCTAGCCAGGCAAATGTATCCAGAACTTCAGAAGGTCGATAACGCCACATTATATGCGGCAATTGACTTAAGTTACCGACTATTTAAAGACATCACAGCTAAGGGGGCGACATCATGAGAGACTGGAAAACGACAGTATTTGGGATTCTTGCAGCACTGGCTGCATTCGTGGACTACGCACCGGAGTACTTCCCTGCAATTATTCAGGACATCTCTGCCTTCGTTCTGATTGGGGGGATTGCTGGTCTTGGAATTACAGCAGCACAAGTACGCCGGAAGTAAGGGAGAATTAAATGTCAGCACTAGCAGATGGAAACAGAATAATGATTAGAGTGATGCTAGGTGTGATTTGTGCGATTGTTTTAGCTTATGGTGGATGGGTAACTGATAAAATAACGGATGATTCAGATCGTATCACCCGACTTGAAACTCACTATGCTTCAGTTAAAACACTACTGCAGGAGATTAAATCTCAAACTGAGATCTCAAACGCGCAGGTTATTCGTCGTCTGGAGAGGATTGAAGATAGGTTAACAAAATAATGAGAGAGCTTCACGTAAGACCATTGACGACTGAGGACACTAATTCGGTCCTTGAGATCTTCGATAACTCATTTTCAAAACCAGACTTCGATTCTGCGTTGTATCTAAGTAAGAAGGTTATCGAGGTCAACGGTAAGATTGTTGCGGCTGGTTTATGTCGACTTACTTCTGAAGGGATTTTAATAGCAGACATGAATCAGCCGTTAACAATACGCACAAGAGCAATAAAAGAACTTATAGATGTAATGATAGAAGATTCATATGACATGGGTATGGATGAATGCCACATGTTTACAGGAAATGATGAGATAACTAATTTGTTATCAAAACTTGGATTTGTTCTATGTAAAGGGACAGCAATGGTGACTCATTATGGGAAAAGCAGATAGAAAAGAAACACAGAGTCTAGCAAAACAAGAGATAGCTGGAGAGAAGAAGAAGACTGAGGCGTTTGTAACCCAACGTGAGGGGGAGCGTCAAGAAGCTAGAGGTCGATCTGGTGCCTTATACGGAGATGTCACTGAGAACTGGCGGAATCTAGCTAAGACTGGTGGGTATGGGGATGTTCCTGAAACTCCCGGCTATGCAGCGGCCCGGGGTATATCTGAAACTGGTGGATATGATCCTGCACAATTAGCTAAACTTGAAACAGGTGGATTTGATCCTACTCAAACTGGCATTGTTCGTGGTGGTTATGGTGGTTTGATGGAGCATGGGGGAGTTACACCTGAAGAAGAAGCTGCAATGATTCGGAGTACTACCAGAGGTACATCCCGTCTATATGATACTTTGTCTACTGAAGCTGCTCGACGAACTGCTGTCACTGGAGGTTATGGTGGTCAGGGTGAACTTGCTAAGTTAGGTAGACAATCTGCACAACAACAAGCTGAAGATATTACTAAAGCTAAAGCAGCTGTTGCAGGTATGAGACAGACAGGTCGAATTGCAGGTGTTCAAGGTCTTGGTGGATTTGAAACTGACTACGCTGCTGGTATGCGTGGTGGTGTAGCTGATGTTGCTGGTGGTAGGCGGGAGGGAGCAGATATACTTGCTAGGATTGAAGCTGATGTAGCATCTGGTAAGATTTCAGGAGCACAGGGTCTTACTAGCACATATGGGCTGTCTCTCAATGAGCAGGTTGCATTAGGTCAAGAGATCTTAGCTATGTCTGGTCAAGGAATGTCAATGACTCAAAGTCAGATGCAAATATTGAATGAGTTAGCACAACAACCTGGAGTTCTAGATACTATAATTGCTGGTGTTGGGGCTGCTGCCGGTGTTGGTAAAGCTCTTTATCCTGGCGGTGTTGGTGGAGGTGGATAATGCCACAAATGATAAATCCGATGCAACAACAATATGATGAGTTTGGACGTCCTATTCAGAGGAATATTATACCTCCTGGGTTTCAACCTCCACCGTCAATGATGGGTATACCTCCGTCAATGGTACCTCAGCAACAGAGCAATTTGCCTCCACCAATGGTGTCTGCACTTGAGGGGATGCAGACTACTATGCCTTCGCCACAAACTCCCCCAGATCCAGGACTTCAACCACAAATGGGACCTCGTGAAACAGCATACTTGCAATTAGGTGAAGCACGTCCCACAGATGAACCACCTGATAAGTTGTCAATGATTCTAAATGCTATTGCTGCTGGTTCAGAGGGTTTCTTAAAACGCAGTCCAGCTGCTGGAGTTAAATTAGCACACGAACTTACAAGGGAACCTTATGAACGTAAATTAAGATTGCATGAAGAGAAAAGAGCTAGTATGCTACCTGGAGTCGAATCAGAACGTGCTGAATATGGGCGTAAGATTCAAGCAGGAGGACTTGATATTCAACGAGGACAACTTGATCTCGGTCAAAAAGGACTTGAATCTAGAGAAAGAATTGCAATGAGTCGGGATGAAGCTACTGCAATACATCGAGAAACTATGGCTGATATCAATCGTATAAGAGCTGAAGCTGCTAAAGTTAGTGCTGAAAAACTAACAACTGAACAAGTTTTAATAAAACTTTATGAAGAGAATCCTGAAAAGTTTGCAGCTTATATGGCAGCTAAAGATCCTAAAGAGTCCTTGGAAAGATTCCAAGAACGAATGAATATTCAATATGGTACAGCAGCAAAACACAGAGCACCTGTAAGACCTGATAAACCACTTTTACCATCTCAAACCGGTCAGCGAGATCTTCTTCATGCTCGTCGTTTGGCAGGCGATAATCCCGAATATCAACAGTTCTTTAAGATTGAGGATGATGGACGAGAGTCTATTGTACAACGTGATTCAGATTGGGACGAACAAACTGATTTACTTTACTCCAAGTTTATTAGACTTATTCGTGGTTCAGAGGGTGGACGACTTGAAGAGGAGTAATAATGCCAAAGAAGTATAAGTATACACATGCACAAACTGGCGAAGTAGCTCACTTCATCTGGGATAAACCTAAACCTCCCACAATGGATGAAGCGTCTGATATACTTAATCAACAACAAGATGAGAAAATTGGTGCTCTCCGGAAAGTTAAAGAAGAACGTGAAGCAATGCCGTTTATGGAAAAGGTAGCTGCTCAGAGAACTAAACCTCTCCTTGAGAAACCTGAACCTGGATATGGTTGGGGTTCTAAAATTGCAGCTGCTACCATGCCTTCAGCACAATTAGGGGGAATTGCTCATGGTGCTCTAGCAATGGTTGAACCAGTACGAAACATACAAAGTATTGCACACGGCATATCTGATATTAGAGCACGTGAAACTGGTGTTCCAAAAGAAGGAGTAGTTGGTTATGGTCCAACTGAATATGCTCCTGGTACTGGTGGACCTCGTGATTGGAATAGACCTGAATGGCGCCGCAAACTTGGTGGTGCTGTTGATATAGCTGGTGGTGCTCTTGGCTTAGCAGCACCTATTGGTATTACTGCTGGTGTAGCTAAAGCAGGACTCGCACCTGTTGCCAAAGGTCTTGCAGGATTTGGGGCAGGTGCCATGGCTGGTCAGATGGGAGCTGAAGCATTAGGAGCACCACCTGAAGTTTCAGAGGCTGCATCTTTAGTCGTAGGTGGTATCGGCGGTGGTATTGGAGCTAAAGTTGGATTTAAACCAAGATCAAATATAATAAGAACTCCAGCAATAAAACCTCCTCCAAGACCTGGAATGCCTGCACCTCTATTAGCTGGACAGCCTAAACAACTTGAAGCTGGTCCAATAAGAATGCCCGGTCAGGTAAGAGCTGAAGTCATGCCGCAACCCGGAAGACTTCCTGCACCTGCCGGACCACAAATGCCTCAAATCGAAACTATAGCTCCACGACAGTTAGGTCCGGCACCTCAAGTGTTAACAACTCCTCCACCAATGCAACAAAGACCAATGTTGCCTGCTCCACCTGAAAGGCTTGCATTACCTCCAGCTTCAGCGACTATGGCACCTAAGCCTAACCAGGTGCCATTAGCACCAGTTCCTCCTAGACTGGTGCCACAGGAGCCTCCAATAGCGGCAAAGATTCCCCCTCCTTCGTCTAAGCCAAAGTTGGAGGTTCCTCCTCCTGAACCTTTGAAACCTCCTTTAAAAGTCAAAGCTCCTGAAGTCAAAGAACCAATGAATATAGTTGCACAGCGTGCATTAGAAGCAGCTAAACTTCGTTCGAAGGGTGAACGACCTAAGTTAAAAGTTGAGGCTATTGCCGAGAAACCAAAAGTTGAAGCTCCCAAAAAAGAACCTGTTGGTCAATGGTTTGAGCCGGGCGATACTTATGAAACTACAGTTGGTACATATAAGGTAACAGAACAAGTTGGAGGTAAAGTTAAGTATGAGTTCACCAATAAGCAGGGTGTAACTAAACCTGCTGAGATGGGTGTTGGTGCTTTTGATCGTGCTATTGAAAAACTTCGTGCTCCTAAAGATTTAAAGAAACCTGAAGCTCTTAAAGAGGCATTTAAAAGAAAGGCAATAAGAGGAAAATCTGAGAAAGGTGCAATTCCTCTTAGAGCTGTAGGCCCAGAAAAAGTTAAGAAAGTATTAGGAGATGCCCTAGATGTCCACAGGTGGGTTCGTGGCAGAGTTAGACAGGAGGGTGATGCTGGTAAAGCCTTGATGAAAATAGTCGACTATGCCACTGATTACGGCGAGCAAAATATAGGAGATCGTATAAAACCATTCAAATACGACACAAAACTAACTAAACTATCTGACACAGAAGCCTTCAAAAGTGAGGGATCACTACTAAATATAATTGAAGGTCGATCAACCAAACCAACAAGTGAGATGACTGCTGCTAATGCTAAACAAGCTAAGATTTTATTTAGGGAGATGGCTAGTGAAGCTATTGAAAGTGGAACTAAGGTAACACTTGCATCTGGTGAAAAGGTTCCGTTTATAGAAAAGAAAGACTATTTTCCTCACATTATACCACCAATAGAACAACTAAAATCCGGACGAGTACGTGAAAATGTTATATATAACACATCAGAGAACCTTAAGATCACAACACCTGAAAAAGCTCCGTTGATGCTTGATCACTTCATCGAGTTTATCGAGTCTGGCAAACCGCGAAGAACGTTAATTAACTTAATGGTCAAAGATGCTAAGTCTAAGGGTCAAACATTAACTGAGGCCAATGCACTTCAACAGCTATTAAGATATAGAAAAGCAAGTCAAAAGAAAGTCGGAACACTTGAACGAGCAAGAGAAATAAACTTGCCATTCTATGATCCAGACCCTCGCTTTGTAATTCCACAAGATATTGTTGCAAAGAGTCTTAGATTGTCTCAGATTAAACATCTAGGACAAGAGCGTGAAGTTGTCAATAAACTTCTCTTGCAAATAGAAAAGGAGGGTGGAGACTACGAATTTGTTAGTAAATCCATGGATAAGATTCTAAGTCATATTAATGCAGCTGATACTAAATTAGCTCGTACTGCAAGACTTGCAAGAACTTATAGCGGCTTTAAACTTAGTACAGCTGCGGTAAAAAATGTTTCTCAGGGTGTCCTTGGTTCATTGTTAAAAGGAGACCTAATTTCAACAGTTCGAGGTACTGCAAAAGCAGCTACATTAAAAGGTAGAATACTTGCAACAAGGACCGGAGCTAATACTGATGCTATCCTACATGAAGCAGCCAGACATGCCGGAGCTGAAGGAAAAGCACTTGGAATGTATCTTGAAGCTCATGGAATGCTAGGAACTGAGAGATCTAATAGAATTGTATCAGCCAATTGTGGTTACATATATACTCAAAGATTGTTGAAGCAGCTTCTAGGAGGAAACAAGCACGCTGCAAGACGTCTTGAGGAATTGGGGATTGATGCGGCAGAAGTCAAAAGAACTGGAAAGGTCTCTCCTAGACATGTATTGATTGCAGCTAAGAAATTTGCTGACCTTACACAAGCGCGCACCCGCCCACAAGATGTTCCGTTTGATGCTAGTAGTGAATGGGGCAAATTGTTCTTTCAATTTAAAGGTTATGTATACAACCAATCACGTTTAGTATATGAAAGTACTTGGGGAGAAGCAAAGAGTGGAGCTTATGGTAGAGCCATGAGAAATATGCTCTATCTTCTAACAATATTTCCAGCAGTTGGTGATCTAGAAAATAGAGTACTTGACTTTATTACAGGTAAGAAACCTGAAAAAGATTTAATGATGAGATACTTAAATGGCCTGGCCTCAACAGGTGCTGGTGGTGTTATCTTGGATGCAATTGAGAGTGGAAAGTATCCTGGTGGTCCAACAAAGCTTTTAGCTGGTGTTACCACAAGTGAAGTCGGTGAAGCAATAGAAGTTGCAAGTCAAAAACATAAAATGGAAGCTATAGGTAAAGCTGCATTTAGAAAGACCCCAACTATTGGACGAATATTCTATCATAGATTATTTGATAAAAAGAAGAAGTATGGAGTTAGGGCTCCTCAACTGAGTAAGTCTCGTTAAGTTCTATATCTTTTAGTCCTGGGCATCTACCATCAAAATTGACAATCTCTTCGATGTATTGAAGTCCCTCCTTTAAATACGGAACACCAGGTAATTGCTTATCTTCCAAAGTCAAAACGTGTTTTTTCATTATGTCTTATCCTTTTTAGTCTTATACTGCGTGTACATTTCTAAAGTCCCTTTCTTTAGAATGTATGTCTTCCTATCATTCGTAATCTCTATTGCACCTGCTGATAGCAGAGTTTCAATTATTCGATCAAGGTCGAATGAATCCAACTCCCCCCAGTATTTCATTAGCAGTTTAGCTCTAGTAGTCTTATGGTCCGGCCTCTCTATCAATTCCCTTAGAACTAACTTAGTTTGATACGCTAACGCTGACTTTCCAGCACCCATTGTGACCTGTTTGACACCAGCTACGCATTCTAATGCTACACTAAGAGCTTCTTCTATGTTTCTTTTACTTAGTATTAGATTAGGACTTTCAGATAGTGATATTAACATTGCAGCTTTCAATATTTGATCTGGCATCCTTTCCATTGTACCTGTAGGATCATTATGAGTCTCCATAACATATTTATAATACCAGTTCTCATATAAATCTTTAGCATCATCAGACCAATTAAATACACCTTTAACATCTTTTATCGTATTTAAGTACTCAGCAAGAGAGTCAACATCAACTATATGTGTGGGTTTTTCTGTTAAAGGATTAACAGTTCCACGTTCATCAGCATATATTATGAATGTCCTTGCAATGAATCCTCCTCCAATAGCATTAGGTGGAACGGCATCATTAAAATGTATCTCATTTGTAGCACCTAACATACATAAACAAGGTGACTTCAATTTCTCTCTATCTGACTGCTTTAATGAGTTTGTCCATTCCTTTTCGTAAGAGTGTGTGTCATATATATCAGTTAGAATGGTTAATGCATCAGGATCTTTTATTAAGAATGATGCCAATTCACCACTAACTAAGAAGCCATGAGCATCTTTTATTACAAGACCCTCTTCAGTTGAAAATGCTTTAGATAAATCTCTTACTATAGCTTGAACTGAATTACGTCCTGATATAATTCTTGTGTTGTTAACTTTACTAACTAATGCTTTAGCAAGATTAACTGGTATACCTTTCTTCATACCAGACTTAGCAACAATAAAAGTATATATATTTGGATACAGTTTATAGTAGAACCTTTCCAGATATACATTCTTTTTGACAACTGCTGATATAGATGTTAAAGCTGCCCAATAGAAAAAACGCGAGGGAGCTTCATTCTCACGAGTAGAATTCAATATTTGATCAAGCCAGCGTGCCATTATTTCATCCCATCTGGATAATCTTCACTTTTATCAATCCATCGATGACCCATTTTAATGTCACACGGTATTGACAGTAAATAGTCACGAGGTAAACTACAATGATTAAAGTCTATTTCCACCTCCATTTCTTTTCTTATGATCTCTTTGGCCTCTTCAACTAAATACTCTCTGCATAATGATAGAAAGGAATCATGACTCTCTTGACAGAATTGAAAGTCACGTTTTGGTAATTGCTTTCTAATACGTAACATCGCAAACTTTACATTATCACTTACAACAGCTTGTGGGATATAAGAGTATGCTTCTTTAAACATCTCTCTTCCCCACTTGTTAAAGAATGTTCTACGTCTACCATGAGGAGTAGATAAAGTGCAATTATTATCTGCTAGAGCTTCTTGAATCTCTGCATGATATACACCTCTAATATTCGGATTAGCTTTGTGAAATGCCTCAAGTTGTTTACCAGCACGCCACTCTGAGATGTATATATCTCCATACTTAACTAGGTTAAGCATATGTTGATGTTTACCTATATCATAATTGCCAGCATGTCTAGTTTTCTTACCCATCTGCCGATACATATGATTCACATCTACGAATCTAATATTACATACATCCATTGCAGTTAATGAGTGCCTATCATCCTTTAATCCATGATCATTGTATTTAAACTCTTTCTTATTAAGAATCTCAAACGCACCCCAATCCTTTGATAGTACAGCTACAACACGATCTTCTGCCTGAGATGAATCAGCTTCTATAAATACAAATCCTGGATCAGCTATGAACATACTACGAAGGTCAGCACCACCAGCATCGACCCCAACAGCCTCATGCTTTGTCATCGTCTGAAGAGCTATACCCTCTTTCTCTATTGAGACTGGCGGTTTGAGGATAGTTGTAGACGTCCTTCCAGATTCTGTACCAACAATACGGTACACAGTTTTAAACCGGAGCTGAGAGTTTAGCATTTAAATATGTTCCTATTGTCTTCCTTATCTTCCGCTCTTCCATAATCAAGGTCAGAATTCTCTTCCGACGCTGATCTTTTAGTACATTATTGATGAGTGATTTTAAGGTATCTTCTCCAACATCCTTTCTAACTGGAACTTTAAGTTCACCAAATAATAACTTTTTAACTTGTGGATATGAATTTGGATTTATTTCGTGACCGACTAATTCAACTAACTCCACATGACGAATATCATCCATTGTTTGATATTTCGTTTTCAAATTTTTACGAGCATCAAGATCAGCTAGAATACCAGCCTCATCTATATCTGAATATAGTCTATGAAGCGGCATCACATTATTAAAGAAGAAGTCATGAAGACCTGTTTCTTTTAATTCTGCTAATATCTTCTCAAAACACTCGAATGTAACAACAGCATCCTTTGCATTGTATAAGAGAAGTTTATCTAGTTTATCAAATTTTGGATTGTATTCCTTTCCTTCATCTTTATAGTAGGGTTCTTCAGTTAAGATTGATGCTATAAACTGAAGTGCTCCTGGCAACTCAGGATAAAGAGTTTTCCATCCAAGCATGGTATCAAACCATACATCATGGAACTTCAATCCGATCTGTAAACATCTCCTTTCATCAAACTTTATGTTCTGACCAATTATCTTGATCTTAGTATCATCTAAAAACTCTGCCACCATTTTCCATATTTCAGCCATGTCATGCAATGGAATGCCATCTAAATTATAGGCTGTTATAATGTTAAATAACGGGATTGAAATAGCCTCCCAGTTATTAAATGCAAGACCAATACACATTGGATAGGTCTTGAATGTCTCAATATCTAAAGAGACTTCTTTGAGATGTTGATGTCGATCTAAAAAGCGATAGACCTCTAATGAGTTGTGTGCAATGTGCAGGGTTCTTTCAGGACGTCTTAGATCACGAAATTTAGATTGCTCGATGGCACGTTTAAAGTCAAACTTTATATAGTTCAACTCCTTCCACGAACTCATGCCACCCTCACTAGAAGTAGAGTGAAATAAGATAGCTGGATGGAGTGATGCAACTACCTTTGGTAAAATAGAACGACTATTTGGTAGGATGGAACCTCTATAGTTCCTAATTCCCTTCAAACCTGTTAAAGCATATAAAGCTGTGTTACCTAGAGCAAGAATACAATTAGGATTTATCTCATCTATTTCCTTCCATAACTGTGGTATAAACTCTTCAATTGAATGTCCAATTTCCTTGAGCCTTCTCAAATCATTGTCAGGGGGTCTAACCTTAACAACGTTTGTCATGTATACTTCGTTTCGGCTAGATCCCCCTTCACGTAAACAATCATCACTGATGTGCCCGACCGGACCAACTAGAGGTATACCCTCACGTTCTTCATTCGCACCGGGAGCTTCAGCTACAATCATTAACTTTGCAGCTGAAGCTCCGTAGCCTCCGACATATTTGCTCATATTCTATGGCGTTTCGAGATTCCAACAGTCACGATCTTCTACATAGTCGGCTAAATATTCCCAAATGCAGTCATACTGATTATAGAATATCTTAATGTTATGCGTCAGGCAGAATTCTATTTCATCTAGACTTCCTTTTGATTTCTCAAAATCTTCTAGAACAACAGCAATGTCAGTATGAGCTAACCATTCAAGATCACCCTTGAGGAAATTTTCATTGGGTGCCGCACCTTCAAAATGGGCAGCATTCGTATGCGGGCAAAAGACAGCATAACCTAGTTTCCATAGTTTTGCTGCTAAAACTTTTGCTCGTTGAATATTCTGGTCAACCTCATAGGAAGTTGGCGCTGTGTATGGTCCGATTACATATGCTTTAAGCATTCTTTGTTCCTCATCTTGGGTGTCTCCACTTGCAACATGACAGGCTGAAGCGGTTTTCCAAATGTTTGTACCCACAGATACATGTTTCCTGTGAACAGTATTTTTAACCTCTCTAGCCAAGATAGTTTCCAACGTGTCAGAATAGTTCCCCGCTCATCACTTAACTTATAAGCAGGAAGGGGAATATAAGGTGGCTGATCTTTGGCGTAGACAGTCTCATCAAGATCAGCCCCTTCAATGACTGGTGTAGCTGGTTTCATTAGATACTTATCTTTTCTCGCAATCTGTGAATAGTATGAACTATATTATCTAACGAATCAGCACTTTTAAAGATACGATTAGCAAGAGGGACAGGAGAACTTCTAGGTGCCTTTTCAGGTTCCCTATTAGCACTTTTCTCTATATCCTCTCTTAATATCTGAGCAAGATCAGAAAATAATCCTTCAATTTCAACATCAAGTTGCTCAACCCAACTCTCAAGTTCATCTAAAGCATCCTTGATGGCACCAGTTCTGACTTCTAAAGCATTAGAAGCAGTTAAACTTTGACCTGCATCAGTTTCACCAAAACTTCTTTTTAGATACTTCTGACTTTCAATCATTTTCATTCTCCTTTTTAACAGCAGCATTTATATCTTGGCTGCCTACAAGAAAAGCAAAGCTCCATTGATCTTGGATTGCATTTTAGACAAACATGTCCAAATGGTCCACAAAGTTTTTGAGTTTCTGGGTGCTGCCCACAATACTCTGTTGGCTTTCCACAAAGATTATGGTTAGTGTAATGGCACATTTCAATTATTGGCTCTCTGGAAATGCCACCATATCCTATAGGAAATGAATCATATGCCCATTCAGGTAATCCGCGCATCCTATCTTTCTTCATCTTGTCTCCTTAATCCTCCAATCTTTGTCTTATTGCAGTAGCATACGATGGGTTACGTTCGATCAAAACATAATGTCTACCTGACTCTCTACACGCTTCTCCAACCACACCAGATCCGGCGAACGGATCAACAATAACAGATTCATCAAAAGTGCAGTGATCAATCAGATGATGAATAATATCTGATGGTTTTTGATTTGGGTGTATCATCTTTGATGGATGAAGTACCTTACAACTATATATAGCACTGAGCATTGTACTGCATAATGCCGGTGATCCTTTAACAGCAAGTAGAACTAACTCGAAGTCTCTCTGATATTCCCACGATCTGGTTCCATGAGTGAGAACATTCTCTTTGATCCAAATAAGAGGCCACTTCTGAACAGTAAATCCAAATGATGGTAATTCTTGTTGATAAATAAACCAATCTGCTGTTGACACGAACATATAAAGGAACGAATTTGATTTCATCGTTCTATACAGTTCTGGAAACACTTTCATCGTATCACCATCTTTGATAAGACTCCTATCTTTATATTCTAACCATGGAGGGTCAGTAATACAAGCATCAAAAACATTATTTGAATACGATTTTAAGATTTCTTCTGAGCTACCACAATGAATAACATCGACATTGCAATCAACCGGAATCAAACCTGCTTCCATCTCTTGTGTATTACGCTTGATTGAAGCTAAGATAACTCTTTTTGCAGTAGTTTTGTCTTGTATTTTTGCTAAGGTCGGATCTGCTAAGACAGCTTCAGCCATCCTTAAATCTTCACTTAGGGTGCCGAGTGCTATATTCAGTTCCTTTGCAGTCTCTCTTAATGACCAGCCAACTTTCTTTCCTCTTTTGCCAGTACCATGCTGATCCTGCCGCAGGTCATGAAGTTCCTTCTCTTTGATTACCTGATCGTACCAAGGTAGATTACTCCTCTTTAAGTTCTCATGCAGACTAAGAATTTGACATTCCTGATCAGTTGTTTCTTCGGAGACAATGATGCAAGAAATAACTGCTAATTCCAATTGTTGATGAGCAACAAATCGTTTTCTACCTACAACAACTAAACCATTAGGTTTAATTATTAGTGGATAGAACAGACCAACTTCTTTGATAGAACTAGCAATGTCTTTCACTGCTGCATCATCAATAACGTAGTTGTCAGGTAATCTCAGACTGGAGACTAAGACATCTTTTCTATCAACGATATTCATTTTTTACTTTCCTCTGTTCGTAATTCCACTAACCAAAATACGATTGCACGTAGCTGACCGGATCTTCTAGGATCATCTTCCGTAAACTCAGCTTCGTAAGCTTCATATGTAGCTCTATTTATTAGACCTGATAGAAATTCAATCTTATCTTGATAGGTCATTTTCATTCTCCTTTGATTAAAACAGTGGGTGTCAACCTTCTGACACCCACCTAAAGGATAAGTTAGTTAGTCCTCATCCTCATCTTCATCGTATTCATCTTCGTACTCGTCTTCTTCCTCTTCTTCAAGATCCTCAAAATCTTCAGGATCTTCAATATCATCGGGTCGAAAAATTGAATTTACATGTCCCATCATATCCTCCTTTCTACTTTGCAGCCAGTCTAACTGCGGAGGGACGAAAATCATCGACCTGATTGGTCAGCCGATCTTGATACATCTTGTTAGAGACATGGCCCTCAACGATTTTTCCAACACTGCCCTCCATGTCAAACGTCCCACCCTGATCGGACATCTTTTTGCCCATTGTCGCTTCGATGTAGCTTACTGCAAATCCCTGAGCTTTCTCACTGAAGGTCTTGCGAATAAGCACACCATCAAAGTTTCCACCGTTGATTTGCAGTTCAACGTTGGTGTTGTCCGAACCGTCTGTTTTTGCAGCAGTCCGAGTGACAGATTTAACTGTCATCTGGTACCAGCCGGGTTGGACAGTCTTGCTCCGTAGCAAATCTTCTCTTGTTACTGTAAAAGTTATTGACATTTTTCTTTTTTCCTTCTTTCTTGCCTTCTATTAGGCCAGTTTTGATTTATCAATTTCCTCTAAAATCCTTTGATACAGTAAAGCATCAGTGAAGTCAATGATGTCTGGAATTGGTAGAGCTGTAGCTGCCCAGTCAGTTCCAATAGTACGAGTTACTGCAATGTATTGTCGAGCTATATTAGGATCATTCATGTCCATTCCACCTGAGGTTTGGACAAAGAAATGATATGCTTCATTAAAGCTAAATGGAATCTCAGCAGCTATTTTCTTGCCTCCTGTTAGAAGAGTGCGCATTGGTCTATATGCACCAGCTTCGGGAGTGATGACGTGGGCTGTAACAATCACACTAACATTATGTCTTAAACTGATTGTTAGCAAATTGTCCATGACCATTCTAATCGCATTAGCTTCTCCCCCATAATCCTCAACCATGGTAAGAACAATACCACCACGATCTTTGATTTTATTCTTATCACTTGGAGTTCGCGTATCTATCATAGTTTGAATACACTTAAATGCTAGTGAACTCAAACTATCTAAGATTACTAAGCGATATGGGCAATATTGTTTCAATTCCTCTAATTTCTGATGAATTGAGAAGAAGTCAGTAAAACGATCATATTCAACATTTGGAAGTTTCCCAAACTTAGTATAGAATGCTAAGACTGATTCCATTCTTGCATCAAGGTCAAATGTATATACTGGTTCACCAAAATGAAATGAATGAGCAGCAATTGACTTGCCAGTCTTTGGATCCCCCTTAAACAGGGCAAATATACGTTCATCAGTTTTCAAATCTTCTAGTCTCATATTGTTGGAATATCCTTTCTAATTCTTTTTCCTGCACCGCCTCTAGTCCAGTCTAGATAAGCCGCGACTTGCATCGGAAATGCTCGTCTAAGTAAATCTAAATTACCCTCATCAGCTAATGCAATAGTTCTCATCAAAGATGTCTCAAAGTCACCAAGCATCCGAAATTGCCACTTAACAAGATACTTGTCTGTTTCTAAGTTTTCTTTTGAATTTAGAAATTCATGTATTTCATTCCATCCTGATTGATTCATTTCTATTCTCTCCCTTTTGTGCAGTATGAGTGATGTGGATATTTCAATGTTGTTGTCTTCATTGACAACGTCATCAATTCACCGCAAA
>Ga0307375_10003017_pt1 | contig 16858 bp, 18 predicted proteins | sample TR1MG_FD_202531 | JGI IMG/M metagenome (GOLD analysis project Ga0307375, IMG submission 202531) | Soil microbial communities from Risofladan, Vaasa, Finland - TR-1 | ecosystem: Environmental > Terrestrial > Soil > Coastal area > Acid sulfate soil | place: Finland: Risofladan, Vaasa | collected... | reverse complement strand
ATTGGCACCTTGCTGCCGGCCACGACCGTCGGCTTTCCTGCTGCGTATTTTACACATCGACCGGCGCAGACACATGCCGGACGCTCGGAATTAAGCAATCGTCACGCCACTGTCACCGCTTTATCCAGATACACATCCTGGATCGCATTGAGCAATGCCACACCATCCTGCATCGGTTTCTGGAATGCCTTGCGTCCGGAGATCAGGCCCATGCCGCCGGCGCGCTTGTTGATCACCGCGGTGCGCACCGCCTGCTGCAGGTCATTCTTGCCCGATTCGCCGCCTGAATTGATCATGCCGACGCGGCCCATGTAGCAGTTCGCCACCTGGTAGCGAACCAGGTCGATCGGATGGTCGGTGGTCAGCTCGCTGTACACCTTCGGACTGGTCTTGCCGAACTTGAGCGCGTTGTAGCCGCCGTTGTTCTCGGCCATCTTCTGCTTCACGATGTCGGCGTTGATAGTCACCGCGAGGTGGTTGGCCTGGCCGGTGAGGTCGGCGGACACGTGGTAGTCCTTGTCCGCGGTCTTGAACGCCGGGTTGCGCAGATAGGCCCACAGTATCGTCGCCATGCCCAGTTCATGGGCGTGCTCGAACGCCTCGGAGACTTCCTGTATCTGCCGGCGAGAATGCTCGGAACCGTAGAACACCGTCGCGCCGACCGCCACCGCGCCCATGTCGAACGCCTGGTCGACGCTGGCGAACAGCGTCTGGTCGTAGATATTCGGATAGGTCAGCATTTCGTTATGGTTGATCTTCACGATGAACGGGATCTTGTGCGCATAGCGGCGCGCCACCGAACCCAGTACGCCAAGCGTCGAAGCCACGCCGTTGCAGCCGCCTTCGATGGCGAGCCTGACGATATTGTCCGGATCGAAATAGATCGGGTTGGGCGCGAATGATGCGCCGCCGGAATGTTCCACACCCTGGTCCACCGGCAGCAGCGACAGGTAGCCGGTGTTGGCCAGCCGACCCTGGCCGTACAGCGCTTGCAGACTGCGCAGCACGCCGGGCTTGCGGTCCTTGATCGCCACCACGCGATCCACGTAGTCCGCGCCCGGCAGGTGCAGGGATTCCTTGCTGATGCCGGTACAGCGATAATTCAACAGGTGTTCCGCCTCATCACCCAGCAATTGCACGATGTTCGTCATAATTGCGCTCCCAGTGTTTGAATCGAGTGGCTAATGTTACTCCTGTTGCGGCACAATGAAATCTGTACCTAGGGGTATAATTTCGCCCGGTGCCATGCCCGCAATCACAAGGAATGAAAACTCAAATGAAACCCCTCTCCATCGGTACGCCGCTCACTCCTTCCGCTACCCGCGTCATGCTGCTCGGCAGCGGCGAACTGGGCAAGGAAGTCATCATCGCGCTGCAGCGCCTGGGCGTGGAAACCATCGCGGTGGACCGTTATGCCAATGCACCGGGACAGCAGGTCGCGCATCGCGCCCATGTGATCAACATGGCTGACGGCGCAGCATTGCGCGCGCTGGTCGCGCAGGAGAAGCCGCATATCATCGTGCCGGAAATCGAGGCCATCGCCACCGACATGCTGGAACAGATCGAGCGCGAAGGCCTGGCGCGCGTGATTCCCACCGCACGTGCCGCGCGCCTGACCATGAACCGCGAAGGCATCCGCCGCCTGGCAGCGGAAACGCTGAGCCTGCCCACTTCCCCGTACCGTTTTGCCGACAGCCTGGACGAAATGCGTGCCGCGGTCGAACAGATCGGCTATCCGTGCATTATCAAGCCGGTGATGTCATCGTCCGGCAAGGGGCAATCCAGGGTGGAGCGTGCCGCCGAAGTGGAAGCGGCGTGGAACTATGCAGCCAGCGGCAGCCGCGTCAACCAGGGCAGGGTGATCGTCGAAGGCCTGATTGTTTTCGATTATGAAATCACCCAGCTCACCGTGCGCGCGATCGGCGCGAATGGCAATATCGAAACGCACTTCTGCGATCCGATCGGCCACGTGCAGGTGCACGGTGATTACGTCGAAAGCTGGCAGCCGATGGCGATGTCGGAGCTGGCGCTGCAGCGCACGCACGACATTGCAAAAGCGGTCACGGACGATCTCGGCGGGCTGGGCATCTTCGGCGTGGAATTGTTCGTCAAGGGCAACCAGGTCTGGTTCAGCGAAGTCAGCCCGCGCCCGCACGACACCGGCATGGTCACGATGTGCTCGCAGGTACAGAACGAATTCGAGTTGCACGCCCGCGCGATACTCGGCCTGCCGGTGAACACCGCTTTGCGCAGTCCGGGCGCTTCCGCGGTGATCTACGGTCAGCACGATGCAAAAGGCATCGTTTTCGAAGGCGTGGCGGAAGCGTTGCGCGTCCCGGACAGCGATGTGCGCCTGTTCGGCAAACCGGAATCCTTCGCGCGCCGCCGCATGGGCGTGGCACTGGCGACCGGCAAGGATACCGATGAGGCAAGAGAAAGAGCCAAGTTGGCGGCAAGCAGGGTTGTGCCGGTCAAATCGTGATGATCACCGGAATCCTGCACGCCTCTTTTCTGACGTCAGACTTGGCAAGATCGCGCGTCTTTTACGAAGGCGTGCTCGGCTTGCAGCCCGACTCCAGCCGGCCGGCGATGAGCTACGACGGTGTGTGGTACAACGCCGGTCCCGGCCAGCAGATCCATTTATTATTGTTACCCAGCCCGGAAGCCGGATTGCCCCGTCCTGTGCATGGCGGACGGGATCGGCATGTTGCACTGGCGGTGTCGGATTTTTCCGGGTTGATCGAGCGCCTGGACCGGGCTGGAGTTGCTTACACGCTCAGTTCCTCGGGCCGCCGCGCGTTGTTCTGCCGCGATCCGGATGGGAATGCGCTGGAGCTGATCTGACTAGAAAATATAGGGCACCATGCGCTTGGTTGCCCGGGCATAGGCGGGGTACCCGGGATAAATTTCACTGATCAGCCGTTCTTCACACAGCATCCTGCCAACGGCACCGCAGATGAGCAGAACACCCAGCAGCACATTGATCAAAGACCAATTTGCCAGCACGCCAGACCAGCCGAACAGACAAGCCGCCGTGTAGATCGGATGGCGGATGAAACGATATGGCCCGGTCGTGACCAATCCGCCGGAGGAAGGATCTGCCGGTGCATGGAAACTGCGCTGCCCGAAGGTCAACCGTGCCCATGCCATCAGCGCTACCGCTGCAACTTCCGCGATCAGCGCAACTGGATGCAATGAAAAGAATGCGCCGCGAAACAAAAGTCCGATCAACGCAAGCGCCATCAGCAGCAGTGCTGCAAGCGAAATATTTCTCAACATGCCCCATCCTTTTGTTCCGCGCCGGAGGCACCTGTAAATGGCAGATTGTCCACCCGGCAGCAATATTGATCGTTAAAGATTATGGGTCGCCGGCTATTGCGCTACCCCATGGCCCAAACCCATCCTCGCATCGTGCCGGCAAACCGCCCGGACTTATGTGCGATAACGCACAGAGTGACGAATTCAGGCGGGATAATCTGCTGCACCAGGGATTTCTGTCGGCATTTTCATCTGGCAATCTGCACTTCACCTTTTTAAATTGCAGAATGCCAAGTATGTTTATAATTCTGCAGCTGGCTAAGTTAGTTTCAGGGACATATATTCTAGTTCATTAATCAACAAGAAAAGGAACCATCATGAACGTAAAACTGTATCAACGGGTAGGCGGGCTGGTACTCGGAGCTGCACTGTGCCTGCAGGCATCGACCGCAATGGCCGGAATGGTGACCACCGATAACATGGCGGGCCAAAATCATATCGCAACGGAAAAGGGGAAGATCCGGAATTTTCTCGACAGGGCTGATGTCAAGGCTCGCCTGCAGGCGCTGGGCGTCGCCGAACCCATGGCAAAAGACCGGGTGGCTGCCATGACTGACCAGGAAGTACAGGCCATGGCACAGAGAATCGATTCGATGCCAGCGGGAGGCCGGATTGACAATCATGATTTGACCGTAATCCTGCTCATTGTGCTGCTGCTACTACTGATTTAGCCTGCCGGCACGATAATCGGACAGTACAAGCGTGACGATAAACAAGCGGCGCGGCAGCTTGCTGGCGAGGTGAATGCTGCCGCGTTTAGGGTGCCGGATTCGGATACACCTTGTGTACCGCCTCGATCTTTTCCTGCACTTCGGGTGATAGCACCACTTCGGCGCTGTCGAGATTTTCCCGCAACTGGTTCAGGTTGGTTGCGCCGATGATCACGCTGCCGGTGAACCGGCGGGTGCGTGCAAAGGCCAGCGCCATGGTCGCCGGGGTCAGCCCGGCTTCCTGCGCGATGCGCACGTATTCTTTTGTTGCGGCAGGCACATTGGGTTTGGCGTAGCGCTGCCCGAAGTTGGCGAACTGCGTGATGCGTCCTTGCGCATTCGGGTCGGCGAGATATTTTCCGGTCAAATGACCGAATGCCAGCGGACTGTAGGCCAGCAGGGCAACCCCGGCGTGATGGCAGACTTCCGCGAGTCCGGTTTCGAAGCTGCGGTTCATCAGGTGATAGGCGTTCTGCACCGAGATGATTTTCGGTAACCCCAGTGTTTCCGCGCACCTGACGAATTCACTGACGCCCCAGGGGGTTTCGTTGGACAAGCCGACATGGCGCACCTTCCCGGCCTTGACCAGTTCTGCCAGCACAGCCAACTGTTCGGCGATCGGCACGGTGTCGTGTTGCTGGGAGGCATCATAACTGGTCGCGCCGAACATCGGCACATAACGGTCCGGCCAGTGGATCTGGTAGAGGTCGACATAGTCGGTCTGCAACCGTTTCAGGCTGCTGTCGATCGCCGCTTCAAGGTTTTGGCGGTCGATGCGCGGGCTGTTGCGTATCCAGGCAAAGCCGCGCGACGGGCCGGCGATCTTGGTGGCGACGACCAACGCGTCGCGACGCTGGTGTTTCAGCCAGGAGCCGATGTAGCTTTCGGTGCGTCCCTGGGTTTCGGCGCGCGGCGGGACCGGATACATCTCGGCGGCATCGATGAAGTTCACCCCGCGCGATACCGCATAGTCGAGTTGCGCGTGGGCTTCCGCTTCGGTGTTCTGTTCACCGAAGGTCATGGTGCCGAGGCACAACGCCGAGACTTTCAGATCACTTCCACCCAAATATTTTTGTTCCATTTTGTCTCCTTTAGCTTGCCGCGGGCATTTAAATCCAGGCGGAATATCTGGTTCCCGCCTCAAGTATTTCGGATGCTACAGGTCCTGAGCTATTTCCTTCAGTGCATCCGCCGACAGGCTGGCCACAGGGATACGCTGCCCTGTGTCGAGATTCACATAGTGCCCAGATGTCGCGCGAAAATAACTGGGGTCATAATGCAGCGTGAGCAATTCCCCGACCATGGTTGCGAAGTCTCCCTGATGGATCAGCGAGCTCCAGTGTTCCAGCTGTTTAGTCCCGTGAAAACGGTGCAGCGGCTTCAGGTGCTCAATAAAAACTTCCGGATTTTCGATGTAGTGTTTGTAGTCTTCCAGCAACCCGGCAACACGCGTGTCCAGCGGCGTTTCCACCAGCAGGCAAGTGCCGGCGTGCATGGCGGCAATCAGCGCCGGGGGCAGGGTAATCAGGCCGATCTTGTTGCTCTCCGCTTCGACGTAAACCGGCCGCTCCGAATCAAAATGTTGCAGCGTTTGCAGCAACGCGCTATCGAACCATTTCTGCGCAGGCTGTGCCTGTTCGGGCAACCGGCCCAGCACCGAGCCTCGATGCCGGGCCAGCATTTCCAGATCGAGCACCTGATGACCGGTATCTGCCAGGGCCGTGAGCAAATGACTCTTGCCCGAGCCGGTGGGTCCGCAGATCACACGGAACGCAAACCGCTGCGGCAGCGCCTCAAGTTTATCCAGCACATCGCGGCGGTAAGTCTTGTAGCCGCCTTCCAGTTTGTGCGCCGCCCAGCCCACTTGCGCCAGGATGATGCTCATCGCGCCGCTGCGCTGCCCGCCGCGCCAGCAGTAGATCAGCGGGCGCCATGACTTGGGATGGGCATGAAAACGTGTTTCCAGATGATGCGCGATGTTTTTTGCGATCAGCGCCGCGCCGACCTTGCGTGCCTCGAACGGCGATACCTGTTTGTACAGTGTGCCGACGGTGATGCGCTCCTCATCGGAAAGCACCGGGCAATTGATTGCACCCGGAATGTGGTCCTCGGCGAATTCTGCCGGCGTGCGCACGTCGATAATTTCGTCAAAGTCGCCCAGCTGTGATAGGTTTGCAGTTCTGAAAAGCATTGATGCCTGAATGTGTGTTGTCGAAAATATTATGAAAAAGGAATGATTCGTGTCTGAAGCTCAAGTAATGCCGGAAATCAAGTTGACCCAATTGTCGCACGGTGGCGGCTGCGGCTGCAAAATTGCACCGGCTTTATTGCAGGAAATTCTTGGCAAAGCCAAAGATAAGCTGCCGTTTGCCAACCTGCTGGTCGGTACGGAGACCAGTGATGATGCGGCGGTATACCGACTCAACGACCAGCAGGCGATCATCGCGACCACCGATTTTTTCATGCCCATCGTCGACGACCCGTTCGACTTTGGCCGCATTGCCGCGACCAATGCGCTGTCCGACGTGTATGCGATGGGCGGCACGCCGATCATGGCGCTGGCCATTGTCGGCATGCCGGTCAGCAAGCTGCCGGTCGAGACGATAAGTTCCATCCTGCAGGGTGGCGAGGCGGTATGCGCAGCGGCCGGAATTCCGCTGGCGGGCGGTCATTCGATCGATTCGGTCGAGCCGATCTACGGGCTGGTGGCGATCGGTATCGTGCATCCCGAGCGCCTGAAAAAGAACAGCGGCGCACGGGCGGGCGACGTGCTGATACTCGGCAAGGGGCTGGGCGTCGGTGTGCTGGCGGCGGCCCTGAAGAAGGACGCATTGTCCGCCGCGGGTTACGCGCAGATGGTCGCGACCACCACCCAACTCAATGCCGTGGGCAGTGAATTGTCCGGCCTGAAAGCCGTGCATGCGCTGACCGATGTGACCGGATTCGGCCTGCTCGGTCACCTTCTGGAAATGTGTCGAGGTTCCGGACTGGCTGCCGAATTGCAGTTCAGACAAGTGCCGATCCTTTCCGAGGCATTGCCGCTGGCCAAGCTGGGTATCGGCCCCGGCGCGATAGACCGCAATCTGGCGAGCTACGGACATGAAGTGGATTTCGCGGCACAACTGGAAAACTGGCAGCTACGCCTGCTGGCCGATGCGCAGACCAGCGGCGGGTTGCTGGTGTCCGTTGCACCCGATGGCGCGGATGCGGTGTTGTCGGCTTTCTGGAATGCCGGCTTTGCGCAGGCTGCGGTGATCGGCATGATGAAGAGTGGCGAGCCGCGCGTGGAAGTAATGAAGAATTAGCGCATCATTAAATTTCGGCTTATGGCCTTTGTGATTATCTGTTTCGCACCAACGTAGGTTTTTAACGCTTGCCTGCAGATTGCGGGCTTATTCCCTAAAGTAAAACTGCTTATGGCCGGTCCAGATACGGTAATATTTGGCCAATATATATTGCCGCGAGATACCTGATGACAGCAAAGCCAAGCAGCATTCAAAGAATACTCGTAATCGGTGCGGGTCGCGGCGGTACGGCGATGCTCGAACTCTTTCTCGATTATCCGCGGATTAAAATTGTCGGCATTATTGATGCAAATCCGCAAGCCCCGGCATTGGCAATTGCGAAAACACGCGGCGTGCGGAATTTTACTAACCTTGATGAAGCGATTAGCGCATGCCGCCCTTGTCTTGCTTTCAATCTCACCGGTGATGACAGTATCACCGCCTATGCCGAATCCCAGCTGGGTGCCGGGAATATCATCGGCGGTTTCCAGGCAAGTTTTCTATGGGACTTGCTTACACGCCTAAAGCGCACCAATGAACAGATTACCCACCTTGCCCATCACGACAACCTGACCGAACTTCCCAACCGTATTCTGTTCTACGACCGTCTCAATCAGGAAATCAAGAAAGCGCGACGGCACAAGGAGTCTGTTGCTGTGCTGTTTCTCGATCTGGACGGTTTCAAGACCATTAACGATACGCTCGGGCACGATTCCGGGGATACACTTCTACGCGAGGCAGCCGGGCGCATCGTGACTTGTGTGCGCGATTCGGACACGGTTGCGCGCATAGGCGGGGACGAATTTACGGTGATCCTTTCCAGCATACCAACACGGGAATCGATTGTTAATGTGGCCAAAAAAATTGTCGAAGCCATCGCTGATCCATTCATGCTGAATGGGAAAAATTGCCGGATAACCGTCAGCATTGGCATTGCCCTTTATCCGGATAACGGAGAAACGGCGGAGCAGCTGTTAAAGATCGCCGATGCGGCGATGTATTTGGCCAAAAATAGCGGCAAGAACCGCTATCGTTTCGTTTCAGATTAAACGCCCATTTTTGAAAATATCGGGTATCGCCATTGTGTTGTTAGCGGAACGCTGCTCACAGCGGGTTATCTTTCCAGAGCTGATCGGCCCGTGGCTGAAAATGCTTACGCGCAGTCCGGCAACACCGGGCATATCCCGAATCATCGGCAATTATTGAGCCAAAAGTCTCATCGCACGACTGCCAGTTCATCCCACTCAGTGGTATAGCATTGCGACACACTGCCGCGCCGCATAGCCCAGCTTTTACTGACTCCCTCACCCAGTAGTTGCATCGTCCCGCTGCCCATGCGGCGATTGATGCGGTCGAGTGTTTCCATCAACACGGCCGATTTCTGCTGTATCGCGACATCATCGAACAGCGTGCGTGGTCTTGATGTTGCGGGGATGATCTCGGTGAGCATCACACCGGCCTTTTGATACGCGTGGCCGCTGCGGTAGATCTGCCGCAAACCGTCCAGGGCGGCGCGGCACAGCAGGCGTGTGTCATTCGTGGGCTCGCTCAGGGGCAGTAGTATGGTTGGCTGATATTGCGAATCGGCCTTGTGCGGATTGGTGCGGATATATATCTGGATACCGCCTGCAACGGAATGCTGGGCACGCAGTTTTTCGGCGGCACGGCTGGTGTAGGCGATGACCGCCTGTTCCAGGTCTGCCAGCGAGGAAACCGGCGCGCCGAACGAACGCGAGCAGATGATCTGCTGGCGGGGCGGCGCGATCTCGTCCAGTCCGATGCAGGCTTCGCCGTTCAGTTCCGCGACGATGCGTTCCATGACCACGCCGAACTCGGCACGAACGCGCTTGGCCGGGCTGCATTTCAACTCCAGCACCGTGGCTATGCCCATCTGCTGCAAACGTTCGGCGCTGCGCCTGCCCACGCCCCACACCTCGCTGACCCCGATCTTTGCGAGCAGGTTGTCCAGCATGCGTACCGTCATCGCATTGAAATCGCACACGCTGTGAAACTGCTTCTGCTTCTTGGCGACATGGTTGGCGAGTTTCGCCAGGGTTTTGCTCGGCGCGATGCCAATGCACACCGGTATCCCGACGCATTGCCTGATTGTGCCGCGTATCGTTTGGGCATATTCGGTCAGCTCGGACATCCCGGTCAGGTCGAGAAAGCATTCATCGATGGAATAGATTTCCTGATCGGGACTGTATTGCGACAACAGTCGCATCACCCGGTTGGAGATATCGGCATACAGCGTGTAGTTGGAGGACAGCGCGATGATGCCGTGGCGTTTGGCCAGGCCTTTCATCTGGAACCACGGTACGGCCATCCTGAGGCCGAGGTCTTTGACTTCCTGCGAGCGTGATACCACGCAACCGTCATTGTTGGAGAGCACCACCACCGGCTTGCCTTCCAGGCTTGGCCGGAACAGCCGTTCGCAGGAGACATAAAAATTATTGCAATCCACCAGCGCGATGGCACGCATGATTCAGACCTTGTGGATGTTCCAGCTCACCACCCCCCAGACCGAAAAATCCTGTTCCGGTTTGATGAGCGTGTCGGGATAGTCCGGGTGTGCCGCGCGCAATACCTTCCCGTCCGGCGTATGCAGCAATTGCTTCACGGTGAACTCGCCGTCCAGCACCGCGATCACCACGCAGCCGTGCGCGGCAGGCAGGGCACGATCCACCACCAGCAGATCGCCGTCGAAGATGCCGAGCCCGCGCATCGATTCGCCCGCCACGCGCATGAAGAAGGTGGATTCGCGATGCTGGACCAGGTGTTCGTCCAGGCTGATGCGCTGCTCCACATAATCATCGGCAGGCGAGGGGAATCCCGCCGGTACCGCACTGCGCAGCAACGCGCGCTGCCGGCGGAACAATTCCTTGTTGGGATGGGTCAGCGATAACAGATCACGCGGGGTGCGTTGTCCTTGCCGGGCTACACAGCCGGGATGAATAGCGGGCTGCATGGCCTACTTCCGGTATTTGCGTATCAGGCCGGTCAACACGCCGAAAATCTCCAGCGTGCCTTGCGGACGGATGACCGGATAAGCCTGGTTGGCGGGGCGCAGAATGTACTTGCCGCGCTCCTTGTCCAGGGTCTTCAGGGTGAACTCGTTGTCCACGATGGCCACCACGATGTCGCCCACATTGGCCATATTGCGTTTTTCCACCACGGCGACATCGCCGTCATGGATGCCCGCCTCGATCATGGAATCGCCCCTGACCGGGATCAGCGTGGTCTCGGATGGCGTGTCGATCAGCATTTCGTCGATGATGAAATACTCGCCCTGGGTCTCCGTTACGGAAGCCGGCATGCCCGCCTGAACAGAGGATTCGGCCAGCGGACGTGCAAAGAACTGGCGGGATGGGATCCACGCGCCATCCGGGGTGCGCTCGATGAAACCGGCTGTATTCAGGCGGGTCAGCACGGCTTTGACCCAGGATTTGGAAGCGATCCCGAATACCTCGCACAGCTTGGCGTAAGAAGGGATGCTTTTCCAGTCGGCGTAATAGTCCTGGAGTTTGGCGAGATACTCGGTGTCTTTCGGGTTGAAGTCAGTCATGGCAATATCCATACAGAACGAACGTGCTGCACTGTAAAGAACGAACGTTCTCTTGTCAAGGGCGAAAAACGACTGATGAAACAACCCGCCTTCTGGTCAGGCTGCCAAAGCGCGAAACACGGCAGCCCGGTCCTGGTTATGCGGTCACTCGCGAGGTATTCGGTACGACGCTGATCAATACTCCGAATATTTCTTCGCGCTCCCGCGCACCTTTTCCGCCGGATACTTCGCCGCGTTCTTCTCCATCTTGTGCAGCGCGGCTTCCAGCAGATCCACATTCAGCTTGTCGGAAAGGCGGATCAGATACAGCAGGATGTCGGCCAGCTCTTCGGCCACGACCGATTTCTTCCCGGCATCAAGATTGCCAGACTGTGCTTCGGTGAGCCACTGAAAATGTTCCATCAGTTCGGCGACTTCGACCATCAGCGCCATGTTCAGATTCTTCGGCGAATGGAACTGGTCCCAGTCGCGTGCCTCGGCGAATGCGCGCAGCTTGTCGCGCAACATCAGCAGGTCGGATTGATTCGGCATGGCGTGGCTCCGGTGTGTGGATATTGGCAGCTATTGTAATACGCGGCGGGGCGGGGCATCATGGATCGGATTGTCTGATAATCCGTGGGGGGTTCATTGATGGACGAATACATTTTCTTTGATGCCGGTCTGCGTGACAGGTTTGTGGAACATGCCGGCAAACTGGGTGTGGCGTGTGAGTTGCGGGATGACACGATGGGCCTGGTCGTCGCGGTGTCGGAAGACCTGGCCGATGATCTGGTGGACGATCTGGAAGCGTGTTACGACGAGTTGCAGGATGAACAAGCAGAACTGATGTCCCGGACGGAAGGCGGACTGGGAAAACTGGCCGGATTCAAACTGGTTCTGCCGGACGGGCAGAACTGCATGGTACCGTTGCAAACAGACATGGCCAATCGCCTGCTTGCCTGCTTCAGCCTCGAAGAAATACAAGTACTGTTCGACACCGTTGCGCGCAGTGCGCTGGATCCCAAGGATAGTCACTTGTGCGAAATTCTGAGGGCTGATACAAATACCAAGCGGTGATAAACAGGGGGGATGTCTGATCCTTGTTTGCAGCCCATTCCCGCACCAAATAATTCAATCTTGCATAGAACGCGCTAGCGTATAGAATGCCCGCCGTTTTCATTTCAACTTTTAGGAAATAACATGTCGGAAGAATTTCATGTCCACGGTGCCCACGACCATGCAGTGGAACACCAAGCCCATGGCGGAGACAAGCTTGCCGGTTCCGTCGCGATTTTCACCGCGATTCTGGCTTCAATCGGCGCGATCGTCAGCTATCAGGGCGGTGACACCCAGAACCAGGCGATGCTGTTCAAGAACGAGGCGGTGCTGAAGAAAACCCAAGCTTCCGATCAATGGAATTTCTATCAGGCCAAAAGCAACAAGGGACATTTGATGGAGCTTGCCGCAGATCTGGCACCCGCGAACAAACGGGATCATTACAAGGCCCAGATCGAAAAATACGAAAACGACAAGAAAGAGATCAAGATAAAGGCCGAGGCCCTGGAAGCGGAATCCGAAAAAGCCAATCAGGAAAGCGAGCATACGATGCATCCGCACCATAGGCTGGCGCAGGCAATGACGCTGATACAGATTGCAATTTCGCTGGCTTCCATCACGGTATTGACGCGCAAAAAATGGCTGTTTGTTGTGGCGGGCGTGGCGGCTGCGGGCGGGCTCGCCATGTGGGGATTGGCGCTGGCCGCCTGAGTCATGAGCCGAGCATGAAAGCAATCTTCTATGATTGGGGCGGTGGCAACGTCTGGCTGTTCCATGCCATCAATGACATCCGATTTTCCTGGCTGGACAAGCTGATGCTGCTCGGCACCCGTCTGGGGGATCACACCCTGTTCCCGTATTACCTTGGCCTGTTGACCCTGCTGGCACTGGTCAGGGTGAACTTGTGTGGCCCGGATGCCGCACATTACCGGGTTCAGGTGAACCGCTGGATGGCCGTGATCACGGTATTCAGCCTCGCTTACCTGCTCGACGGGATGTTGTTGGCCGTGCTGAAGCCGTATTTTGATTATCCCCGCCCGCTGCTGGCGTTGCCGCAGGGGAGCGTGCAGATTATCGGCATACCGGAATACCGCCACAGCCTGCCGAGCGGGCATTCATCGTTTGCCATGCTGATCACGGCCAGCCTGTGGCCTGTCATGAACCGAAATTGGCGCGCGGCAGGCGTGTTGTTTGTGTTGTGGGTCGGGATTTCCAGGATCAGTCTGGGCGCGCATTTCCCGGCGGATGTCGCGGCGGGATTTCTATCCAGCCTGATCGTGGTGTTGCTGGTTTATGTCGCCACACGGTGGTTGATACGGCGGTTCGCCAAAGTAAATTTTGCGAGGCACTGACAACCCGGGAAGCTATACGCTCATGCAAACCAGATAGCGGTTGTTATCAACGATGTTTGCTGTCTGGACTGGGTTGCTCGGTGTCGTCGTGCCAGCTTCAACTGCCTGCATGTATCCTGTGGCAGTATTGCCGTCATCCAATTCGACATCAATTTGTTTGGCAAGTTTTCCGGGTATTGCATCGGAACAGAAAATGTAAGTGCCTTTTAACCCGATAATCGGGCTTGCACTGGTAATGCCGATTTGTCCTCCAAATGCGTTTCTGGGTATGTAATCGCTGCTGTTGCCTGTATCCAATGAACCATCAGCCAATCCGGCCAGGCGGATATGCTGCCAGAATACGTAGCTCTCGCTCGCATCGGTATTTGTCCTACTCTGCCACCGGGTCTGAGTTGAAATATTTTCCCGAAAATAAAAAATCACCCTTGCGGAGGCACTTTTAAATTTTGTGGGGGAGGGGTGGTTCGAATCCCCGTTTGGACATTGTTGTTGAAGTGAAAAAAATCACAGCTTGATATTTCCGCCGTGTGCAATGAGGGTAACCTGGTGTGCGGCAGAAATGTGCCTGATGGCACAACAGCAGAGATACATGCAATTCAATTGCATTCAACACAAATCCACCCCGACGTGATGCTCTCGGCGGTTCGTTTACTTCCGATTTTATCGGTGTAAGATGAAACCATCCGTACCATCCAACTGTCCTGAAAAAAGCGAGAAATAAATATGGGTACCACACTGATCGTCATTCTGGTTATTGCCGCGCTGATCGTTTTTTATGTGATCGGGATATTCAACAAGCTGGTCATGCTGAAGAACCGTTACAAGAATGCCTTTGCACAGATCGAGGTGCAATTGAAGCGGCGTTACGACCTGATACCCAATCTTGTCGAGACCGCGAAGGGTTATATCAAGCATGAACGCGAGACTCTGGAGGCAGTGGTTCAGGCGCGCAACACGGCGCAAACGATGCTGTCCAAAGCGGCGTCCGATCCGGGCAATGCCGAGGCGATGAAAGGCTTGAGCGGTGCCGAAGGAAAGCTGGCCGGCGCGATGATGAACATGAATATGGTGATGGAGGCCTATCCCGATCTCAAGGCCAACCAGAACATGATGCAGCTAAGCGAAGAACTTATTTCTACCGAGAACAAAGTCTCTTTCTCGCGGCAGGCCTTTAACGACACGGTGATGGCCTATAACATCTACAAACAGGCGTTTCCCGCGGTATTTTTTGCCGCAATGTTCGGTCATGCGCAGGATGCGAGCCTTCTGGAATTCGAGGACACTGCAGCCATACAGGCTGCACCGAAGGTCTCATTCTAAATTTTGCTGTGATGGATTTGGCGCTTAAATGAATTTTTTTGAATCACAAGATCGTGCCCGCAAGAATACCTCCACGCTTGTTTTCCTGTTTGCCCTGGCGGTAATCACCCTGATCGTCATGACCAATCTGCTGGTCATGGTGGTGTTCGGATTTATCAGTAGCCAACAAATGCATAGCGGCGGGGCGCTGCTCCAGACAATGGATTGGCAGAGGTTTGCTTTGGTCAGCGCAGCGGTGGGTACCGTGGTGCTGGGGGGTAGCCTATTCAAGATCATGGCCTTGTCGGGCGGCGGCAAGACGGTAGCGGATGCGATGGGCGGACAACTGATCCCGCAAAACACCGATGACCTGAAACAACGCAGGTTGCTGAACGTGGTCGAGGAGATGGCCATTGCATCCGGCATTCCGGCGCCACCAGTTTACATACTTGCGGGCGAAGCGGGCATCAATGCGTTTGCTGCCGGTTTCACACCGCGCGATGCCGTCATCGGCGTCACACAGGGACTGGTCGACCATTTAAGCCGTGAACAGCTGCAGGGCGTCATCGCCCATGAGTTCAGCCATATCTTTAACGGCGATATGCGGCTCAACTTGCGCTTGATAGGCGTGCTGAACGGCATCCTGATCATCGGTCTGGCAGGTTACTATATTTTGTATTCGACCTCATATTCGAGACGCGGGCGCAATGACGATAAAAGCGCGGGCGCGATAATGGCGCTGGGTATCGGGCTGATGGTCATTGGTTTTGCGGGTACCTTTTTCGGCAACCTGATCAAGGCCGCGGTAAGTCGCCAGCGGGAATATCTGGCAGATGCCTCAGCCGTGCAGTTCACCCGCAACCCGGACGGGATCGCGGGCGCATTGAAGCGAATCGGAGGGCTAGAACAGGGGTCGATCGTGGAAAATCCGGGCGCGCGCGAGATCAGCCATGCCTTTTTTGCCCAGGGCGTTTCGGGTTTCATGCAATCGCTGTTCGCCACGCATCCGCCGCTGGAAAAGCGCATACGGCTAATCGACCCACATTGGGACGGCAACTTCGATACTGCCGACCAGACCGACCCGCTCCGGAATGAGGGGCAGGACGGTAACAAAGCCACCCTGTCGCGTGTAGAGTTGGCTCAAAAAACTGCTGCCGTTGCCGTCGGTGCCACGATGGGCACGGTCGCGAGTGTGATCGACCAGATCGGCAACCCCAAACAGGAAACAATAGCTCATGTGCGCACACTGATCGCAGGATTGCCCGATGTCATTACGGAGGCTGCACGTGAGCCCTATGGCGCACGCGCGGTTATTTATTCCTTCGTGCTGGATCAGGGACGGGAGGTTCGCGGCAGGCAATTGGCGTATTTGCAGGCTAATGCCGATCCTCAAGTGTTTGTGCTCACGCAAAAACTGATGGAGGAGATGGATCAGCTGGACCGTAAATATCGGCTGCCATTGATGGACATGGCTATCCCGGCGCTGAAGCAGTTATCTATCAGCCAGTACCAATCCTTCAAGGAGAACCTGACCGCATTGGTTGAAATGGATTCCAGGATTGACCTGCTGGAATGGTCGTTGCAGAAGATATTGTCCACCAATCTGGATGGGCATTTTTTCAAACCGGCACAACCGAAAGTCCGTTATTCAAATGCCAAGGATCTCGGGCAGGAAGTCAGTGTGATTCTTTCGGCAATGGCCTATGTGGGTCAACAAGAGCAAAAAGATGTTGAAGCCGCATTTAGTGCTGCAACTAAAGTGTTGGATTTCAGCGAACTGCAATTACGGGATAAACGCAGGACCAGTGTTGCTGATCTGGATATGGCCGTGCAAAAACTGGAAATGCTCAACCCGTTAGCCAAACAGAAATTATTGCAGGCCTGCGCCGCCAGTGTTATCTATGACCAGAAGATATCCGCTGTTGAAGCCGAATTGTTGCGCGCTATTGCGAATGTGCTCGGTTGCCCCATGCCGCCGATCATCCCATAGAAATAGCCGACCAAAACAGAAACCTAATTCAATTCAATCTACTTCGTACAACAAGCTGCTAGGTTTAAAGATTGGTCAATAAACACTATCCGGTTTCCAGCCGCTGGCAACTTTGTTTGCCCAGACCTGATTGAATGTTTCAGCCTGATTCTGCAATTGGTTCTGGCACTCCAATTCCTGGGCGGATTCTAGGATGAAGTGCAATTTTGATTAACGCAGGTCAGGTGGGCGGGATGCGGTAGCATCGGTGTCCTTTGACCAGCCAGTCGAAATTACACAAATGAACTACACACACCTCACCCGAG
>Ga0307375_10003015_pt1 | contig 16866 bp, 8 predicted proteins | sample TR1MG_FD_202531 | JGI IMG/M metagenome (GOLD analysis project Ga0307375, IMG submission 202531) | Soil microbial communities from Risofladan, Vaasa, Finland - TR-1 | ecosystem: Environmental > Terrestrial > Soil > Coastal area > Acid sulfate soil | place: Finland: Risofladan, Vaasa | collected... | reverse complement strand
CATAGACACGTCTGCCACAGATAGAAGCCCAAAGCAAATAGAATCTGCGGTTGGTGATTTGGGTGATGCGATTACGCGTCTATATGTACAAGCTGATGTGTCGATGGAGTTCCTGGTTAAATATGAGGGGAACTATGTACAGTCGGGGGGGGGATGTGAGGATGGGGCAGATGTGTTCGCTCGCAATGGCGAAGGCTTTCCTGATGATTGATCGATGATTATGATGGTGAACTCGCCGCAGATGGCGTGAGGGATGAGGATGTGACGGTGGCCGGAGTCGTCAATGATGATGCAGATGATGTGGTGGTGGTGGTGGTGCTTCCTGATGTCGAAATGATGGCCTGGATCTTGTCTCTTAAGTATTTCGGAGCGGGACATGCGTCTGCTACGCATTCAATGCAAGCGAGGTGCACGCGATCGATGAGCTCTCGCGCCTCTTCCGGAAGAGCGCGGTAGTCCTCGCTGTCTTTCTTCATGTCCATGAGATGTGGTCGTGCTTCCTTTGCCCTCCTATGTGCGTGGTAATGTGGGCACACCTTCGTGCGCAACTCTGCCAAGTATAGGGAATGAGCGACGGGGTTGGACTTCGTCTCCTTGAGTGTTCCATCCAAGTGCCTTTCCAGGCTCCATCGGTTAGTGAGGGATCTACTCGTGAGTTTGATGCCTCCACATCCGAAGCGCACGAGGCCGTGGATATCGCAGCCATCGGGAATGCTGAAATCCGGAAGGGGAGGGTAGAAGACATTATCGAGGACGAAGTAGATCTTGTTGTACGCGATTCCAATGCAGAGTCTCGATGTGGTGCCGCAGGGGACGGTATATGGGAGTTTGCTGCGTTTGCCATCTTTGTCGAGGAAGTAGACGTGACCAGTGCTGACCGCGAGACCGACGGAGTAGGGGGTTCGTCCGGGAACGATCTTGTCCAATCCACCCGGCATGTTTGAGTCTGCTTCCAAATTCCATGTGAGACCGATCATGATATCGTTTGTTTCTCCAGAATCCACGATGCGAACGTCCATCATGCCAGTGGTGCCCTGGACGGGCTGAGCTTTCGTGTGACAAAGTCGATGGTTTGCGGTGGCCAGTGTGATGGGTTCGAACTTCTTATAGTTGGGATCGATGATTTGCATCTCGCTGAACAAGAGACTGCGGATGCTGCTGTACTTGCCCTCGGTGCTGGTGGAGATGGGTGCCGAGCCTTCGGGGGGAGCGATGCGTGTCAGCGAGGCGTTGTTCTCGTGATACATGAAGTCGTTGCGGTGACTGGGGAAGTTGAGGAAGGCCAAATCTTCAGACGTCGGGGCACCGTGGCTGCCTGGCGTGGGCGCGTAGTGCTTGGAGAGACTCGCATCCTGATGACGCTTCACAAACCCGTAGAGGTTGCGTGGAATGACGGCGAACTTGAAAGTGTGCAAAATGTACGCCAAACCTTCGGGATTCGCAGGCTCGAGGGTATCCATGAACTCAATCGCAGCCTGGATGTTGTCACTCGAGGAGACGAAGGGCACCTCCACCGCATGCGGGAACAGCGGATGTTGTCTCGGCTCCTGAGAAGAAGGAACGTTATGAGGCATGGATGCAGAAGGGTGAGAAACGAAGGGGTCACTCAGAACGTCGGATCGGGTGGAGGACGACGAAGAGTTTGAGGCGGAAGACGAAGCACTGGAATCCACGGAACGAACGTCATCGTGAATCGCTGATGATGTTGAGTTTGATGATGATGAGTAGTTCATTGACTGTCCACCAAGAGCGGATGTGCTGCCAAAGGAGGAGGATGATGGTGATGTGGCTGCTCCTACGGCTGCGGCTGCCAACGCTGCCAACACTGCTGAAGTGGACTGTGTTGTTGCTGCTGATGCTGTTACTGGAGCCACCATCGAATGTGGAGGAGGAGGAGGAGGAGTGATGTGCAAGGGAGAAGCGCCATACGAGGGAAGGGAGAAGGTGTTCTGATCCGGTTTGCCAGCCACGTGTGGGATGCTGCTCCCGAGATTCACAGGTCCACTCAGAATCGGCCCATAGTTGAGTCCAAAGCTATTTGACATGACGCCACCTTCCAAGCCAGTTGATGGCGATTGCGAGTCGTGTCTGCTCCAAAGCGACACTCCAACTTGAGCGACAGCAGGTGGAACGAATTTGGCACCAAGAGACGTGCCAGAGGCGTCGAGGAGGCTGTGGGAGCGCTCAGCAGCAGCCGACAGGTGGGCGCTGTCGTACTCCGACGACGAATCCTCCGAGGTCGGTGGTCTGTGGATCAATGCGCTCTGATGGAACTGCTGTTGAGATTGATGATGGAGATGATCTGGACGTTGAGGCGCGGGGAGAGAGGTCTGTGGCATCTCCCAAACCATGTTTGGCAGCAGCATGCGCTCGTCCGTGTCCGCGTCCTCCACCTCATTGAGCAGCAAGAAGTTGCGCGTAGCCGGCGCGTCAAAGAAGATGGATTGTGCGGGCTTGCGGAAGATGAGGGCCAAGAAGTGGCTTGTGTAGAGCGATTGGTACGACGCGTTGTTGACCTGTTCCGGAGCGTTCCAAGCGAATTGAACCAACCAATCTAGGATGTACATGAGCTTCTTCTTCAACACCTCCTGCTCGTTCTTGTTCGCCGAATGGATATACACTTGAGAGCAGCTGTAGAAGGCAGCTTCGAGCTTCTTCACGATCGCAGCAGTGGTGGCATCGCCAATCGATTGATTCCAACAAGGAAGCGCGTACAACAGGAAGGTGTCTTCATCCAGCTTGTCCCACAGCTCCATCAACTTCACGTCCATATCAGCATGCTTATCCACCTTCGGTTCGGTGTTGCCACACCACCTCTTGAAGTCGGACATGACGAGCATCATCGACACGAAACGGTCTCGATCGGTGTGATGTATGTCTCCTCTCGGCTCGGCATCGAAGCACATCTTGCACATCTTCCTCACATTGCGATCGAATATCAGGCGCACACCAAGGACAGGGAAGTGGAAGGAGGCAAGAGTACTCACGCGAACCACGGGCATCAAGACTTTCAACGTGAACTTCGTATTCTGCGCCACGAGCGAGCCGCCAAGCTGAGATCCAATACCGGCTTCCAAAAGAGTCTGCTGCGCAGTTCTCAAGCGGGAGTAATCACCAGAACGCTCATTCTCGAACAAGGCACGGTCGATGATGTTCATGCGCAGAATCCAAGGCGCACTGCGAGAACTCGAGGACGGATCCGTCAACCCAGTCGTCTTTCCAGCGGGCACAAGCGCTGAAATGCACTGCGTGATGATGCCAATAGCATCGGCCAAATGACTCTTCGTAGCACCCAAAATGAAGCGCCAAAGACCATCAACAGCAGTGGAATGCATCGTCGGGGAATCATGACAACGAATGGCACTCAGCAAGCCAGGCACCTGTTCGATTTTGAATTCACGACGTTCTTTGGATCGAACGAAGGTGAAGACGAGGATGGAGGGAGAGAAGTCGATCATCTTTGCATCGTGAGGGATGGAAGGAGACGAAGTTGCTGGAAGAGCAGTTGGGGCAGTAGGAGTGGGGGTAGCAGACGCGAGAGATGCGATCGATGCGGTCGATGTAGTGGAAGCATTAGTGGTGTTGGTTGATCTTGTGTTTGAGTATGTGTGAGGTGATGATCCGGAGGAGGGAGGAGCGACGCCCTGTGCTGATTGCGCGAACTGAGCTCTCGTTTGCTCGCTGTATTTGATGCGGTTTGCCATTTCGGTTGTGTGAAGAAGCTTCGCGTCCCCACTGAGGGTACCAAAAGCAGAGGAGAGGCTGCTCAAGTTCGGCACGCGCGGATCGGGATTCGAAGCGCCCCACAGATCTTGGAATGCGGTGATGAGACCTGGAGATCGCGTAAATGCCTGAGCCATGCGCTTTTTCAGGAGAGGGCTGTTGAGATCTTCCAAACGAGTGGCGAGGTGAAGAATGAAGCGAGAGGTGGATCGTCGAGCGACCTGATGCCTCGTCAAGCCCTGGGGCAACTCCTTCTCCATACCAAGCGAAAAGGGGCAGAAACGGAAGGACAAGGGCTTATCGGTTCCCAAACGACTAGGATTCGTGATGAGCACAGAGTACAACGAGACGGCGAAGAAGAGAGACTTGGGCAGAAAGTCGATCTCGGTCACAATCTTCGTGATCAGATCCACCACCTGAGTATCGCTCAACCACGGCCAAGGAGAATCATGACGAACCACATCCACAAGAAGGATAGGAATCTCTTCCAGAGATTCACCAGTTGGAACGGAATCCGGCGTAGCTTTCGGTTCTCGCCAGTCCAGTGCTATGTATACCAACTTACCAGTAGCCGAGCGAGGCTGCTGACCATTGATGGGAGGCAGTAACGACCAACCATATGTCTGTAGGAAGATCGAAGGAATCGGCTGAACAGCGAGCTGGCTGCGTACGGTGACGAGATACACTTTTCCATCTTTGTGACACCGAAACGGTGCATATGGCAAATGCCGTTCAATGCACTAGTGGGAGCATGAGACATGAGGTTGGATGGCAAAGCAGCAGGCAGATTGGAGACGTCATTGAGAGAGAGTGGAGAGATTGGGGGTGGTATCCGATGCCGGAACACAGTGTGTTTGTGCATGCGCCGTGGAGAGAATCGCGCAGAGGAAGAGGGAGAATGTGGACATGGTTCGGTGAGAAATGCAACATGGAACAAGGGGTTGGTTAGTAAATGATCCACATGAGATATGGCCCGAGTTAAAAATGGATGATAGGGGGTGTGGAGGGTCAGATTGGGCAATTTGAGATTGATTGGCATCTGACATCCTCCAGCTCTCTTCCACGTACATGTTCGATCAGATCTTTGGGGAGATCTGCAATCTTGGTGGGTTCGAGTTCGACGAGAGCGCCTTCGTGTTTGATCCAGATGTTGTTGGAGATCCGGGAGACGACTGCACTCGAGACTTGGTCGCTGTATGTCAGAGCATTGTCCATGTCTGCATGAGGGGATCGTTCTGTGCGCCTGTCGTTCAGTTGACATATTGCGTTGGGCGAGGGTTGAGTTCGTGAGGCTGAATCGGAGCCGTGTGAGCCAGAACTCGTTCGCTCTGCACGGGATCGTGAATGGGCACCTCCGCGGCTCTCGGACTGAATGTGTGGGTTGGAAGTGGATGACATGATTCGTAGGCTCTCGATATGTGAAGAAGATGGAAGATAAGGGAGGATAAGGGATGCAGAGAACTCCAAAGAGGGCTATCGGTGCCGAGACAATTCTCGACTGCCTATTGCTCTCACCTGCGAATTCCAGAAGTTTGTTGTGGGGGTATGGCGAACTAAAGTAAGGATCAAGCAGGATAATGCTTCGACTCCCAAACTCTGTCCACCAATGAGTGACTCGGCACAGGTCAACAGAGCAGAAGCGCGCAGGCTCTCCGAGTGAAATTCGGGACGAGAGGGTTCCTGATGTGATCTTCCAAGGGAACATTACGGACCATTGGCGTATGCGCGTATGAATGGGTGGTTTACAGATGTCGGCCAAAGAGAAGGGTCTTTGCACGCTGAGCCGGACGGCTTTTCCTGGAAGACAGAAAAGGGCGGCGGAATGGCGAGGACATGAGACTGGTTACCACATCTCCGATGTACTTCTGTCCGTTGTAGATTGATGTGTTGCTCCAGTCCATCAGTTTAGTAAGTTCGTCGAGCTTGGGCTGTGGAATCCAAGCTGATCTGAACGCTCGCTCCGGCTGCCAGTCCACGAATCTCAGTATTTCCATGGATTTTGTTGCTGCGGATGAGCCACCGAAGAAATTCTGATATGAAGGCAAACTCAGGATTCGTTGTCTTCGTATTCAGACGCCGCATGAGAAGGCGGAGAGTCGAGCAATTGACCAGCAATTTTCTTCCTTCTCGAGTTGCTACTCAAACAAGAATATACATCATCGTTGTTCGCAGCCGTTTGCAAAACAATTCTACCTGCAATATTCGGTCTTGCAGTAACGAGACGAGTACAGAAAGCACTGCATGAAAATTGGGGTGCTTTGCCCCAATGGAGCACCATTAGTGAGAGGATTGTGGAAGATATTGGATACAGATGAGAGTATTGAGCTCATTGCCCAGTACTCAAGTTGTGCTCCACTGAGAGGGACTGGAAACGGATCAGACCGGCGCTCACAGCTTCCCAATCACTACGAACTGGCTTTGACCCCTGCACACATCGCAACTCCATCATACTCATGTCATAGTGTTGTTATGGACCCAACTAAGGCGATTTCTCCGCCAAGCAAACGCCATACTGCTGGCCAAAGAGCCGCTGACAAGCTCTTCTCCAAATCTCCCGGTTGGAAGGAAAGATTCCGCCTTCAATGTCTTGAACGTATCAACGACCTTCGTTACCATGCGCAATTGCAACATAGGATGGAACATGCGAGTCGTGAAGGCACAGAGATGCATCCTACAAACGCCCGCCTTCCTCTTACCTCTGGAGACCTTCACATGTCCGTCGAAGAGACTGAAACCGAATGGATGCAACATCTTATTGAACAGGAGCTGTCAGTGTTCGAACACATCAATGAAGATGAGGAGATAGAGTACCAACTTACTTTGGAGGACCAAACTCTGCTCTCTGGTCATCTGAGTACCGCATACCACCGAGATTTGGACGAAGATGGTTCGTAACATCACATTTTCCTGATTCATGTTGACTCTTCGTGCTCAAAGAAGATGACAAGACACTAACTTCACCTATGACATGTGTGCTCGCTTCCTACCTACTCGTATTCAGAAATCAGAATGATCAACGAGCATTTTAGGGAGGAGGAATTGAACTTGCAGCACCAACTAAGCTTGTTGGAAAGCGTACGGTGCCTCTCTTGTTCTTTGGCTTCTCTTGATGTCCTTGCCGTTGTTTGGTTCCTCTTGCTGACCGCATGTTGTCTTTTTGTTGTGTTGGACTGGGAATTACTGGGACTTTAGGATACTGTCGTACCATGCCCGATCTGTAAGCAGGAAGCGCTCGTCCAAACCGAAACCCTTATTGTCTGCCCATGTGGCCTGCGTCAAGACCTCTTCTATGACCACATGGATCTTGGTACTTTGTATCATAACCTCTCGTCTTTGCTGGCAACGCATGGCCAACATTGCGAATCCTCTCCCGTGTTCCACTGCGAGGAAGAGAGCATGGTTTCCTTCCTCGTGATGAGTTGCTCTTCTTGTGGTGCCCATGAAAGTGTTCTATAGCAAAGGAGACGGCAACGTTGTATCAGAATCACAATGTAATTGTATGTACATAGAAAGACGAACAGCTGGGATCTGTTGCGACGCGGGGGAGTGCATTCGAAGTTAGCTTGCTCTAGTGACGACTGTAATATACTTTGAGACGAGGTGGGCATGGAAAGGGAAGAGTTTCACTTCTTACCGAGGAGACCAAGAGTGCAGATAGCTCGGTACTGCTCGGGGATCTCCTGCATAGCGGCGACAGCGAAGGGCGCTTCTCTTCCGTCATACTTGGTCATCATCTCATGGAAGTTGACGAATTGGAACTGCAACATCAATACGAACGTTGGTACGGTTAGGAAACTAAGATGTAGAGAGAGGACGGAAACCCGGGTACACACGCATCTGCACGTACGTTATCGAACTTTCTGGCCGGAAGACCATCGTCAAACTCTTCCATGGTATCCCAGGGACCATCACCAACACCAACCATGATGATCGACAGAGGGTACTTACTCGCTTCGACGATGGCGTCGATCGTTGGCTTCGGCACAGACACTTGTCCATCTGCAACGATGACCAGTATGTGATACTGCAGTTGGAACCCGAACCAGAGAGAAAGAACGCATTAGATCATGAAATTCAGAGAGAACGGACAACAGCGGTCTGTGGAGATGCATGAAGGGCCTCGGATTTCAACTCCAAAGTTGGAACTTTGGTGTCATCGGGGCGTCTCACCTGGCAAGTTTCTGAAGGAGACTCGTTCTAGGGATTGCTCTCGAATTAATCCAAGAGTTGAGAAATGAACATGCACATACAGAGTTGTTGTTCGCCTTGACGATGTTGATGGCCTCGCGGATGAGCGGTGCGAACGAAGTAGGTCCTGACAGCTTCACCGCCGGAGTGATCTCATTGTAACGCTTCAGCACTTCAGAGAAGGTGTAGCAAGGACCATCAGGCTTGAAAGCAAAGACGGCATGGTCCGACGTGGTCGCATCTCCAAATCCGAACGCTGGGATCTTTCATCGCATTGGATGACAATGGGGCCCGAGGAATAGGTTCAAAAGAGGAGAGAAAGACAGAAAGAGGCAGTTAGGGTACAATTCATGCGAAGAGAGGGTGTAACGCTCAGCAATGCACGAGGCGCAAGTGAAACGCAGAAAGCGAGCAATGTATGGGAGTTTGGCAGACATACGAGCTTATCATCGTCGTATACTTCTAGTGTCCGTCCAATGATGCTAATGGCAGCTTGGTAAGGGTTTAACTGCCCAGGAATGATGGTGTGCAAATTCTTGCCACCGAACGTCTTCTGTCCAGACCACTCATTGGATCCAGTGTAGTCAACACCTGTGAAACGAATATAAAGCCTAGTTAGACAGATGGCTAAACGGGATGAACGGGTGAATGATTGTCATAGAAGTGAGCATACCGATGATGAGATTCGAAGACTCCAATCCGGCTCTTCTGAGCGCCGCTTGCACTTGATCGATCGTTTGGAACTGATCAGCTGTGTAACAATCCATGGGAAATCATACGAGGGGAGTTAGAGTCTGAGATAGGTCAAAAGAAGCGAGTAGTAGGTCTTGGATTGAGGAGCCGACACGTCAGCGTACGAATTGCGAATTGTGCCTTCTTGGCTGGCTTCTGGCTCTTGTTGCTGCTGAAGAAACCAATGAGCATCAAGATTGCCGCAATGGCTAAGTAAGGGAGCCACGCTTCGATGAAACCCATGTCACGAGAGGATTGATCTTGTTGAGCGACGAGCCTAGACTCGAAAAGCGAAATTCGGACAACGCCTCTCAGATTGTGCCATACGTTTTTGGAACCGGTGACTCCTCAAGTTCTGCTTCGTTTCCTCATCCCTTTTTGGTCCATCTTCATGTCATGAGTGTCCCTTTTCCATCTTCAAGTGTCGAAGAAACGTTAGTAGAGGTTCATTGTGGTGATTACTATGGATGCCCTGGTTTCAGAGACGCGCAAGGCACGAAAGCGATGTTCAACGTTCCTTCTGATCTTCTTTGGGACAAGGATGGCTCTATCTTGATTAGCGACAGTTTGAACTACTGTATTCGACGTGTTACAGCTGATGGAGTGGTTACTACGGTTGCAGGTTCTCCTGAGGACTCGACATTGCTCGGTTCCCCTACCTGCATGTATTCTATCCCTGAGGGGCTTCTCGTTGGCGATATGGACGACTGTTCTCTTCGGTTGGTGAATGTTAATGGTGGTGTGAGTGTGTATAGCGACCTAGAGGTGGCATCTTCTGCTGAGAGACCCGCAGATGCGGCGGTTCGAGTGCGCTGCCCCGTCTCTTTGCTGAGTATCGACACTGGTCTATTGGTTTGCGATAATCATGGACATTGCATCGTGCATTTGGATGAGCTGGGCGTGGTGACTCTCTGGGCAGGTACAGGAGTGGCTGGATATCGTAATGGAGGCTTGTCTGGAGCGCAACTGAACATGCCTCAGTATCTCTTGGCTTTACCTTCAGAAGGCCTGATTATCGTCTCTGACTTCCGAAATGGCTGCTTGAGAGCAGTTAATCCAGTCACTGAGACTATTGATGACTACGCTGGTGTTCCATGCTCTACAGGACACGCAAAAGACGGCTTTCGAACCTGGGCAACTTTCATCGGTCCCGACAAGACCATCCTTCTTCCCTCTGGCAACATCGTCATTTCTGATATGTCTGGCTCCTCCATTCGAATGTTAGATACGCAAGGATGGGTCACGACGTTGGCAGGCAATGGCCAAAGGAGCTTCAGACATGGAGAAGCCCTGTCCACCATGTGGCGCTTCCCCTGTGGACTCGTGTTCGACCCCTTGGATGGCCAACTCTTCGTATCGGATTCGGAGAATCACTGCGTTCGAAAATTCAAACTGAAGGAGACCGGTGCAAGGGCGAGATTCTTCCAACGACCTCCAGTTACAGCGACGGGCGGCTCAGGAGTGGGAGCCTCTTCCAGACTCTCTTTCGCATCCATCTACAACGATCCTACTCTCTCCACGCACGATATCACGCTCCTAGGCCGCACTTGGCATCTTCACAAATCCATTATTCGTATTAGGCTACCATCTCTGCTCACTGGAGTCTGCATCGCAAGGTTAGAGCAAGTTCTGCTGGACATGTCGTCATCGTCATCTTCTCTCTCCTCTTCTTCTCCTGAATCATCCCAATCCACAGATTCTAATCACAAGGAGCATCCATATTTCCCTGCCATTGAATCCATCTTCCACTGGATGTACACTGATTGCGTTCCCTATCACGACGTCAAACTTCTCATGCAAATGGTTCGCCTCATTGACGTCATTTCTCCTTCCTCTACTCATGAAACTCACGATGCCAACGAATTCTTCGCCAATGAGGAGGAGTACGACCTAGAAGAGTATGCGGATGTGGTTCACCAACCACCACTCACGGCGCTCGTGCTGATCAACTTGGAAGCACATTGGCATTCTGCCTGTCTGGAATCTGCTAACAGCTTGATGCCGAGAGCTAAACTCGTGTCTTCGCTATTTGAGATGAGCAAGATGGCGGAGGGACTGAGAGAGTGCATACTGCTTCGACACGTGATCGTCAAGGACGCCTCGGAGAAACCCTTCCCCAATTCCGATTCCGTCTCGAATTTCAACCACACATGGGCCGACTATGAGAATGCGATGAGAGAGAGCTTCGCCAATGAGGCGCTATTCACGGAATGGAAGGGCTCGCCACTCAGCTCCGGGATGGCCCTTCTTGATGAGCACTGCATCTACCGACCTATCGTTACATTGAGTGATTCTATGGATCTGGAGGTCACGCGCCTGAGCTCGGCGAACGATTCTGCACAACATGAATGGGGGAATGACGATGCCAATTTCCGGCTGCTTCACGCGCCTCGTGCAGTGCGAGATCCTTCGACAATGATGCTTCACAGAGAGATTTTAGCTTCACGATGGCCCTATTTCAGGCGAGCTATGGACTTTGGAGGAACAGAGCATGCGCGTGCTGAGATGGACTTGAGCGAGAGTTTTGGAAGCGACGTTCTCAACATGCTGATCAAATTCTTGTATACTGGGCTGGTAGTCTCCGGTTTCATTCACAATACGAACATCGGAGACTTTTGGGACAACTGCGTCCAATTTGGATTTGTCGACGACCAACTACGAGCTAAAGATGAGTTCCGCGAATTCGTGGATGCCTTCGTACTCCATGACCTAGACAGCTCTGGAAACCCATCCAATCTCATTCCATCATACCACCGTTCACAAGAGATTGGAACTGAGGCCGACAAGACGATGACAATAGCGAATCTGACCAACCAATTCGCTTCAGTGTTAGAACTCCATCCAGACACCGCAAAGCAACAACTCGCCACTCTTTCGGATAAGGACTTCAAGCGCATTCTGATGCTTCAGTTTGGTCGGGGAGAGTATACAACCTGTGACACAAGGTGCCTAGACCGGTATCATCCTCCTCTGGACTTCATTCGCGGATGAATCCAATGTACATATCGGTTATCCATAGAAATTGAGGTTTAGAACTGATTTGATTCTGAATGTACTCACTGAAGAGGGGCATTGAAGACGTCAACAGTGGTAAGAGTTGGGAAGAATCCTCCGTCGCTTCCAAGTGCCTTCATTTGTCCCTGGCCATGGATCCCGAACAATCTGGGCGCTTAGAGAAGGAGGGACCCCTCACAAAGGAAGGATCTTTGGTGAAGAACCTGAAATCTCGCCATTTCTGCCTATTCAGTGCGCCAGACAATTCCGCCTGTCATCTGATTTATTATGAGAACTCTGAAGTGCGTCCTGCGGCCTCATTTCCCTCTATTCACCTCCGAAGAACATGTGGCTAACCTTTTTTCCTATGGCGCTGATACAGAAGTTGAAGAAACTCGGATCTCTGGTAATCACTGCCGAGTCCTCTGTTAGCGAGATTGAAGACATCATGCGAGATGGAAGTGCCGTTTCTACCTTCTTCTTGACTACTCCAGGTCGTGTTCTACATCTCTTTGGCAGCAAATTGGTACGTTTCCCTCATGTGAGTGAGTATTCGCTGATGGACACTCGGCCGCTCTCTCCCCCTCGTTGTTTGGTGTCAATTACCACCATTCCCCTCCATTTCCTCAGAAACACTGCAAAGGACCTACAACTAACGAAATTTTTCTTTGTGTGCGGTGTTCATTCCGATTGTGATCCGCTGTTGTTATACTTCGACCGTTCCGAGCTTAGACACTTCAAGACTGGGCTCATACGCTCTCTTCCAAGATTCTGTCACTTCGATACAATCGTAGCTTGCATATACTTCTCGATAAAATGTTTAAGGGTTCAGCTGTACGTGTTCTTGGGACGGAATGACCATGGCATCGTTTGATGATTGCTGGCAAGGTCCCCCTCTGGTGCCGACCTTTCAAGAAGAGTGTGCCTTACGCTTCATATCTAATCCCCTTTTGTTCTTGAATGATGTGTGTTTGCTGATCATCTTGTCTTGCTGTGCGTGCTGTGAATCGCTTCGAACTCAAACAGAGCGCTCGTTTCATCACCGTTGCGCTTGGCCTGTGTCTCCACTTGCATGCGGAGGATGAGTTGGTGACTCGTTTGTTGACGTTGTTGGGGTATGATGAATCGAGTGTGATATCGCGAGCGGAGATGGCGGTGTTCTTGCGTCGTTTCCAGCCCCTGGTGCCCGAAGATGAGTTCGTTCGTGAGGATGGTGGTGTGGTGTATAAGATTTCGGCCATCCTTTCGTTGGTTTCTCAGCCTTGGTTCTCAGGATTTGAAGATGCGATGGTTCAGGAGGCGAGATGGGCGAACGAACCACCGGGAACGTTTGCCGTGCGTTTCAGTGCTTCCTACATTGGTTTCTACGCGATTGCTGTGAAGGCTGCGAAGCGTGTGGACCATTGGCGCCTCATGGTAACGCCGAGAGGCTTTGAGGTGGAAGAGTTCATCTCATTCGCGACAGTCGGAGAAGTGGTGACGTACTACGCGCTCCACCCGCTTCCGGACTCCCAGAGCACTCGCCTCGTCACTCCTGGTGGCACTCCCAGCCTGAACTTGCAAGCCTACATACAGCATATAGAAGGAAAATCGAGTGCGGCCAACAACAACGCACAAGGTGACGCAGGAAAGGAAGCGCAGACAGGAGACGCTTCCTCCCCCAACTTGAACCACAACAACAACGCAAAACCTATTCGATGTGTCGTCACTACCATGCTCATGAAGGACCGCGCTAAACTCGATGCATTGCAAGTGGAATACGGAGTCGATGCAGAGGCATCGTCGTCTTCAACTTCAACTGCAGCAATGGTGGACGCAATCTCTCCACTCTCTTCGTCTTCCTCTGTGATGCCCATCATCGGCTCTCCCTCTCAGTACGCTACTTCTCATATGGCAGCGTCCTCTTCAGATGCAATCACAGCAGCAGCAGCAATGATGCAAGTGGGAGGAGGAGGCAGCAGCAGCAGCGCGGCCCCTGGAGGAAACGCCCTCGCAAAGCTCGAGGAGCTGATGGAACCCCGTGGCTGGCTCCCGTTCTCGGCACATCAGCTTCACCCTACTATTGATTGGTCTCAGGTCAAGGTCAAGGAAAAGCTCGGTTCTGGTGGCAGTGGTATGAATGTGTACAGAGCAACGGTGAATGGACTGTGTTGCGCGGTGAAGATCATGGAGAAGGCTCACTTCCGCCCCGATCAGATACGCCACTTTGAGGAGGAGGTCAACATGCTACGGCTCGTCTCTGAATGCCCACACATCGTCAAATACCTGAATCACACGGTCACGCAATCGGAAATCTGTCTGTACATGGAATACCTCCCTGCTTCCCTATTCGACATCATCAAGCAGAGACGCTCGACCCTCAAACACTTCTCCGCATACACTATCGCTTCTGTGTCACTAGAGATCATCAAGGGCATCCACTATCTACACAGTCATGACCCTCCGATTCTCATGAGAGATATCAAGTCCGCCAACGTCTTCGTCTCCGTTGGACCCAATGATCAGTTTGTAGACGTGAAAGTAGGAGATTTTGGCGTTTCCCGAGAGATGAGCTCGAACAACAAGGCCCAAACCTTCATCGGAACGCCTGGGTGGATGTGTCCCACGTACGTGCCCTTTTCCCACCTCTAATCTTCCCCCTTCCCAGTTCAATCTCCCCTATTCCTCTCCTGATGATTTCTGACCCGCGCCGCGTTACTCTTGGTCCAAAATGCATAGAATCATCGCCATGAAGGGCAGAAAGCGAAAGCCTGGAGAGGTCGAGGATCCCAATGAGGGCTACACCGTCAGCGTGGACATCTTCGCCTTCGGCATGGTTATGTATGAGCTGCTGGCTTTGAAACAGCCGTACAGCAAGGAGAACGACATATTTGGACTCGTCAAGAGAGGTGTGAAGCCGGAACTTCCGGCCGGGCTCGCAACCGATCCTCGCTACGCAGACCTCATCAAACTTCACCTCGCTTGCATTGCCTTCGAACCTGCTGAGAGACCCAACTCAAAAGAAGTTCTGGTACGTCTCTCTACCATGCTCAGCAAGATTGCACCCCCGAAAGCAGCACCGTAAGTCCGGAGAGAGAGTGTCAGAATCATGAACTCTCCAAACTACTCCAATGTACTTCGCACAACTCTCATAGCTTCACACGATTCTAAGCGGGCAGTCTCAGTCTCACGTGACTCATTGATGGGCCGAGAAGGCTTTGTGGAAGAGAATGAGCTGCGACGAATGTGATCACACTCCCCTTTGGGCTGGTTACCGAGATGATTCGCAGTGAGCTTCCGAAGCAATTGAGGTGGTGTGGGTGAAACATGTGCATGTGTGAAGTTGGCTTTTATCGTGTACAAGGGAAAGCTACCTTTTTGGCTGGCAGACAGAGGACTCCAAGCTCGAGTTCGGGTGGTGCACCGTTTGAATCAGCGATGAAGTCTAGTAGTCTTAGGGAGAGTTCTCTGCTGCTTTTTGAGTAGCCTGTGAGGTTTTCCTCTGAAAACAGTTGTTGGCTTTCTATCTTCATGCAAATGCGTTCGTTGAGTGATCCAGAGAAGAGAGGGATGCCAAAGTGTAGTTCGAACGGTACCCATCTGAGTATGCCTTCCTTTGGGTTGTCTACGAGCATCATTTTGACGAATCCGCATGAGTTCTGTAGGTTGATGCGTTCCATGAGCGTTTTCAGTGTGGGATGCGAGTGGAGGTTGTCAGCGGTGTACTCAGCTTCGCTGGAGGCGTATTCTACGAGCGTGTCTTGTAGTGGGAACGGTACGTTGATGGTCTTTGGTGTAGTGTTGGGTTGGAAGGTCCACGCTTGTACGAGCACGGGTGAGTTGAGTAGCCAGTCGTTGAGTGCGGGCAGGAGGTTGTTGAGCGGCAATACGACGGGGTCGTGGTCCCACGTCTGCAGCCACACGGTTTCGCATTGCCTGAGTGCCTTTGGTACGCACGTGACTCGCGTGCCCTTGGGGTAGAGGATGGATTCTGGCCCCGCGTTCGCGCAGAAGTAGAGGAACATCTTGAACCACGCGGAGGCCACCTCCGGAATGACCGGCCCGAAGTGACGCGGCACTTGCGAGGTGATGGTGAGGTGTTCGCCAGAGATGGGTGCCATGGAGATGAGCAGAGAGTAGGTGCCGCTGAGAATGCGAAGCTTCGCCGCGTGATCGAGAGAGTTGAGGCGCTCGCAGCGCAACAGGTCCACGCCGCCGTCACAGCCTTGCATGCGCAGCGCGGGGTTGTAGCGCAAGAACTTGAGCGTATTGCGCAACGTAATCGCGTGATCGAAGTAGCGCTGCGCTTCACCTTCACTGCTGGGTTTCACAGTGTCCAGCTCGCGCAGAAAGTCGTCCATGCGCTCATCCGCCAACTTGCCCACTTCAAACATCATGACCGCATGCTGCTTCAGTCCATCGCCCAAATTACCCATCATCAGGTACGCAGCGAGTGTGGAATCGAAGAGGAAGGCAATACGCTTCTTCTCGGAGGAGCCTGGAGTGAAAGAGGCGGATCTAGAGGCAGAAGTGGAGGACGATGTGGTGGAAGAGGATGTGGCGGAGGAAGACGCAGTATTGGCACTCATGCCGCTCGATCCAAAGCGTTGTGGTGACAGTTGGGACGAAGTGAGAGCGGAGGTCGCATTAGCAGCAGCGGTAGTGGAAGAAGCTTGATTGGCAGCGGTCGCAGCCGAGGTAGTAGTATCTGCCGCATAAGCGGCACCGACGATTAATGAAGAAGAAGAAGAAGAGGTGGTGGTGGTGATGGAGGAGGAGGAAAGTGAAGAAGTGCCTCGAAGTGCAGCGAGTATCTCCAGTTCCGCATCTGCATTCTCAGCCGAGTTATTAATGGTAGGAAGTGTCGTTGGCTGAAGTATGGTTGCAAACGTGCCATTGAGTGAGGAGGTGGACGTCGATGAAGAGGCGACGGCTTGCATCGCTTCCGTTACCCACGATTGGTGCCATTTGGTGCGCATTGCCCTTGAGATGTCGTCCTGTGGGTCTTGGTGTATGAGCGGTTCTACGTTCTTCTTTTGTGCGAGTCCTAGGCGGATGTACATGGAGGCGGCTTGCTTGACGAGTTGGAGGTCGATGTCGAGGATCTTGGCGAGTTTTTCGATGGTGGTCCTCTCGTCTATGGAGATGAAGAGCTTGTAGAGTAGGCTCTCAAAGTAGTCGCCCGTGACGCGGTTCATGACAAAGTCACGGAGAGGAGGCACGACTATCTGATCGTTGGCGTCGACCGGA
>Ga0307375_10003014_pt1 | contig 16866 bp, 13 predicted proteins | sample TR1MG_FD_202531 | JGI IMG/M metagenome (GOLD analysis project Ga0307375, IMG submission 202531) | Soil microbial communities from Risofladan, Vaasa, Finland - TR-1 | ecosystem: Environmental > Terrestrial > Soil > Coastal area > Acid sulfate soil | place: Finland: Risofladan, Vaasa | collected... | reverse complement strand
CATGCAAAAGGCGAGGATCACCACGCCAAAGTACTCATCGACCTGGAAGACACATACCATGGTGCGACCCGCACCATCACGCTGCGGGTTCCCGCAGTGGATGCGCAGGGTCATGTCATCACCAAAGAGCGTGTGCTCAACGTAACTATCCCCAGGGGCATCCGCGAAGGCCAGCACATTCGTCTCAGCGGGCAGGGCAGTGCCGGGAGGGGAGAAGACAGTGCGGGGGATTTGTATCTGCAGGTCGAATTCCGGGCACACCCGATTTATCGCGTCGAAGGCCGCGATCTCTATCTCGACTTGCCGGTGACGCCGTGGGAAGCGGCGCTGGGCGCAACAGTCAAAGTGCCGACACTCGGCGGCATCGTGGAACTGAAGATTCCGGAGGGCTCCGCGTCGGGCCGCAAAATGCGGCTGAAGGGGCGCGGCATACCGGGTGACCCGCCCGGAGATTGCTATGCGATATTGACGATTGCGTTGCCCCCGGCAGATACCCAGGCCGCCAAAGAGTTGTATCAAAAAATGAAAGATGAATTTGTTTTCAATCCGCGCACCAAACTGGGAGTGTGAGAAATGAATACTGAAAAAAATGAACTTATCTTCAATCCGCGCACCAAACTTGAGAGTGTGAGAAATGAATACTGAAAATGGCACGCCACAATTTGCAATATGCATATTGGAAGAACAAACCCAGCTGACGTTGACCGATTTGTGCCGCGCATGCGCCGTTCATGATGAACAGATCATTGCGCTGGTTGATGTCGGTGTGTTGGAACCGCAGGGGCGGGAACCGGATCACTGGCGTTTCGGCGGTGCCAGCCTGCACCGCGCCAGGAGGGCATTACGCCTGCAACACGATCTTGACATTGATCTTGCCGGGGCGGCATTGGCGCTGGAATTGCTGGAAGAAATCGATACGTTGAGGGCGCGGCTGCGGGCGATGGGCGGACCGTACTGAGCCACCCATCGCGGTGAAAATAAATGTTCGGTCGGCATGCCGGTCGTGGTGTTCGATGAACGGGTGCGGTCCGTGCTATCCGCGGTGCCCAATTAACTAATTAACCAAGGAGCTCAGATGCAACTAGGCATGATCGGATTAGGAAGAATGGGAGCCAGTTTGGTACGGCGTCTGGGCAAAGATGGACACAGCTGTGTTGTCTACGATGTGAATCCCGCCGCGGTGAAAAAACTTGCGGTAGGCGAAGTTAAGGGTGCCGCCTCGCTAGCCGAGCTGGTCGCCAAGCTGTCCAAACCGCGCGCGGTCTGGGTGATGGTTCCCGCCGGCGTCGCGGGCAAGACAATCGAGGAGCTGGCTTCGCACATGGATGCCGGTGACATCATTATCGACGGCGGCAACAGCTACTACCGCGATGATATCCTCAGAGCGAAAGCACTCAAGACCCGTGATATACATTACGTCGATTGCGGCACCAGCGGCGGCGTGTTCGGCGAGGAACGCGGTTTCTGTCTGATGATCGGCGGCGAGGACAAGATCGTCAAACACTTGGATCCGATTTTCGTGAGCATTGCACCCGGTGTCGGGTCGGCGGAACGCACACCGAAAAAAATGGGCAGACCCGGCCCCGCGGAACACGGTTATCTGCATTGCGGCCCGACCGGTGCCGGCCACTTCGTCAAGATGGTGCACAACGGCATCGAGTATGGCTTGATGGCAGCCTATGCGGAGGGGATGAACATTCTGCACAACGCCAATGCCGGTAATCGTACGCAGGATAGCGATGCCGAGACCGCCCCGATGCGTGACCCGGAGTATTACCAATATGAGCTGGACCTGCCGCAGATCGCGGAGGTCTGGCGGCGCGGCAGCGTGATCGCGTCATGGTTGCTTGACCTGACCGCGGCGGCGCTGGTTGAGGATGCCGAACTGAGCGAATTTTCGGGCCGTGTGTCGGATTCGGGAGAGGGACGCTGGACAGCATTGGCTGCCATCGACGAAGGCGTGCCGGCACCGGTGATCAGTGCGGCACTGTTCGAACGTTTTTCCTCGCGCGGAAATGCCGATTATGCCGACCGGATATTGTCCGCGATGCGCAAGGAGTTCGGCGGACATGACGAGAAAAAGAAATGAGCGCCGTGACGGGAAAAGTGCATAGCCGCTCGACATCGGCCGATGCGCTGGTGATCTTCGGCGTGACCGGCGACCTCGCCCACAAGATGGTCATTCCAGCGCTCTACGCGATGGTCAAAAGCGGCGCGCTCAACGTGCCGGTGATCGGCGTAGCCTCCTCGAAGTGGAGCCTGGCACAACTGCGCAAACACGCCAAGGACAGCGTCAAACAGGCCGGCAAGATCGACGACCGGAAGGCGCTCGATCACCTGCTTTCACTGCTTCAATATGTGAGCGGTGATTACAAGGACCCGGAAACTTTCAAGGCGTTGAAGCAGGCGCTGGGCAAGGCCAAACGCCCGGCACATTATCTTGCCATTCCTCCGTCGCTGTTCGCCACGGTGATCAAAAGCCTCGGCGCCGCCGGCTTGGCCGATCAGGCGCGTGTCATCGTTGAAAAGCCGTTCGGACGCGACCTGGCTTCGGCACGGGCGCTCAACAAAGTCGCGCTGTCGGTGTTCGAGGAGGACTCGATCTTCCGCATCGATCACTACCTCGGCAAGGAGGCGATCATGAATATCCTCTATTTCCGTTTCGCCAATTCCTTCCTCGAGCCGATCTGGAACCGCAACTGCGTGGCCAGCGTGCAGATCACGCTGGCCGAGGATTTCGGCGTGAAGGGCCGCGGCGCATTTTACGAAAGCGCAGGTTGCCTGCGTGACGTCATACAGAATCATTTGTTCCAGATCGTTGCGCTGCTTGCCATGGAGCCGCCGGCATTTCAGGGCTATGGCGCCGTGCACAGCGAGAAAGCCAAGGTGTTCCAGGCCATGCGCCCCTTGAAACCGGAGGACGTGGTGTGCGGCCAGTACGCCGGCTACCGCAAGGAGTCGGGTGTGGCCAAGGACTCGGATGTCGAGACGTTTTGTGCGATGCGGCTGTTCGTCGATTCGTGGCGCTGGGAAGGCGTACCGTGGTATCTGCGCTCCGGAAAATGTCTGCCCGTCACTGCGGCGGAGGTTCTGGTGGAGTTGAAGCCGCCACCGCAAAGATTGTTCGACGATTCGGCGCCGGTAGACGGACACGCCAATTATCTGCGCTTCCGGCTCTCTCCCAACACCGCCGTTGCCCTCGCTGCACGGGTCAAGCGCGCAGGCAAGGAATTCGTCGGCGACCAGCGCGAACTCTACCTGCTGGATGAACAGTCGGGAGTTGAGTCACCCTACCAGCGGTTGTTGAGCGATGCCCTCGCCGGCAATGGTGCGCTGTTCAGCCGCGAGGACGCAGTCGAGGCGGCATGGGTAGTGGTCGATCCCGTACTTGACAGCCCGGGTCCGGTTCACACCTACAAGCGCGGCAGCTGGGGACCGAAGCAGGCCGATGCGCTGATTGCGCCGGATGGCAAGTGGCACAATCCGCTGCTGGATAAGGAAGCGCAATGACGGGAAGCAGCCTGGAGCAGGAAGGTTACCAAAGGGCGCTTGCGCTGTTGCATGATTGCGCGACACCGGACGGTTTCGTGGCCAGTCCCTCCAAGCATGACAACTACCGGCGGATATGGAGCCGCGATGGCACGATCATTGCGCTGGCGGCATTGCTCAGCGGGGATGGCGAGCTTGTCAAGGCAGCGCGTCATACTTTCGAAACGCTGGCCGCACACCAGGGACCGCATGGAGAGATTCCCACCAATGTCGATATTGCGTCGGGGCGCGTCAGTTATGGCGGCACCACCGGCCGCGTCGATTCCGACCTATGGTTCATCATCGGCTGCGGCGAGTACTGGCTGGCAACGGGCGAGAATGAATTTCTGGAGCGCCTGTTGCCGACGATTGAAAAAGTGCGCTTCCTGCTCGGAGTCTGGGAGTTCAACAATCGCGGACTCATTTATGTGCCGCTGACCGGCGACTGGGCGGACGAATATGTGCACAACGGTTACGTGCTTTACGACGAGTTGCTGTACCTGCAGGCGCAGCGCACGCTGGCCCGCATGCATGCCGAGGTGCACAGCTCCAGCGACCATGCATTGCGGGACAAGATCAGCCATTTGCGACATCTCATCCGCGCAAACTACTGGTTCAACGGTGATGGACACGTTCCCGACGACGCCTACCATGAAGTGCTTTACGAGAAAGGGCGCACTGCTGCCGCGGCGCGCGGCGCGGAACTGTACTGGATGCCGTTCTTTTCTCCGAGCGGTTACGGTTACCGCTTCGATGCCTTTGCCAATGTTCTGGCGTCGCTGTTCGACGTTGCCGACGATGCCCAGCGCGGCATTGTGGACGAATACATTGCCCGCGAAATGTGCAATGACCAATTGCCGCTGGTGCCGGCATTCCATCCGGTAATCGAGCCGGCGGACGGGGACTGGAAAGACCTGCAGGTGATGTATTCCTTTGAATTCAAGAACCGCCCCTACGAATATCAAAACGGCGGCCTGTGGCCGATGATCAACGGGTTCTATGTGGCGGACCTGGCACGTCGGAGCCGCAGACGCCAAGCGGAAAAATGCCTGCACGCAATCCATCGCGCCAATTCGATGGAAATGGAGGGCGAAGCCTGGGGGTTCGCAGAGTTCGTCAATGGAAAAACACTGGCGGCGAGCGGGAACCGGCACCAGGGCTGGAGTGCCGCGGCGGCGGTCATCGGTCATCACGCGCTTGCAGGCGAATCGGTATTCAGGATAAGCGGCGATGGCTGACGAGGTTTGTTCTGTTCCGACCCGGACCGCACCCTGCCGGGGATGAATGGCAACGATAGCGCCGGTGTGCTGGAAAGACCAGTGCACTTTATGCCGCACAAGCGGAAATGGTTAGAGGAGATATCATGAACAACACACGACAACTGCACGATCTCGGCCAGAGTCTCTGGCTCGACAACATCACGCGCGGGCTGCTGACCAGCGGAACACTTGCACGTTATATCAACGAGCTGTCCGTAACGGGGCTGACTTCCAATCCCACGATCTTCGAACATGCGATCAAGAACAGCGATTTCTACGATGACGCGATCCACAAAAAAGCGCTCGCGGGCAAGTCGGGCGAGGCGTTGTTTTTCGAACTTGCACTGGAAGACTTGACCCGGGCTGCCGATCTTTTCCGGCCGATCTTTGACGCCACCGGCGGGATAGATGGTTGGGTCTCGCTGGAGGTATCGCCCCTGCTTGCCGACGACACCGCCGCCACGATCAAGGCGGCTGCCCAGCTTCATGCGCGTGCGCAACGCCCCAATCTGTTCATCAAGATTCCTGGAACCCGCGCAGGTATTCCGGCGATTGAAGAGTCGATCTTCGCCGGGGTGCCGGTCAACGTCACGCTGCTGTTCTCCCGCGAGCACTACATCGCGGCGGCCGAAGCATACATGCGCGGCATCGAGCGGCGCATCGCCGCCGGACTGGATCCGAAGATCGGTTCCGTGGCTTCGCTTTTTGTCAGTCGCTGGGATGTGTCCGTCAAGGACAAGGTTCAAGGTGATTTTCGCAACAACCGTCTGGGCATCGCTATCGCAATGCGCACCTACACAGCCTACCGCGATCTGCTGGCGTCAAAGCGCTGGCAGAAACTGGCCGCTTCCGGTGCACAGCCGCAACGCCTGCTGTGGGCCAGCACCGGCACCAAGGATCCGGCAGCTTCAGACACCCTGTACGTCGAAGCGCTGGCTGCCCCGGATACGGTTGATACCATCCCCGAAAAGACACTGCTTGCTTACGCCGATCACGGCAAGGCAAAGAGCGTACTGCCGTTTGATAAAGGTCATGCCGAAACGGTGGAAGCGGTAATCGCGGAATTCACCCGCGAGGGCATCAACGATGAAGCGCTTGCTGCCGAACTGCAACTCGAGGGGGCGCAATCGTTCGCAAAATCATGGAACGATCTGATTGCATGCATCGCGACCAGGACAGTCGAATTGACGAAGTAATATCAGACAACCTTTGAGGGCTGGCAATCTGCCTGTTTGATGCTGGCTGCCATGCACACGGCGGCAACGTGATTGCACCGGATATGCCGCTGTCCGGTGCGCCGCAACTTGCGAAATTCGGGGAATTCGAGCTGTTCGTACGCAACCCGCGCATGCCATCGGATGAAGAGGTGAAGGCGCCGCATGACGACATCGTTAACGTGATCGTCAAACCTGCCGGTAAGAATTGACCGGGACATGAGCGACTCATAGTTAATCAATTTTTGAAAGGACTGGCGATGAATTTACAGAAAATCATAAACACCGCGAAGGCGCTGGCAAGCTATGCAGCGTTGTGCCGGGGAGCCGGACTGGTTCCCATAGTGGAGGGGGAAGTGCTGATGGAGGTCACGGGCGCATGAAAGCAAACACATCCAACACCCTGCGCCTGTACCTGATTCGGCACGGCGAAACCGAATGGTCGCTCTCCGGCCGGCACACCGGTCGCACGGACCTTCCGTTGACCCCGAATGGCGAGGACGAGGCGCGTGAACTTGGCAAGCACCTGCCGGACATCCGGTTTGCACATGTGCTGACCAGTCCGCTCAAGCGCGCACTGCAAACTTGTGAACTGGTCGGTCTGAATCAAACTGCTGAAATAGAACCCGACCTTGCCGAATGGGACTATGGCGATTACGAAGGCCAAAGTTCTGCGGATATCCTCAAGGAGCGGCCGGACTGGAATGTTTATCGGGATGGCTGTCCCCGCGGTGAAATGCCCGCGCAGGTTTCCGCCCGTGCTGATCGGCTCATCGCCCGCCTGCGCAAGCTGGATGGAAATATCGCACTCTTTTCACACGGCCAGATCGGCAGTGTCCTGGCTGCGCGCTGGATCGGATTGGCAGTGACTGAAGCGAAGCATTTGATGCTTGGCACGGCATCGCTCAGTATTTTTGCCTTCGACCCCCACCACCCGGCGGTGCCGGTTATCGCATTGTGGAATGCAGACTCTCGGGAAATATTCAACACCGTCAACGCTCATCCCGACGGCGGCACCATGACGGCTAAAGAACGGTCACTTGAACGATGGGAAAACGAGGGGGGAGATATCCCGCAGCCCACGCCGAGCGGGGAAAAAAGTATCGCGCCACTCACCACGCTCGCGGCATGGCAGGCACTCGAAAACCATTACACCAAAGTCCGGGAACTGCATCTGCGCAAGCTCTTCGCGGACGATCCAACGCGCGGCGAGCGCATGACGGTCGAAGCCGTCGGCATCTACTTCGACTATTCGAAACACCGCATCACCGACGAGACACTCGGGTTGCTGTTGCAATTGGCGGAGGAGTCCGGCTTGCGCTCCCGCATCGATGCCATGTTCCGGGGAGAAAAGATCAACGTCACGGAGAAGCGGGCCGTCTTGCACGTGGCGCTGCGCACCCCCAAAGGGCAATCCATCTTCGTCGATGGCGAAGACGTCGTGCCGCAGGTACACGCCGTGCTCGACAAGATGGCCGACTTTTCCGCGCGGGTGCGCAGCGGGGAATGGAAGGGCCACACCGGCAAGCCGATCCGCAACGTCATCAACATCGGCATCGGCGGGTCTGACCTGGGGCCGGTGATGGCGTACGAGGCATTGCGGCATTACAGCCAGCGCGACCTGACCTTCCGCTTTGTTTCCAACATTGACGGCACCGATTTTGCCGAGGCCACCCGCGACCTTGATGCCGAGGAGACGCTGTTCATCATTTCGTCGAAAACATTTTCCACGCTCGAGACGATGACCAATGCGCACACGGCCCGCGACTGGGCCCTCAAGACGTTGAAACATCCCGCGGCAATTGCCAGACATTTCGTCGCGGTCTCGACCAACGACGAGGAGGTGACCAAGTTCGGCATCGACAAGGCAAACATGTTCGAGTTTTGGGATTGGGTCGGCGGGCGGTACTCAATGGACTCGGCGATCGGGCTCTCGACGATGATCGCCATTGGCGCCGAACATTTTCGAGCCATGCTCGACGGTTTTCACCAGATGGACGAACATTTCCGCACCGCCCCATTCGAGCGCAACCTGCCGGTGCTGATGGGGTTGCTGGGCGTCTGGTATAACAACTTCTTTGCCGCCCAGACCATGGCGGTGCTGCCGTATGAACAGTATTTGAAGCGCTTCCCGGCTTACCTCCAGCAGCTGACCATGGAGAGCAATGGCAAGCACGTCACGCTCGATGGGACGGAAGTTGGCTACCAAACCGGGCCGATCTACTGGGGGGAGCCGGGCACCAACGGCCAGCATTCCTTCTACCAACTGATTCATCAGGGGACCAAGCTCATTCCCTGCGACTTCATTGGGTTTGTTCACCCGCTTAATCCCCTCGGGCAGCACCACGACATGTTGCTGGCCAACATGTTCGCCCAGGCAGAGGCGCTGGCCATCGGCAAAACGCCGCAACAGGTTCGTGCCGGGGGTACCCCTGCATCACTGGTGCCGCATAAGACTTTTGAAGGCAACCGTCCGTCGAGTACGATCCTGCTGGAACGGCTGACACCGACGGCACTGGGAAAACTTGTCGCACTTTACGAACACAGCGTCTTCACCCAGGGGACCATTTGGCAAATCGACTCGTTTGACCAATGGGGAGTCGAACTGGGGAAAGCACTTGCCGTAAATATAATCCACGAACTTGACCCTGAACTTGACACCGGGACCAAAGGCCAACTCAAGCACGATAGCTCAACCAACACGCTGATCCGGCGCTACAGAAAATCCAGGGAGCGGTTGCATGAACAGTAAATCCAGTGCGCATATATCCTTTGTACCGGATGGTGTCACCGGGGTTTCATAGCCACCCTCCCCTGAAGCTCGCTCGCCGCAAGCCGCTGGCAATGTATGGGCAGTTTCGCATCAAACGCCACAACAAGCCGCTACGATGGTTTTCGATCATCAGCACGATCGGCCCCTGATTCAGTCCGTAATGCCAGGGCGATAACCAGCCGAAAGGGCTGTCGGATCTATCCGGGTGGGTGGCATTAAACGTGGCTTTGAAACCGTAAGGGTTGCGGTTCTTCAATTCGACTTGGTAAATGAAATAGTCCATAGTCGGCAGTACGATTTCGGGCGCGAACGGCAACGATGCCACGACTGCCCAAGGTGCGATGGTGCCATCATCGGGCCCGTGCGGCACCCCGCGCGCCAGGTAACCAAAGAACTGCCGTTCTATACCGTTGACCTTGATGGTGTCGGGCCCGGGACCATCGCTCGCAGTGATCCCCCAGCAACAGCTGCCGTAGCCTTTGAACTTGAGCGGATTGTCGATCGCGTATTGTTGCTGCACATAAGTGGCACGGCGGCTGTTCTCGAAGTAATCCATACCTTTGTCGCGCATGAACTCGTCCTGGATGCCGCGAAAATCAATCCACAAATGGGACAGTTGGTGCGTGAAAAACGATCCGGCATAAAGATAGTCGTAGCCGTAACTGTGTTGCCATTGATAAGTCGAACTCCACGCGGCGTAGCTACCGTCAGACAACGGATACGTGGGAGAGCCGAGCGCAAGTATGTAGAGCAGGAGCGCTTCATCGTAACCCTTCCAGCGATACTGGAGGAAGCCACTTTCAGGCTTCCAACCGTGCGTCAACGTTGCGCCCCGGTTTTGGGCCCAATGCCAATTGGCGCGACGATAGAGTGCATCGGCGAGGGTACGGATCTCATGCTCGTCGGCCGTATCCGCGTCAAAATAACGTCCTGCCGTCAATACCCCGGCCAGCAGAAAAGCACTGTCTACCGTGGATAGCTCACTTTGCCAGGCGCGCCGCCCGGTCCGCATGTCGAGAAAATGATAATAAAAGCCCTGATAGCCGGTGGCATCTGGTTCAGGGCCGTGCGGACTGTTCCAGAAAAAGCGCAGCGTCGCCAACGTACGCTCCACCGCGGCGGCACGCGGCATGAATCCGCGCTCGACGCCAACCGGGTATGCCGCCAACGCAAAGCCGGTGGCAGCAATGCTGGCAGGCCAATCCGGCGCGGTCTTGTCGATCACCAGCCCGTTGGCGGGATTTGCCTCGTGCACAAAATAGCTGAATGATTCGCGCTGAAGAAGTTCCAGCTCGGCTTCGATGGTCAGTTTCTTTCTGCTCAATTGAGAGGCCATCATTCAAACGTTACTTCGCTAGCCCTTTGCGGATAGCTTTCAATTCCCGCCGACGTTTTTCGGTGGTCTTGGGATAGGCCATCTTAAGTTCGTTGAACGTATCAAGGATGATTTGGGAAACAATCAACCGGGCATTCTTCTTGTCATCGGCCGGTACGACATACCAGGGTGCATCAGCCGTACTGGTCGCACCCAGGCACTCTTCAAAGGCCTTCATGTACTGGTTCCAGAATTTCCGTTCATGAATATCCGCGAGACTGAACTTCCAGTTCTTGTCGGGCTCATCAATGCGGTCGAGAAAGCGCTTGCGCTGCTCCTCTTCCGAAAGGTGCAGGAAGAACTTGATGATCCGTGTGCCGTTGCGGTGCAGATGCTTCTCCATGTCAACGATCGAGCGATAGCGCTCCGTCCAGATGGTTTCCTCATTCACCAGCTGATCCGGAATATTCTCTCCTTGCAGTATCTCCGGGTGCACGCGCACGATCAGCACCTCCTCGTAATACGAGCGGTTGAAGATGCCGATCCGGCCCCGTTCCGGCAATACCCGAGTGGAGCGCCACAGAAAATCGTGCTCCAGCTCCTCGGCGCTCGGGTGCTTGAAACTGAACACCTGACAACCCTGCGGATTGACGCCCGACATCACGTGACGGATGGAACCGTCCTTGCCGGCCGCATCCATCGCCTGAAAGATCAGCAATAACGCATAGCGGTTGGACGCATAGTGCAGACGTTGCAGTACGCTTAGTTCCTCCACGTGTTCTTCAAGGTGTTTTTTGTAATTCTTTTTCGACTTGTACACGGGTTTCACCTGCGTCGGCCACTTATTGAGTTTGACCTTTGTTCCTTCACACACCCGGAAATCCTTTGAGTTGATTTTCATCTTCATCCTTTCGATCATGTTAGCGGTGTTGTTCGCGCCGACTTGTTTTTTGGTTTCGTTTTTACCGATCTCCCGATGTACCTCACATCATTTCTTTGATGCCAACGCGGAGCAGCCACCAGTTGACCGGGTAGCCGGTTAGAAAGCCGCACAGCATCGCAATTTGCATCATGAACCAGAACTCAACGCTATCAACTTCAAGTTTGACGCCGAATACGTGCGGGAAATAATAGAGGTTTGCAAAGGCCATGAAGCCATACATTCCGATCTGCCAGGCCGTCAGCGACAGCGCATCCGCCTTTAGCGCCGCCTTGATACCCGCCGTCGGTGTTAAATGGCGCATCGGCACGATCGTGAAATATTGAAACGCGATGCCAATCACGAAGGCAAAGATAAAGTCGAGCACCCAGACGGCGAAGGTCTTGTCGCTGAAAAGCCAGTGCCAACCGAACCAGATGGCGATTGCGGGGAAAACAAAGGCCAGCCACTCGGCGCAAATATCGCCGAGTGTGCAGCCGCTGCCGCAATGGAGCGTGGCCTTGCCGACCATCACGGGGAATGGCGTCGCGCTCTTGCCAGACGGTTCGGGCGCTTCGTTTTTCGCGTTCATGCCCGACTTCATGGTTGCGCGCCGTCCATAGCGGAAATAGGCCCAAACCGTCAGCACCGTTCCGAACAATGCCACGACCGGCCAGACGACGTTCATAATCCACATGTGTTGCGGATGACGCATCTCGTCAATCATGATCACACCGGCAGCGGCGAAGCCGAGCACCAGAACAAAAATTGAGACGAGGTGGAGCCAGTGCGGAATCATGGTTGCGCCCCCTCATCAGGTTTCGTTTTGTCTTCAGGCTTGGCATCGGTTTTTTTTGCATCTGTCTTGTTGTCGCGATCCGCCTTCTCCAATTCCTCAACGGCTTGAACCTCTTGGCGCCCCAGGTCCTCGTAGAGTTGATGGACTCGCTTGACGAGTTGCGGCGTCAAATCGGTCGGGGCCTTGGCTTTAGCTTCGGACTTAGCTTCGGACTTAGCTTCGGACTTAGCTTCGGACTTGGGCTCGACTTTGGCTTCAGGCTTGGCTTCGGCTTTAGCTTCGGGCTTGGCCGCTGCCTTTGCTTCAGGCTCGGCCTTGACATCAGCTTTCTGAATCTCCTGCTCCGCTTTGTCCCAGTTCTGAACTGATTGACCGTCCCGACGGCCCTGTTCCTCATAGAGTTGATACGCCCGTGTGGCGATCTGCGGTGTAAGATCGGAAGTTGTTTGGGCTTTGGCTTCAGGTTTTGGCTCGGCCGCAGGTTTGGGTTCAGCCTTGACATCCGGCTTCTGCTCGACCTTTGCTTCAGGCTTGGTGTCGGCAGCTTTGGTTTCGGGTTCAGCCCCAGGTTTCGAGTCGTCCTTGGCGTCAGCTTTAGCATCCGGCTTCTGCTCGACCTTTGCTTCAGGCTTGGTGTCGGCAGCTTTGGTTTCGGGTTCAGCCTCAGGTTTCGAGTCGTCCTTGGCGTCAGCTTTGGCATCCGGCTTCTGCTCGGCCTTTGTTTCAGGCTTGGTGTCAGCAGCTTTGGTTTCGGGTTCAGCTTCAGGTTTCGAGTCGTCCTTGGCGTCAGCTTTGGCATCCGGCTTCTGCTCGGCCTTTGCTTCAGGCTTGGAGTCAGCAGCTTTGGTTTCGGGTTCAGCCTCAGGTTTCGAGTCGCCCTTGGCATCGGGCTTGTCCTCCGTTTTGGATTCGGGTTTTGTATCGGCTTTGGGATCAGGCTTGCTCTTGTCTTTGGCATCGGGCTTGGTTCCAGCTTTGACTGGATCAAGAAACCGATAGGCGAGCAGTTTTACAGGGTCGGTCACGAAGAACCACAGCAGCGCATAACCCCACACGAATCCGGCCCATTTCCAGCCCAGGGGTGTCATGAACAGCCCGTACACCGCGATCAACGTCGCCACGGTTTGGGTGCCGAGTACCGCCATCCATAAAATCCGCGCGGGGCGTATCGACCAGAATGGGCCGCGCGTGCGCGTCTGGAAAATCGTCAGATGCCCCGCTACGGAGAGCATCAGATACATCATTGTCTGGAGATGCGAATGGTCGAGGTGATAGACCTGGTCGCCAAGGAAAAACAAGCCAAATGCGGCGATGGGGCCGACCAGGCCCAGCACCGTGGCAATCCCCAGCACCATGCGCATGTTCCAGGCTTCGGGCTGATTCTTGTAATGGACGTTGTCATAGGCGATGGACAGGATGGCGCCGTCATTGAGCAAGGCGAGCATCACGATCATTACCGCCGTCACCGGATAGAAGTTGAAGATCAGGATCGAGAGCGTCATGAACAACAGCACGCGCAGTGTCTCGGCGATGCGGTAGATCGCGTAGCTGTTCATGCGCTGGAAAATTCTCCGGCTCTCCTTGATCGCGTCGATGATCACCGACAGGCCCGGCGTCATCAGCACGATGGCGGACGCCGCGCGTGCCGCGTCCGTCGCGTCCGACACGGCGATGCCGCAGTCGGCTTTCTTCAGCGCGGGGGCATCATTCACGCCGTCGCCGGTCATGCCGACCATGTGACCGCGCTTTTGCAGGACATCCACAATGTGGAACTTGTGTTCGGGAAACACCTGGGCAAATCCGTCGGCTTTTTCGATGGACTCGGCCACTTCTTCGCTCTCCTCTTTCTTCGAGTCGCCCAGGCTGGAGGCATCGAGAATATTGGCGCCCATGTTCAGCTTCTTGGCGGTTTCCTTGGCAATGGCCAGCGCGTCGCCTGTCACCATCTTGACCTTCACGCCCATCGCCAGTGCGGTCGCGATGGTTTCCTTGGCATCGTCCCGTGGCGGATCGAACAAGGGCAATACGCCGACAAACTGCCATTGGCCCTCTCCCTCGGACCTCGCCACGCCCAGCGAACGAAAACCGCTCGCCGCAAAGTCGTTGACCGCCTTGTCGACTGCGGACTTGACTTCATCGGCATTCGCCGCCAGCGCCATGATCACCTGCGGCGCGCCCTTGGTCACCTTGAATTGTTTTCCGTCCGCGCCCTTGACGGTCGCTTCGGTGCGCTTGTGCACCGGGTCGAACGGCTGGAAGTGCAACACCTGGTAGTCCTTCAGGGCCTTGTTATCTTTCACGCCGCCCAGCACGGCAAGGTCGATGGTGTCCTTGTCGTCAGCGCGCGACGCCAGCGCGCCATCAAGGATGACCTGCTCGGCGGGAATATTGTTCACGCAGAACGGATCGCCCAGCGTCAGCTTGTTCTGGGTCAGCGTGCCGGTCTTGTCCGCACATAATATGTCCACGCCGGCCAGTTCCTCGATGGCCACCAGGCGGCTGACGATCGCTTGCTTCTTGGCGAGCAGGCGCGCGCCGACCGCCATCGTCACCGACAATACCGTGGGCATCGCCACCGGAATCGCCGCGACGGTCAGCACCAGGGCGAACTGCAGGGTGGTGAGGATGGGATCGCCGCGGAAAATGGCGACGGCAATGATCGTAGCCACCAGCACCACCGCGAGAATGATCAGGTAGTTGCCGATCTTCAACACCGCCTTTTGAAAATGGCTGACGGTATGCGCGTCCTGCACCAGTTCTGCGGTCTTGCCGAAATAGGTGTTCGCACCTGTGGCATAGACCAGTGCGCTGCTCTCACCGCGGCGGATGATGGACCCGGAAAACACCGCGTCGCCCGGCTTGCGCGTGGCGGGCAAGGACTCTCCGGTCAGTGCGGACTGATCGACCGACATGGGATCGCCGTCGAGCAGGCGCACATCCGCCGGCACAATGTCGCCCAGGCGCATGCGAATGACATCGCCCGGCACCAACTCGCGCGCCGCCGGGTTGATCCACTTGCCGTCACGGATCACCCGGGCCTTGACCGCCAGCTTGGCCTTGAGGGCCTCGATGGCATTGCCCGCTGCGTGTTCCTCCCAGAATCCGACCACGGCGTTGGCCACGAGCAGCAGCAGAATGATGCCGAAGTCCGGCCAATGCTGGGCTACCGCCGACAGGATCACGGCCGCTTCAATCATCCACGGGATCGGCCCCCAGAAATAGCTGAGGAACTTCAGGATCAGATTGGTCTTCTTTTCCTCTATCTCGTTGGGACCGTATTGGTCCAGCCTTTTTTTCGCCTCGGCTTGGGTGAGGCCGTCCGGCGACGAGTCGAGTTTCTTCTCCACTTCTTCAAGCGGCAGGGATTTCAGGTCATCCTTTGCATCGGGCTTGGCCTTGGATTTGTCATCAGGCTTTGCATCAGGCTTTGCGTCAGGCTTTTCATCGGGCTTCGCGTCGGGAGCCTTGGGTTGTTCGGTATTGGATTCCATAATGGTTATGCTCCTGTCATTAACAATCCCGCAGATTTCGCGACGCGCGGGGAAGTTGTTGTAATACTCATGTCCCTGACATTACGGCACTGAATCAGGTTGAGGCCGCCATGTTTCGTCCAACCACTTCCGCGCCGCAGCGGCGTCGGCGTGATCGAAGTATCGAACCGTTGCTTTTGTGAACGGCTTGCAGAATGTTGCCATGCCGTGTTGCCACCCATTTCACCCACCATTTCGGTTCTCTTGATGTCAGCGAAACGTTCGACATCAAACTTGATGTCTTCCCACGTTTACCGTTCTGACAAAAACCCAATCAAGTCACTTTTCCTTTTCACGTTCCGTTTCATCCGCCCAATAGCCGGTCCGCCCGTAATGTTTGAAAATTCCCAGCTCCTGCTCACGATTCAATTGCTCCGCCGAGTTGTACGGCGGGGCATCTTGCACAGCTTGCCGTGTCAGGTTGACCGAAATCGTCGCTTCAGGCCAGACCACATCCCGTATCCATTGCGGCGCAATGAGTACCTCATGATCGAGCCACCAATTGCTGGTATTCACAATCAAATAGCGAATAGCCCAGGTCTCCTCATCGACGAGCATGCCTTGCAGGTGGCCGATGTCGCCATCTTCCGCTTCAATGTGATAGCCCACGACCTCTTTACAACTGCGCAGATGGAGATCGTCATTCTGGCGCCGCGCCGCTTCATCGCGTGCATGAGCCTCCATCTCTTCCGGACGGGGAGCCTGCGGCGTCGCAACCAGGTTGCCATAGCCCGGCAACATCATGAACGGGAAGGCTCCCCCGCCCCAGAAATTGCTGCCTCCCCAATAATAGGAATAGCCGTAATAGCCGAGGTACTGCATTTCATGCTGCCGTGAAACCGGCTTTTCGGTGTTTATGTCGGGGCTGTTTTTGACCTGCTCTTTGGTAATTGAGACGGGCAGTATCTTTTCTGCCCAGTTCGGTTGACCAATCGCAATCGGCGAGATCAAGACGTTGCGGCTCGACAGCCAGTTTCCGGTGTCGACCACGAGATAACGTATAACCCACGCTTCGTCATCGAAATAGAAATCCTTGACACGACCGATGTTGCCGTCGGTCGCATGGATGGCGTAGCCCTCCAGATCGTTCATGGTGCGTAACATAGGTCATTCTCCTTCTGGGGTGTCAAACGGCAGGCATTCGACGAATTGGAAATTGGGCGCGTTCAACAGCTGCAACGCCTCGACTATCCGCGCTGACTACACGTGCACATATGGTTCGGCGGGAGGATCAGCTTAGGCGCAGAATCAGGTTTGTTCCGTACGGTAGCGCACTTAGTTAAACAATCGCACGCACTTGTTCGCATCTGGCCGCGATGCCTGTACACATCATCGGCACCGCAGTAGACGAGTTCGAGATGCTTCGCATTTGATATGCGAAAAAAGATTTTTTAAAATAACTTCCAGCAAGCTGTTGCCAATTCAGTTTTTCGTAAAAAAGCCGCCATAGAGTTCGCTCACTTATTTGCCTCGCCGGTTGTTTTGTCGCTCGCTGTGACCGGCTTTGATTCCGGCGAATCCTCCTGGCG